>Ga0256406_1002269_pt1 | contig 27793 bp, 12 predicted proteins | sample RumenRJG_03DNA_FD_185986 | JGI IMG/M metagenome (GOLD analysis project Ga0256406, IMG submission 185986) | Bovine rumen microbial communities from Lethbridge, Alberta, Canada - RJG_03 | ecosystem: Host-associated > Mammals > Digestive system > Stomach > Rumen | place: Canada: Alberta | collected...
TGAATGATTTGCTGTCCCGGACTCCTGTAGGAACGAGGCTCCCGAAGGATTTCCCGATTCCTGGCTGGAACAAATTCAGGAAGAAAGGGGGCTGGCTGGTTTTCCACGATTCAGGCTGTCATGTGTGCGAGGCTGAGCTTCAGGCTCTGGATTCTTTGCAGAGCGCTCTTCCGAAACGCTCTCGGGCAAAGGTTTTCGAAGTGGACACCGGCAGGCTATTCGATGCGCATCCGGAAATCATGAACATAGTATTGGACACCTTCGACCTCAGCTCCATGCCATACATCATTAAAATCGGCAAGGACGGCCTCGTGGAACGGAAATATGTCACTTTCTTGAAGTAAGCATATTCAAGAAAGTGGTGATTTCAATTATTGAAGTCGTAATATTCCATCACGTCTTCTCCTTGCTTGAAACGAACCTCCTTCACATAGCTTATTTTCTGATTCCCATTGAAGGCGGCAGCTTTTATGGTAGTGACATCGGCTTTGACCCTGAACGGTTTTGCGTATGCGGCAGATGCTGCGCTGGGGTCCGAACCGTCCAGCGTATACCTAACGGTAGCTGAAGGATTCTCGCTGTCCATCGTTACCTCCCCTGCGATGATCATGACCTCAGGGGCATCATGCAAGTCATACGCTTGAATGCCTCTGCTTCGCAGCCCGGCTAGTTGCTGCCCGACGCGATTTTTGAAGTCATCCCATGATGAACCTTCTTCTGGCGACCATCCTTTTTCGGCAATTGCGAGCAATCGTGGAAACATCATATATTCCAGATGGCTTTCGGTAGGAATGTATTCTGTCCATGCGCAGCCTTGAACACCGATGACATTCCCCATGTTCTCCGGCAGGATGTATTCAACAGTATCAGGAGAGACCCTCTTTCCCTCGATCAAGCTCTCGTTGAAAGCAGCGCGTCCTGGGCTGATGGGTTGCGGATCGAAAACGAACATTTTCTTTAATGGAGAATATCCGTACATTGCCTTTTGCTCTTCTTTCGGAGAGGCCTGATACCAGTCGAAATAAAGGATCTCACCAGGGGTCATCACAGTACGCAAACCTCTGTTTGCCGCCCGTATGCCTCCTTTCTCGCCTCTGTATGAGTATACGACCGAAGAACTTGCCAGATCTTCATTTTTGAGGATTTCGTCCCATCCGCCCATTATCCTGCCATGACCGTTGAGAAATTTCTGCAATCGTCTTATCATGTAGCATTGAAGGTCGTCGTAAGAAGTCATTCCTTCTCTCTCCATCAGGGCCTTGCATGCATTGCAATCATGCCAGGCATGTTTCCTCGCCTCATCTCCGCCAATGATTATTTCCTTTGATGGGAAGAGCTCCATCACCTCCGACAATACGCTTTCGGCTAAGTCGTAAACCTTTTCGTCGGCAGGGCAGAATTCTCCATTGCCGTATTGAGTGTCAGTGCAATTGAGTTCAGGATAACCGACAAATACAGGATCGGAGTGTGCGGGAAATTCTATTTCTGGAATAACGTTAATATATCGATCCTCTGCATACCTTACTATTTCGCGAATATCGTCTTTCGTGTAATAGCCTCCGTATGCTCCGGGAGTGTCTTTCGTGCAGAAATACCTTTTGTCCAGCTTCCACCATCCATCCCAGTCTTTCATGACCCTGTATGACCCAAGTTCTGTCAGCTTAGGATAGGAGTCAATCTGCAACCTCCATCCTCCATTGTCCGTTAAGTGAAGATGAAACTGGTTAAGCTTGTAATATGCCATTTCGTCCAGGATTTTCAATATTTCTTCTTTTGAGAAGAAATGGCGCGAGACATCCAAGTGAATGCCTCTGTACCCAAACCGAGGATAGTCTGTGATGTTTGCGCACCGTACTCCGTTGCTGTCGGTGAGCTGCTTTACTGTCTGCATCCCGTAGAAAATCCCGGTATCGGTTGCCGCTTTTATTGAAATGCCTGCCTTTGTCACATTCAATACGTATCCTTCTCGTCCAAGGGTTTCTCTTAAAGAAGGGTCAAGATTGGTTTCGGCACTGGAAGCGTGCCCACCCGTTCCTTGGGTCTTGAAATAACCTTTGTGGAATTCTGCTGTTGCCGGTCTTGGGACGACTGAGACAACACCCTCTTTCTTGCTGGATATCTCTTCCGTGCAAGAAAAAAGAGTCAGAAGGGAAAGCAGGGACAATGAAGCTAAGCCTGATTTGTTAAGAATAGACATATTATTTGCCAGAGAGATAATCGAGAATAGCCCTTCTGCCCGCGCGGAAAGCCTTGATGTCAGTGGTGTAATTCCACGTGTCAGTCACTATTTTCCTGCAGATTGCATCGGATTCGGCTTTAGACTTCTGCCCAACCATTTTCAGCAATTCGTAATCTCTGATGCCGTCGCGCATCGCGCTCAGGCGTATGGAAGGATAGACTTTCTTGTTGCCTGGCCAGATAATCCACATGTCGCCTCCGATGAATTCGCCGTAAGCATCCTTCCATGGATTCTCTGATGGTGCTCCATGCCAGTAATTCAGCCCCCAGTGCAGGAAGCCCACGGTGTTGTAGCGATAGTTCAGCCAATGGATCAGTCTCGTTTTAATGAGCGGGATTCTTATGAATCTGTTGAGCCCGTTACCCTGCGGACCCATGGCGCAGTATATCCACGGTATCTGATTGTCTGTGTACTCATATCCATTCTCTCCTTTCAGCACATCTATGCACGGGCATGGCACGTCCAGATACTCGTCTGTGATTTTATGCGTTCCCAGCGGATCCATTATTTTGATTTCCGGGCCTCCTTTTTTGATGTAAGAAGCAACTCTCATATAGGCTGGCGCTGTTTTATCATTAGGCTCGTCACATAGAGTCTGTAGATAGACGTCTAGATAGGTCCTCCCGTCAGGAAGGGAATGTGACTTGAGATATTTTTCCAGAGCCTGGAAATACAGCTTGAGATACATCTCGACTTCTGGACTGTACTGGTCGCGCTGGTCCACATATGTCCAGACCGGAGAATAAGTCCCGTCTCCATTATCTGTACATTTTGGAGAGCCATCATCATTCAGCTCAATCCCCAGCATCACAAGAAGGCCGTCCGTTTTGTCCTTTGCGCTGGCGATTATGTTTGGCCCCTGAACATAGTGAAGGTCAGGGCATGCTCTGCAATACATCTCGATTTCTCTTCCCAGCGTGCTGAAATCGGCGTTCATTTCCCATTCCCCAGAAGCGTTTTTTACGAGTCTCCTTCCTGTGTAATAGGTCTGATAGTATTGAGAATTGAAGCTGTTTTGCCCGTACTTGCTTACAAACGGCACGATGACATTCTCGATCAAATCATAATTGGCGTACATCTCGTTCTCTTTGCCGTTATTCATCGCTTTCAGGTCTCCGTTAATCCATTGCATGATGTCCAAAGTCTGTTTCTCAGGCAATGTGACATCGTAGACTTCTACAGTGAAAGGGAGATCGCCGCTGTCGTATCCTTGTATTTTGGCGATTCCTTCATATATTCCTGCTGGTGCGTCACGAGGAATGTCGAATTCTGCCCAGAATGCAGTTTGATTGCCATTCGGAAGATTAACGGTCCAATCCTCTAGAGGCATTAGGGCATCCGGAATGAGAAGCTGCTCTTGCGGATACCTGTCGGGAGCTGCTCCTCCCGCCCACTGGTCCCAGTGAGGAGTGCACTTGACATTTCTCACCCAATGGAGTTCGGGGTTGATGTCTATGCCAGTTTTGCCTTTCAGGGCGAATTGCGTGATGGATGGCGTTATGGTGCCTTCATCTTTGTCGCAATAAACCATCATTTGCACTGTGGCTGTCTCTCCTCTTGCCACTCGAATGGTGTCGGTCTCGAACGGATGATCTTCGAAAGTCGTAGGTTTTATGAGGGCGTCAACCTGTTCCAGCCAAATATCTCCATGAATCAGGGCTGTGACTGATGTGGCAGCATCGCCTGCTTTTGCCGTGATTGTCGCATAACCACATTTTTTGCCAGTGACGACCCCTGTTGCATCGACTGTGGCGACCGATTCGTCTGACGATGTCCATACAGGTGCATCCGTGGAATTCGAAGGGAATACAGTGGCTTTGACTGGCTCTTTCTTTCCAACGTTGATGCGCAATTGCTCCACATCGAATTTCAGGCTATCGGCAGGTATTCTTGAGTCGATTACTGTTACATGACAGATGCCCGTTTGGCCTCCGGCTGAAGCTTTGATGTCAGTTTCGCCTATGCCGAGGCCTGTCACGATTCCTTCCTGCGTTACGCTTGCGATATTGGAATCTTCGACTGTCCATGCAATTGGACTGCTTGTGGATGCATTCCATTTGCTGATTCTCGCTCCGATTGTCGCAGCGTTCCCTTTTTTTATCGTAAGAGACGATGGAGACATGACGATTCCCTGCACTTCCTGCGTCTGGGCGTTGAGGTCGTCTGTTTCCACTTTGCATCCCCCTAAGGCAGCAGCAGTAAGGATCAACACTGCGTATGTCATGGAAAAGCTTTTAGTCATGATATCTGTGGTTTTATTCTATGCTATATTCTACATTGGCCGGATTGTCAATGGTGAATTGGCTTCCTGTGCCTTTGATTTTTTCTCCATTCACGGTGAATCCTGTGATTTTCATCCCTGTGATGGTGCTTCCTTTCGTGTATATTGTAAGGGCTGGGTAGTTTCCAGCCTTTTTGCTCGTAACGGTTATATTCCTGAAGTTAATATTATCCATCACCACTTTAGGAGTGCCGCCATATTGACGTATTGAAACTGCCCTTCCGGAAGGATCGATGTCATCGAATGTCAGATTCTCAGCCGTGATATCTGATATTCTTGCCGGAGGATTGCTCCCGCTCCACAGGTCGCTGCTGCCATCGCTGCCCTGGCCTATCGCAAAAGCGGCACGCAGATCATCTGAAAGTCCCCTGGCATGCTGAAGGAAAGTGCAATCGCTTACGATAATGTCGTGCAGGCGACCAGGATATAATGATATGTTTCCTGCTTCAGGCCCCACAACGACTCCTCTTGCATAATCTGGCCAAACAAGATTGTCGTATATGCTTACATCGCTTACGTCTGTGATAGGAGTGACGATAAAACGACATTTAAGCGTGATGCAGTCATCGTAGGTGCGGATGAAGCAGTCGCTGATGTCAACTCCGGTGCAGCTTACGATGTCGATTCCATCCCCGTTGAGTTCCCAGCTTATCATGTTGACCCCTTTTATCGAGACCCCATCTGTGCTAGTGACGCACAAATTCCAGCCTGGGCTGTCGATCATGGTAATGTCGCTGATTTTTAAGGCGGAGACTGGAGAGTTTGAACTGTTGCAGCGGATGAGCATGTCTCCCCAGCTGTACTGTGCATCGCCCCAATGCTTCAGTTTGGCTCCGCTCAGGATTCCGTGGCCGGCTATGGTCACATTGCTTCCATTGGCAACTACGTTCCCGTAAACGATTGCGCCATAGTCAATATATAAGGTCTGCCCGGAGTTTAAAGCAATAGTGCCTGCATCGTGTTCTCCAGGACCATAATACTTTACGGACGAAGAGCTGGCAGATGGCTTGTTTGCGTCTGGCCTATATCCATAGAGGAACAGATTGTGCTGTCGGTCTCCGTCGAACTCAACGCTTATTTTATGCATGTCATAGGACGGAATGGTGAATTCTATCGTATTCCCTTCCAGGGCGGTGGCGGAGATTCCGTATTTGCTTGGACGTATCTGCGCAGACGAGAATCGCCCGTCTAGTTTCTTGACTCGTAACTTGACCGGTTCGGTAAAAGGATTCTCGAAAATGCAGAAAGACATCGTGTCCCGCTTAGCCTTTGAATTGTTCCAGTCATTCCATATCTCGGTATGTTTAGCGGCATTTGAGCAGAGGGCATCCCTTACAGTCATTTCTTCCCAAGTCCCGTTGTTCTCGACTAGCACGGAGTAATGCCTGCCTGCTTCTTCCCCTGAAATGAATGTCTTGGACTTCGAAAGAATGGCTTTGCCCGTGGCTATGTCTGAAATATGGCAGCTGACAGTATATGAGTTGCTCTTCTTGTAGTTTGAGAAGTCTAATGAAAATTCTGCTCTTTCCCCTTTTCCTATGCCTTGCGGCAAAGTGAGCCTAGGAGATAGAGTCTGATTGTCTATGGATATCTTGATGTCCGGAGTCCATTCGGCATCTTGGTTATGCATCGGCAAGACAATTATTTCTTTCCCGGATTTGACGGTGGCGCTAACGGCATCATCCCCTTGGAAGAATGATTCTGTCGCAGGATTCCATTTGCCAGACAACCCTTCAATGGTGAGAGATGCATCTGCTTCAATTGCGGAAGAGCCCTCTACGTTCAAGGCGATTGCGGACGTGAGAGGGGACAGTGACTGCGAAATCGTTTTCGAGGAGTTTATCGTTGAATTTCCTACCCAGACGGATGCTCCTGTCCCAGCCGTTTCGTTGATTACGCCAATGGCATAGGTTTCTGGCTTTCCTCCTGTTTCCAGTGGGGAAATGTCCAGATTGTCAAGGTTCTCGAATGCGACAGTGGAAATTTTATCTCCGGATTGTGCTTTTAACTCTGTGAGGCTGCCGATATTCTTTGCGTCCTGGATCGAAATGCATTTATCGTTCCTGAAGACGAAAATTTTAGCCGGCCACGTATCAACTCCCGCTATGATTCCTTGGGCGGTGTCAACGTATCTGTATTCAACGCCCACAGCTTTATCGTTGTTGCAAGATGCCAGTGCGAAAATGGCTGCCAGTAGTATTTTTGCTGATGTTGAGCAACTCATTTTTTTTTGAGTTTAAATCGGAGAACAAAGTTAGTCTTATTAAATTTGTATTGGTAGATAATTTAACGGATTTTTCTCCATTGGCTTAACAGAAACCGGAATTTATTGCCATTGCAAAGATGCGTTCAGGCAAGAAGGCGAATTTTTCCGTTATTTTTTCCACCTTTGATTAATTAGGAAAAAGTAAATTAGCGTTACGATTATCGGCTGGCGGAGCAATTCGTCGGAAAATGAGTGGAATATATTATTATGTAATTGAATATTAAATTAATAACCGTTTATTTCGTATGATGAAAAAGTTAGTCTATTTTTTAACTGTCGCACTTGCCGGGACGTTTGCATTTGCGTCCTGCACCAAAGAGTCAAATGAGAAGGATCCTGAAGTGCCTATCAAATCCATTTCGGTGAAATGCGGAGACGAGACTGTTGCCGGCGTCGTAGATGACAATGCGCAGAAAGTAACCTTTACCTTCAACAACGCAGAAACTTATTCCAATGTCGATATTTCTATCGAGGTTAACAAAGGCTGGACTCTCACGTATCCGACAGTCCTTACCGGCGTCGATCTTCAGAGTACGCCAGTGCTCAGATTCACCAGTCCGTCAAATGCATCGGTGAGGTATACCATTGCATTCTCTTCGAATGCATTCCCAATCGTCGATCCGTCCAAGATTCAGATCGAGGGTCTTAAGGCAGGAGAGAATGTTTCAGTGGATAACGCCTCTAAAACGATATCCGTCAAATATGACCAGGATGTCATTGACTATAATAATGTGAAGCTCATTTTCAATGAAGGCGCTTTACAGACAGGGACTCAGGTTCCTGAAGACACAGATTATGATTTCAGCGATGGAATAGAACAAGAAATAATATTCAAGCTAGGCGGCCAAGACCGCGTGTACAAAGTCAGACTCGATGTGACTGCATATTCGGGAAAGTCAATGTCGGAAATGGGATTTACGGACATTACGGCAAACTTCGTGGATGCCGGCCAGTATCCTTTCGTGCATGTTTATTCCGCTGACCAGTTCCTGGGCATTCCTGTCTATAATGTGAATTCATTCTGGGCTCCTTCGAACCCGCGTAGCTGGGAATACGGCGAGGAACTCGCGGAAGGAGAGCACTATCGCTACTCGAATGATGCCTTCTCTTTCCCTGGAGACTGGAAGGAAGATCGTCCTACCATGAATGGTTTTGGGAAAATCGTCATCGTTACGCTTGACCAGGAATCTGTAAAGGGAGATATTACCGCGAACATAGACACATCAAAGCATTTCTCTGATTACAATAATCTTGTGGTCGTGACTGGTTGCAAACACATGAACTCAATTGACTACATGGTCTATGATAATGGCGTGATGGCAAATAATCCAACTGGCGATCATGCGGTGCTCTGGAGAAATTCCGTAGGCTTCAACTCAGACGGCAAGATGTCTTTCTCGGTAGCTACGTACAAAAACGACAAGTTCTATTCTGTCCCTAAACGTTCAGACTGGATAACCGAAGGCGATGCGTTCGCCTCTGAGGTTCAGCAGGTGGCTGATGCCGCTGACAAGCAGTGGGATGTGACAGATGCTTCTTGGGTTTACGGCTGGGCCATCCGCGATGGAAAAGCACTTAAAGTCACGGACATCATAAAGAACGATGCGACGCAGTATTGCTCAGACCAAGGCGTGCTTGGAATGGGTTGGGGCGGATTCTACATGAAGAGAATCGTGATTGGGCGCACCTATGACAATAAGATTGCCATTATGGTAAGCGGTGGCGGACAGGATCTCTGGGATGGGTCTAAGGATAATGCCCCTTCCACGGATTGGCCAGACAGATGGGGAGGAATTGCAATAGGCTATTCTACTGCCCAGATGGTATGGATCGCAAATCAGCTTGGATGGAGAGATGCCGCGCTGCTTACCTCAAGTGATGATGAAAAGCCTGAGTCTCTTCCGAACGTGAAGGTCAATGGTACTACAGTTATTTCCCAAGCAGATGCGACTTACCAGCCAGAAAGGTATGCTAATAACGGAGCCACGCTGACAGCCTCGTATTTCATCACCTTCGATGCTAAATAATTTCTCCCTGGCTGCATAAGTATTGCGGTTGGAATCGTCTAGAACGGGAGATATGCGATTTATTATTCCGGCGCCTGTGGGACATTTAAGAAAAAGTTGACATAGAAGCCGGAATAATTTTAGACGTTAGCCAAATTGATAAATGTATAGTAGATTATTTTTCATTGCCTTTTCAGCGATATGCATTGCGTCTCCTGCCATTTGGGCAGAGGCTAGTGCTCCTGACATCGGAATCTTGGCTGTGTCTTCGCAGCAGCAGAAAGCCGTCTATAAAGGGAAGGTGGTTGATGCGAGGACGGGAGAAACCTTGATTGGAGCAGGAATATATGTCAAAGGATCAACCGTCGGCACTGCGACAGACATGAACGGAGAGTTTTCCATCAGTCTTCCTGATGGGATGAAACCGGTCTTCCTGGTTTCATACATCGGCTATCAGACGAAGGAAGTCTCGTTCAATAGAACGAATGGAATCGTGGTGGAGCTTGCTGATGACCAGAATTATCTAGACGCAGTGCAGGTTGTTGCGTACGGTACCCAGAAAAAGACTTCCATAACGGGGGCTGTTACCTCAATCGGATCTGAAGATCTCCTGAAATCTCCTTCCGGCAGCGTCGCTAACTCTCTTGCTGGAGCTCTCTCCGGGGTTTCGACCATTCAGACATCTGGCCAGCCAGGAGCTGAGGATCCGGACATTTATGTCAGAGGATCCGGCTCTCTTACCAACGAAGCGTCCAAGCCTCTCATGCTGGTCGATGGTGTCGAGAGATCTTTCTTCCAAATGGATCCTAACGAGATAGAAAGCATTACGGTACTCAAAGATGCGGCTTCTACGGCAGTTTTTGGCGTGAGGGGAGCGAATGGCGTTATTCTGGTTACTACGAAACGTGGCCAGGAAGGAAAGGCTAAAATCAACTGGAGTTCCTCCTTCGGCCTCACTCAGCCTCTCAGGCATCTGACGGCTGTGAGCAGTTATGACCACGGAAGGATATTCGATGAGGCTCAGATTACGGATAATTGGAACGCTCCTGGGACATCAGTGACTTTTTCAGATGCCGTTCTGGATATGTTCGAGAATAATCGCGACCCGATAATGTTCCCTAACACCAATTGGGAAGATTATCTCTTCCATGACCTCTCATGGCAGACACAGCATAATATTACCGTTTCCGGAGGCGCGGAAAGGGTGAGGTATTTCGTTTCCATCGGGTACCTCTATCAGGATGGAATGCTTAAGAGCTTTGAAAATTATAATTCAAACTATACCTATAATAGGTACAATTACAGATCTAACGTCGATATAGATGTCAGTCCCACAACCTTGCTTAGCATTAATATCGGCGGAAGAGTTGGAAAGAATCATGAGCCTAATGGATACGGGAGCAACATCTGGCAATATATCACTTGGTGCACTCCATTTTCCAGCCCAGGCTTCGTGGATGGACATTACACAACCCCGGTCCTAGGCGATTTCATCCCTATCGGCTCCGGAATGAGCGGTCTTGGTCTGTATTATGGCTATGGCTATAACGAGACAACGACAAACACCATGAATCTGGATCTCCAGCTGAGCCAGAAGCTCGATTTTGTTACCAAGGGGTTGAGCGTCAACGTTAAAGGAGCATATAATTCTACATATTATCTGTATGTGAACAGAACTCCTACGGCAGCGGTCAGCCGCTGGCAAAGCGTGAATTATATGGGTCATTACACTCAGCCCGGGATGGCGCTGGACAATCCTATGTATGACAATACGCATGTATTCATAACCTCTGGCGTTGACGGCCTGGAAGAACCTTTGTCTTACAGTTCCGGAACTTCAAGGGGGCGTAACTGGTATCTGGAAGGAAGCTTGAACTACAGCCGTAAATTCGGAAATCATGCAGTGAGCGGACTTCTTCTTTACAACCAGACCAAAACCTATTATCCATCTAATTTTCCGGAGATTCCTACAGGTTATGTCGGGTATGTTGGCCGCATAACGTGGAATTACAAGCAGAAATATCTTGCCGACTTCAATGCCGGCTATAATGGATCTGAGAATTTCGCTCCTGGACACCGGTATGGATTCTTTCCGGCTGGTTCTGTCGGCTGGGTCATCACCGAAGAGCCATGGATGAAATTTTCAAGAAAATATGTGGATTTCCTTAAGTTCCGCATATCATACGGACTTGTGGGGAATGACAAATATTCCGGAGAACGTTTCCTATACCTGAATGGTTCATGGAATCCTTCCCATAGCAATGCTAACTTCGGATCATGGGGTTCCTGGCAATTTGGCCAGTTGTATAGCGGAGTGATGCTCAATGACGCAGTCGAGAATGCTCAGGGCAATCCTGTGGTGTCCTGGGAGAAATGCCGGAAGCAGAATTATGGCTTGGATCTGGTTCTGTTCAAACAGCAGCTTTCAATCACGGCAGACTTCTTTTTCGAGCATCGTTACGATATTCTCTCGAAAAGAAACACCTTGCCTGACATCGCAGACATTAATTTGCCTATGCTTAATCTTGGGGTAGTCGATAATCATGGATACGAGATATCTGCAACGTGGAGATCTAAGCTAAGCTCGAATTTCAGCTATAGTCTGACTGGCAATATTTCTTTTGCGAGGAACAAGATTATCAATATGGATGAAGTCGTTCCGAATGAACCATATATGGCTGAAACCGGTAGGAGAACAGGGATGACCTATGGATACATCTTCGACAGGTATCTTGGCGATTCAGATTTCAATCCGGAAACTCATGAGCTTATGACTGTAAGCAAGGGAGGCAGCATTCCTGACATCACTCTTGGCAATCCTCGTCCGGGCGATGCCATATTCAAAGATTTGAATAATGACGGAAAGATAGATGGCGATGACAATACTTGGTTCGGATATGGTCAGAGACCAGAGTATGTGGCCGGCTTCATCGCAGGATTCAACTGGAAGAATTTCGGTTTCTCAATGCAATGGACAGGAGCATGGAACGCATCGCGTGTTCTCGGCATAGAGTACATGGAGCCTTTCGGCATGACCAATGACCGAGCTCTTCTAAAATATCTCGCTGATGGCAGATGGACGGAAAGCAATCAGAATTCCAGATTCCCTCGCATTTCTTTCATGAACAAAAGCTGGTATACTCAGTCTTCAAACATATGGCTGATGGATGCGTCTTATCTGAGGCTTAAGAACGTAGAGCTTTCCTATACATTCAGTCAAAGCAAATTCCTTAGGAAGCTGGGAATAAGTTCGCTGAGAGCATACGTGAGTGGTTATAACCTAGTTACGTTGTTCTCTGATCTAGCTGATATTGACATCGATCCGGAAGAGATGACGGGAAGCGCGAATCTGAATGGGGATTATGTCTACAGTTATCCAAATACCAGGATTTATAATGCTGGATTCAACATATCTTTCTAAAAAAGATTCGAATATGAAGAATTTATATAAGATATCAGGATTTGCGTGGGTCTGTGCTGCCATCTTTGGCTGCAGCGACTTAAAGTTCGGGGATTCCTTTCTGGAGAAGGCTCCGGGAGTAGATGTGACCGTCGATACCGTTTTTTCATCGAAATTGTATGCAGACAGGGCACTTGTCTCCGCTTATAGTACGCTGCGTTGTGGCTATCCAATACATAACAACGCTTGGCCTACTGGCACGGCAGGAAAATTCAATTTGGGGGGCAACTACAATAGAGGTTGCAGCCAGCTTGATAATGACAATCTTGATGCTATCACTGACCTGATGAGTTCCCATAATGACTGGAGCAGCGGAGGTCAGGAATATGCTGCCGGCAATTACAGCGCCGAGGCAGAGAATGGCGTTTCCTGGACGAAATTAGGTTTCGTCCCTGACAAGGAAAATAATTGGATAGGCATTCGCAGGGCTTTTCTCTATATTGAAAATGTTGATAAGGTGCCGGACATGACAGATGAGGAAAAGATGATTGGCAAAGGAGAATGCTATGCAATCATAGCATCCCATTATCTGGACATGTTCAGGAATTACGGAGGCATTCCGTTGCTCAAAAAATCTATCGGCGCTGATAATGTTCAAGACTATGACTTCTCCAGACAGACTGCGGAGGCTACCCTTGACTACATCGTCGAACTCTGCGACAAGGCTGCTTCAATGCTTCCTTGGACGGTAACTTCCGACCGGGACGGCCATCTTACGAAAGCGTCAGCGCTGGGTCTGAAATGCAGGGCTTTGCTCTTCGCAGCCAGCCCTCTGTTCAATGCAGAGCAGCCGTATAGTTCATCAGAGCCAGTTGCAAAAGCATCGAATGCTCAACATATCAACTCAGCTGACATCCCTCTCATGTACTGGTTCGGCGGTTATGATGCGGCTCGCTGGCAAAAGGTTGCCGATGCTTGTGAGGAATTCATCAAGGCAAACGAGGCTGCAGGCAGTCCATACAGACTCGTTCAGGCTGCCGGTACGTCTTCTGATGATTACAGGAGCGCATGGAATACCAGTTACGCAGATCGGCACAACGGAGAGATTCTTATTGAGACAGGGCGCGCATATCCGACTTTTGCGGACACTTATCTGCGTTGTTACTTCGGGGTGTCTGATGACCACGGCAACACTGGCCGTGGGTACGGCGGAGGCTGCGTTACCTTGAATTTCGTGGACATGTTTCCGAAGACAGACGGATCAAGGCTCTACTATAAGGACTGGATATCGTCTCACGGTAACACTACAAAAATTGAAAATGATCCATTCCGAGACCGAGATCCGCGCCTGTACGAATCCGTGATGATCAACGGAGACCATTTCAGAGGTCGTCCGGCGGAGATGTGGGTCGGCGGGCAAGAAAGAGGCTCCGAACTTGCGAATAGGGCGATAACAGGTTTCTGTGACAGGAAATATATATGGGATTACAATGATGAGACGTTCATGAATCGTCCTTCAAATTATTCGTATCTGAGGCTTCCGGAAATTTTACTGACCTATGCCGAAGCTCTGAACGAACTCGGCCGGAAGGAAGAGGCATATAGATGGCTGAATCTTGTGAGGGAAAGAGTCGGCCTGCCGGATATGAATGACGCCCTGCTTCAGAAGGTGCAGGCAGGCAAAACAATGCATGCTTATGACGAGCCTTTGCAGGGAGATCCCCAGCTTCGTGAAGAGATTCTCGATGAACGGGCCAGAGAATTGTATTTTGAAGAGAATCGTTGGTACGACATCGTACGCTGGAAAAGAGATGACATTTTCAAGATGACTCTTTACGGCATTAAGATTACGATACCAGAAGGCGGCGCTGTCCGTACGGAAGACAGCAACAACGATGGCGTCATTGACGACAAGGACGATATTGATGCCTATGAATCCACGTTCCATTATTCTGACCCAATTCCGGAAGCGTCTCGCTACTGGGCTACTCACTGGGATACTAAATGGTATCTGAGCGCTTTTCCTACGGATGAGATCAACAAGGGATATGGGCTAGTGCAGAATCCTGGTTGGTAGTGTATTATTATTGAATGCCGATATGAAAAAATACTTACTGTTTTTAATACTGATTTTTGTCGCTTACGTTCTTGAAGCTCAGGATTTTCCCAATGAGACGGACTCGGCTTCGGTTTCCGGTTTGACCGGAGACGTAAGGCTGGGAACAGGCTACGATGGATTCATCTCTCGGAAGATGAGCTCAGCTGCGATAGAAGGAGTTACATACGATGATATCAAAAATTCCACGCAGACGCAGATTATGAACGCCCTTTACGGAATGATACCAGGGCTTGCCGTATATCAGAATGGATCAGGAGCTCGTCCCGATGACATATATCCATCTATCAATGTACGCGGCAGAGGCTCGTACAGTGGCAATCAAGTGCTAGTCCTGGTAGATGGAGTGCCACGTAATGCATCTTTCATAGATGTTGACGAGGTTGAGAGCGTGTCCGTCCTCAAAGATGCTGCATCGCTGGCTATCTATGGAATCAGAGGGGCGGACGGCGCTGTCCTCATTACCACTAAAAGAGGCGGAAGGAAGGGCTTCAGAATGAGCGCCGGGTATAACTTCGGGGTGCAGACTCCGTTCAGGATTCCAGAAATGGCAGATCCCATACAATACGCCAACGCATTGAACGAGGCAAGAACTAATGACGGACTGTCAGCGTACTTCTCGGAGGCCAATATCGCAGGTCTCGGAAATGGCTCGAATTCTTTTATTCCTACTGTTGACTGGAAAGATAAAATCATAAAGAATGTGGGCTTCAGTAATGATGCTCATATCTCTATGGATGGCTCGTCCCGTCTTGCAAAGTTTTTCGTGTATGCGGATTATCGAAGCAATAGGGGATTTTTCAAAAATACAGGTTTGCTTGATGGCTTGAATGCCCAGAATGCCTACGATGCCCTGAAAGTTCGTTCGAATCTAAATGTCGTCGTCACTCCGACGACCGAGGTTCTGGTGAATCTTGCGGCTCGCATCCAGCAACAGACATCCCCTGTCAATGGAACTGACTTATCAGCAATGTATGCTGCCCCGTCAATAGGTTTTCCTGTCAAATTCAATGATATATGGGCCAAGTCTGCGAAGTTTGAAAATCCTGTTCAGAGCATCTTAGGCACCGGAACGGACTGCACATTCTCCAGAATGCTATCGGCAGACATGACGATTCGCCAGAATCTAGGAATGGTGCTGAATGGCTTGAACGTAGAGGCAAGGATATCGTATGACAACTCAGCTGATATATCAGATGTCAAAAGATATTCAAATAGGTATTACGTGTTCTCTCCAATCTATAATTCCGATGGCAGCATAGACGACTATTCTCTTAATCAATATGGTAACGATACTGAAATGAATTTCTCAAGTTCTCTCTCATATCAATTCATGCATTTGACTGTCTGGGGCAAGGCAGGATATGAGAGATATTTTGGAAATAATCATCTCAATGCAGCATTCATATTCAATAGAGAAAAGCGTACGCTCACGGGGGCGAATAATTCATGGGTGCATCACGACTACATACTCTCTGGTAATTACGACTATTCAGGCAAATACCTTGCAAGCGTCACTGCTTCATATTCTGGTAGCAGCCTCATGCCTTCGGGCGATAAGTTTCGTCTGTATCCGGCTCTTTCTCTGGGCTGGGTGCTTTCAAAGGAAGGTTTCATGAAAAACGTCAATTTCGTGGACTTCTTGAAACTGAGAGGGTCTATCGGCCTTGTGGGCATGGATGCGAACCTGGATTATGACATGGACATCCAGTTTAACGGCTCAGGGCTCGGGTATATATTCGTTTCCCCGACGATGCTTTCAGGAGCGACCGAAGGCGCCCTTCCATCAACAGGAGTTGAGCCTGAATTGGATATGAAAAGTGACATAGGAGTAGAATTTGAAATGTTGCACGGTCTCTCCGGAGAAGTTGACGGGTTCTATAATAAACGGACCAACCTCCGCACATCTGCTGTCAACACCCTGTCTGAGGTAATTGGAATCGGCGCCTCCGATGCTTTCAACGGTGAAACGAAAAATTATGGCATTGAACTGTCCCTTGGCTGGAAGAAGCAAATCGCCAATTTGTCTTACTATGTCAAGGGTAATATTTCTTATGCTCACAACAAGATAATAAAGATAGATGAGATTTATCATCCTTATCCATATCTTACCAGGCGAGGAAATTCTATCGGACAATTCTACGGGCTTGTCGCTGATGGTTTCTATCAGGAATCGGATTTCGATGCTTCTGGCAATCTGCTTCCGGATGTCCCTGCCAGCACATTTGCTTCAGTGCAGCCCGGGGATGTGAAATACAAGGATTTGAGCGGAGATGGCAAGATTGACAATTATGACTGTTCATGGCAGCTTAAGCCAAATCTGCCAGAAATCTATTATGGTTTCCAGTTAGGGCTTGATTGGAAGGGAATAGGTTTCAATGCTTGGTTTCAAGGAACGGATGGCTATACTATTTCTACCAGTCTCGCCAGCATTTACCAGCCGCTGTACAATGGAGATAAGAATATTTCGAAGCATTATCTGGAGAACTATTGGACGCCTGCGGACACAAGAGCGAGATACCCAAGGCTGACGACGCTCGATAATAAGAATAATTACCTTCCTAGCAGTCTGTGGACTGAGAGCGGATGGTTTCTCAAGCTCCGTGAGATGGAGCTTTACTACAACCTGCCGCATGGTATCGTAGACAAGTGGAAGCTTGAAAATGTTAGGATTTTCATGCGCGGCAATAATCTTTTTTCTATTGATGATGTTAAGATTCTCGATCCGGAGGCCGTCAGCTTCGCCTATCCTACAGCGAGAACCTATTCAATCGGTGTCAATGTGAATTTCTAAATGAATAATGAAAATGAAGACATATAGACTTGTGTCATTGGCGATTGGATGCGTGGCATTCGCCTTTGCTTCTTGCAGCGACTTGGATCTGAACGAATCGCAGTATCACTCAAAGGAGTATCAGTTTAGCGATTTCTCCCAAGTGAAAGAAGTCATGACAAATGTTTACGGCTATCTTCAGTCCGGCTTTGCAAGTTTTCAGGAATGCGCAAGCGATGATGCGGTGTATGCGGATTCTCCAGACGTGTGCAAGAGCTACTATGATGGCAGCTGGTCTGCCAATGAGGTGGTAGACGACCAGTGGAGTCATTACTATGCAGCGATCAGAGCAGCCAACTATCTGCTTGAGAATTGCCCTGAAGATTTTGATATCGCCAGGTGGGATGAACGCTACAGAATTTACCTTGCCCAGCTAAAGAATTATCCATACGAGGCAAGAGCCTTGCGGGCCTGGTTCCATATGGAGCTTCTTAAGAGATACAGAAGAATAGTCATCGCAGATAAAACTTACTCTGTCTCCGAGGTTAACAGCCTGGAACCCGTTGAATACGACAAAGCCGTGGAATGGATTGCGAATGAGTTGGAAGATTGCGCAAAGTATCTCCCGGATTCATATTCCGATACTTATTATTCCGAGATCGGGCGCGTTACGAAAGGGTTTGCCCTTGCTGCCCGAGCAAGATTGCTGCTTTATGCTGCCAGTCCTCTGAATAACCCTGGTGGCGATGCCTCTGAATATGCAAAAGCGGCAGAAGCTGCTCTTGATTTCATTGACGCCAACCGCAAAAGCCTTCAGTACGGCGTTGTCCGCCAGCAGTTCAATGCTGAGGCAAAAGACCTCATTTTCGGCATCAGAGAAGCTGCATCGAATAATTTTGAGTCCAATAACTTCCCGGCCGGATATGAAGGTGGGAATTCGGGAATATGCCCAAGCTTGAATCTCGTTGAGGCCTTTGACATGGCGGATGGCACTCCATTTGACTTTGACGCTAATAAAGAAGCCTTGCTGGATGCTTCAAAAAGGGATCCGCGGCTGGCAAGGGATATTCTTTCGAACGGAGACTCGTTCAAGGGTTCAGTTATTGAGTCATATACGGGAGGAAACAATGGTCTTCCGAAGGAGAATGCCTCTCCGACATCATTCTATCTCCGGAAGTTCATTCAGGAGGCAACAAGCCTGACTACCGGCAATGTGAATAGCTATCCTCACATTTATCCATTGCTGAGAGTTCAGGAGGTCTATCTGAATTACGCAGAGGCACTTTTCGAGGGGACGAAGAATCCGGATTTCACAGGAGTTTTTCATGGCATCAGGTATGTCCTTTCCCCAAGGTCGGCAGTCAATCTGATTCGTGCGGCATACTCTATGCCGGAGATACCTTCCGATTTGCCTGTGGATCAGTTCCGGATGAGATTACGCAATGAGAGAAGGGTTGAATTGTGTTTTGAGGGCCATCGTTTCTGGGACTTACGCCGGTGGAAAATCGGTGAAAGCACTAAAGAAATCTATGGCATCACCATCACTAAAATTGGAGATCAGGATTATTCCGTAGTAAGGAATCTTGTCCAGAACCGATATTGGAATGACAAGATGAATTGGTATCCGATCTCGGAAGTTGAATTGCACAAGAATGGAAACCTGGTCCAGAATGACGGGTGGGAATAAAAAATGCTATATTTGACTTTCAGTTCCGCAATGCTAGTGTTTTTGTTCATTGGTTGCGGGACATAAGTCTTGTCGCGACATGAAATGTGTACGGATTGTAATATCGTTTTTCCTCTCGATTGCTTTCCCGTGCTTTGCGCGGGCTGCGATGTCGGATTTCATATTCCATCCGCTCAATTCGCAGATGCCTTCAGATGAGGTCGCTAGTCTGTATCAGGATAACGACGGCTTCATTTGGATTGTTACATACAGCGGCCTGGTGCGTTACGATGGCTATAATTCTATAACATGGCCCGTGAAAGGAGATAATGAAGAGTCTCTGGGCGGTTATCTGCATGTCGTGCTTGAGGATACGCACCATTGCCTGTACATCGGAACCGAGAGAGGCTTGCTGAAGCTTGACAAGAATACGGGGGTGATTTCACGCATCCATGATCAGGCTGTTGACCACATCAATGTGACTGACCTTGTCAAGGATTCTTCGGGGAGAATATGGATAAGTAGTGACAAGGGGGTATTCAGGAAGGATGCTGATAAAGATGAGTTCGTAAAAATAGATTTGTCATGCTCAAATCGGAAGTCCCTTACGGATGTTATTGACTTGTTGCTTGATGACAACGGAAACCTTTGGATTACGTCATGGAACACAGGCCTTTTCAAATATGTGCTGCAAGAAGGAAAGCTCTATTCCTACACTTCGGGAGATATGAGTGAAGCGTATGTCTTGCATCAGGACAGGAAGGGAAATCTTTGGGTCGGGACCTGGGGGCGTGGCTTGCTGCGCATCGGCCGGGAAGAAATATTAAATGGAACCTTTTCCTACGCTACATTCTCGCATGACCAGCACAATGGCAATTCGCTGATGGACAATATCATTTATGACATCGATGAAGATCCGTCCGGCAGAATATGGATAGGATCGCGAAGCGGTCTCAGCATATATGATTCATTGTCCGGCAAAGATTCTTTCTTGAACATTTATCCTGAGAGGGGATACGGGCTTCTCCCTTACAACGAGGTGAATTCTATTCTTCGGACAAGCGATGACACAATGTGGCTAGGCATGCTAGGCGGAGGTGTGTGCAAAGTGGAAAATGGATCAGAGTATATTTGCACTATCCCTCTTGGCAAAGTTCAGAATGAATATAAAACCAGCTCGGTCCGTAGCATATTCAGAGAGAGCCAAGACATTTTCTGGCTAGGAATAGCCGGACACGGCATGATATGCTATGACAAAAAGACAGGAAATTTCCGGAATTATGCTGATATGCCGGCTTTCACTGGATTCTTGAATACGAGCACCGTCGATGATATCGTCTCTGGTTCTGATTCCTCCAAGATATATTTCGCAAGTTATAATGGAGGGTTGTGGATTTATGACAAGACTAAAGGAACTGCTCAAGTAATATCTTCAACGACGGCCAAAAATATGGAAGAAGACTGCATCCATTCTTTGGCCATGGATCATGGGGGCGATGTTTGGATAGGCACGAGGAACGGAGTGTTCATCATGGAACAGCCAGACAGCGTAGTCACATTGTCAGAACTGCTAGGGTCTGAGTCGCAAAACCCTAATTACAAAGTTCTGGACATGTCAGTAGATAAGAATGGCGATGTGTGGATGGCCACGAATTACGATGGCGTGATAAGGGTCAGCTTGCAAGACGGCAAGATCAGTACATATTTTCCAGAAGACAATAACGATTTAAAGGCGTTTAACTCAATATTTTGCGATTCTGCGGGCAGAGTATGGGCCGGCTCGATGTGGAACGGGCTCTATCGCTGGAATCCTCAGTCTGGCAAACTTGAGAAGGTCTCTGGATTCGTGTTTCTCGATGGCGCTGGTGTGAACAACATCGCAGAAGATCCTCATGGCCGCATCTGGGTGACTACGAACAGTTCTGCTGTTTCATTCATTGCTGACGAAGATGACATATTCAGTTCCATTTGTTATTGGGATATCTCCGGGCGACAGGAATCAGGTTTCTTTAACCGGAATGCATCCCTTTACATGCAGGATACGGATGAAATGGCCTTTGGGACGTCAAAAGGAATCGTGCTTCTGCCATGCCTGCGGGCAGATTCTTCTGCCGCAGAATGTGACATCTCTTTTACTGATCTGTTCGTGAATAAGATATCGTTCAGGAATGGCAATCCGCTTCGGGATGAAAAGAAAAATATCTTCCGGACAGACATAAACTACATTGACAGAATAACGCTTGACCGTCATCATAATGACATCAGCATTTCATTCTCTTTGTTCGATTTTAAGAATCCATCCGGAGACATATATCATTACAGGTTAAGAAAATCCGTGGGAAGCGGAAACGAAGTATGGATGATTGTGAATGGCAGCCGTAACGTTGCGGAGTTCTATGGTCTGAAGCCTGGAAAATATGTTTTCGAGGTATATGGCACAAGGACTGGCAGCATGCATAGCAGCGGCATCAAGACGCTTGATATAAAGATTCTGCCTAATCCATGGCTCACGTGGTGGGCGATTTCCTTATACATCCTTGCATTCGCGACAGCTTTATCGCTTTCTGTAGCCTTGATCCGTTCTCGCCTGAAGCTTAGGCGGAAGATGATAATCGACCAAGTGAACCAGCAGAAGGCCGATGAGGTTAATCAGGCAAAGCTTCGTTTCTTCACTAATGTGTCGCATGAATTCCTTACGCCCCTGAGCATCATACTGGCTTCGATCGAAAGTCTTCAGCCGAAGACAGAAAAGGAGAAAAGCATTGCCCAGATAATGACGACCAATGCCATCAGGCTGACTCGTCTGGTTCAGCAGGTCCTTGAATTCAGGAAGGTAGAAACTGACAACCTTAAAATAAAGGTATCTAGGAATGATGTCGCAGAGTTCATAGGGCAATGTGTCGAGGCGTTTATCCCTCTGATCAGAAAACATGACCTGACGATTTCTTATTCTTCCGACCCGACTTCCATCATCGGCTGGTTCGATCCGGACAAAATGGATAAAATCATCTATAATCTGATCTCGAATGCCGTGAAATACACTCCATCTAAAGGAAATATTTCAATAATGGCAAGACTTCTTGATGGCGACAACCTTCTTGTATCGTGCGCAAATGGTGGGAAATTGATGACTCCTAAGACAATATCTGGCCTTTTCCGCCGTTTTTATGAAGGAGATTATCGTAACTTTAATACAATAGGGACTGGCATCGGCTTGTCCCTTGTCAAGTCTCTCGTTTCTATCCATAAAGGAAGTATTGATGTTGAAAGCAACGAGACCGTCGGGAACAGGTTCATGTTTACCATTCCTATCGGACGAAATTCTTACAGTGCAGATGAGATAGACGACGCTCCTGTTGGGAAGGTGAACCTCCCGCTCGCGCTAACTATCAATGAGCCGGCAATTAAATGTGATGATCATACCGTGCTTTGCGTCGACGATAATGATGACATAACTGAACTTTTTACGGTGATAATGTCGAAACGCTTCAATGTCTTGACTTGCAAAAGCGGAGAAGAGGCTATAGAAATATTGAGCAGCAAAAATGTAGATGTCGTTGTCGCAGATGTGATGATGCCTGGCATGAGTGGGCTAGACCTATGTTCATATATTAAAGAACATGTTGAATTCAGCCATATCCCTGTAATATTATTAACTGCGAAAAAGGATGATTCTTCAAGCATCGAGGGTTACAAGCATGGCGCAGATGGCTATCTGACGAAGCCTTGCAATTTCTTTGTGCTCTCTGCCATGATTATGAATCTGATAAAGAAGCAGGAGAACAAAAGCGCTGATTTCCGCAAGCAACTTGTCTTCGAAGTGAAAGACATTGATTATACATCCACCGATAAGAAATTCCTTCAGCACGCCATTGATGTAGTGAATGACCATATTGCAGATTCGGAATTCAGCCAGACGGATTTTGTCGATGCCATGAACGTTTCTCGAACAGTGTTGACAGAGAAGCTGAAGAGCCTGACCGGTTTTACCCCGAATGCTTTTATCCTGAATGCCAGACTTACGCTTGCATACAAGCTGATAATGGAAGAAAAAGACAAGATGAGGGTATCGGAACTTGCTTATTCAGTGGGATTTGGAGACGCAAAATATTTCAGCAAGAAATTTAAGGCGAAATTTGGCAAATCCCCTAAGGAAATGATGGACGAAAAGCCCCCGTCTGCATCCGAATCGTAAAAAGTTACGAAGGAGCCGCAGCGGGGGATAATTGCCGTCTACAAAACAAGCGAGGATCGAGCCTGTATGTTTTCTGCCAAGGCAGAACCATCGCTGAGATAATTATCCAACCATCGTCTTTATATCGTCATCCACCGTGGTGATGGTGCCAAGGCCGAACGTTGACTGCAAGGTTTGGAGCAGTTCAGGTGACACGAATGCTGGCAGAGTCGGACCGATATGAATGTTCTTGATGCCGAGGCTGAGCAGTGCGAGCAGCACGATGACGGCTTTCTGCTCGTACCATGCTATGTTGAAGGCGATAGGCAGGTCGTTGACATCGTTCAGGCCGAAGATTTCCTTGAGCTTGAGAGCAACGACGACCCATGAGTAGCTGTCGTTGCACTGTCCAGCATCAAGCACGCGCGGGATGCCGTTGATGTCTCCGAGATTAAGTTTGTTGTACTTGTATTTGGCACAACCTGAAGTCAGGATCACTACATCATGAGGCAGAGCCTTGGCAAATTCTGTGTAGTAGTCACGGCTCTTCATCCTTCCATCGCATCCGCTCATCACTACAAACTTCCTGATGGCACCACTTTTTACTGCCTCTACGATCTTGTCGGCGAGCTCCACGACCTGGTGGTGGGCAAATCCTCCAACGATGTGTCCTTGCTCCAGCGATTCAGGAGCCTGGCACTGCTTGGCGAGAGCTATCACCTCGGAGAAGTCCTTGCGTCCGTTGGCATCCGTAGGAATATGCTTCCAGCCTGGATAGCCTGTAGAATTGGCTGTGAAGACACGATTGCTGTAGCTGGCAGATGCCGTAGGCGGCACGATGCAATTGGTAGTGAAGATGATAGGGCCGTTGAAGTGAGAGAACTCCTCACGCTGTTTCCACCAGGCATTTCCATAGTTGCCTACCAGGTGGGAATATTTCTTCAATCGTGGATAGTAGTGCGCAGGCAGCATTTCTCCGTGGGTGTAAACATCCACGCCGCTGTCCTTAGTCTGTTCGAGCAATTGTTCAATGTCGCAGAGGTCGTGTCCGGATATCAGGATGCCAGGACGCTTGCCGACGCCAATGTTCACTGAGGTAATTTCTGGCTGTCCATAGGCGTCTGTGTTGGCCTTGTCGAGCAATGCCATGGCCTTCACTCCGTAGCTGCCTGTCTCTAAGACTAGGGAGAGAAGGTCGCTATCTGATACTGTCGTGGAAGCTATCGTAGCCAATGCACGCTCCATGAAGCGGATGATGTCCCGGTCTGTGTGTCCCAATCTGGCAGCATGCTCATAGTAGGCTGCCATCCCCTTGAGGCCATACATGGTCAGTTCCTTAAGCGATCTGCGGTGCGTGTCCTCCTCTTTGAGCACGCCAACCTTGCGCCCTTTTGCCTCATAGTCGGAAGGTGCCACGCTTAGATTTAACGCCTCTGTGTCGGGCAACTCCACGCCGTTCTCCTTAGCAAGAGCCACAAGGCTGTCTTTGAGTCTCAGAGCAGCAGTCACTTTGCGACTGATGGCATCGTTGTCGAAGTTGGCATTGGTAATGGTGGCGAACAGTCCGTCTACCAAAACGTTGTCTGCCTCTTCTGGAACGTCTATGCCTTTCTCATGCAGGGCAGTGGCGGCTATGCCTTCGCCCTTGAGGGTGAAGAGCAGCAAATCCATGATATGAGCCGTGGCAGGCTGCTTGCCGCATACTCCGCGTAACACGCATCCTGTGCCGAAGGCGGTCTCCTGACACTGGTAACAAAACATTTGATTTTCCATTTCAATCATATTTTTAGTCTATAATAAATAATCGGCTATCTCTGGTTTCTTGGCCTGGCGCTTTGCTAAGTCGAATCCTGTCATGCTCCTTCCTGTTCCATCTTGATGAAGCCTGGGAAGATGAGATTGTTCTCAATAGCGACGTGCTCTGTGAGATCGTTGAAGAACTGGAAGAGCTGCTGGTTCATCAGGCGGTAGGAATTGCAACCGTCGGTCGGCGTCGTGAAGTTTTCGGTGATGTCAGCAATATGATGCCATGTTTCACCCGTAGCGTCGTGTTCTAGCATCATCTGCTGGATAGGATAGAATATGGATCCGCAGTGGAAAGGTGCTGGTTGGCGGCCTTCCTCATGGGCAGCATAGATTTCGTAGAGCTGAGGGAAGAGCACTTGTTCCTCTTTGGCGAAGTGGCTGTCAAGTTCCTCGAACGACTCTTCCACTGCTTTGCGTACCTCGTGGAGCTCAGGATGATGCTCGCCATGGGCATTTTCTACCTTCTTGACGAGGCTTAGCAATTCCTCATGATGCAGGTGGAAATTGCGATGGTGTTTCTTCAATACATAATCCACAAGCAGGTCTAACGGCCATTCCGAGAAGTTTGGTGCGTCGCCCTCGGCGACTGGAGTTTCAATTTGCGCAATTACCTTGTCCGGGTCGAGGTCCTTTTTCCGGCAGGCTTCTTCCAATGTGATTTTGCCACCACAGCAGTAGTCGATGCCTAAATGTTCGAAAACCTTTGCCCTGTTGAAGTTATCGGCGACAATGTCGCCAACGATCATTTCCTTTGTTATTTTTTCGCTCATATTCGTTTATCTTTAATTTCTTCTGCGAAGATAGACATCTTATCGAAGCCCAGAACGTGAGATTTACGGATAATTTCTATGTTATCTATCGAAAATTCCGATGAATGTGAGATAAAAGTCTTATGTTTGCAATGTGCAAATGAAACGAATATGGAGATAAGGCAATTGAGATATTTTGTTAATGCGGCTACTACGCTAAGTTTTACCGAGGCGGCGCGGCTGTCGAATGTGGCGCAGAGCACCCTTTCACAGCAGGTGAAGCAATTGGAGATAGAATTAGGCATGCCGCTTTTCCACCGTATGGGCAAGCATATTCAGCTCACCGCTGAGGGGCAGATGTTCCTTCAAGATGCACACAGAATCCTCGACGATGCTCGGCAAGGGCTCCAGCGGCTTGCCGACCAACGTGAACTCAAGGGCGGAAGCGTCGACATCGGATTGGCTTCGGGACTCGGTCTGTCGTCCCTTCTGACCGAGGTGCTTACGGAATATAACAGAAGCTACCCGCAGGTTCAGCTACGTATACACCAGACGGCCGCTCCGATGCTGCCAGAACTGTTACGCCAGCACTCCATTGATTTGGCAATGACGTTCAAGCCGGATGCCGAAGAGCCTGACATAGACTGTCGTCCGCTATTCGCATCACGCCTCTGCGCAATCGTCGCAGAACACAATGCTCTTGCCAGCAAGACATCGATTAACTTGAGTCAGATTGCGTTGCATCCTCTCGTGCTTCCTTCGGACAACCTCTATATCCGTCAGCGTATTGACGATGAGGCCCAAAGGCTAGGCATCGAGGTGCGGCCTGCGGTAGAAATTGACGATTTGTCGCATATAATATATATGGTGAACAGCAACCGGTGGGTCAGCATACTGCCCGATGCTTCAACGCTTGCTGTGCGCGGAATCGTTAGAATCGCTCTGGAAGAGAAGATCATGCTGCCTACGTCAGTGCTTACGCTGGCGGATTCCTATCAGCGACGCGCAGTCACGGAGTTTATCAGCAGGCTGCGCGAAGCCACCAATTTGCATCTCCAGACTCAGGAGAGGACCTGCGACGTGTGCGGAGAGACCTTCCTTGCCCCACAAAGCAATACGAAATAGGGCAGCAGCTTGGAAAATGCCAAGGCAAGAATAGAATAAGCCAAGGGAAGCAGATGGGTTCATGATGCCCCGGCTGCTTCCCTCTAAAAGAATATGTTGAATTACTCTGCTCTACTGGGGATTATTCCTAGTTGGTGCTGGCACTTTCCCACCCAGGGGTCGTCTGCTTGAGATTCGGATTGGCATTCAGCTGTCTTTGAGGAATAGGGAAGTACGACCTTTCCTTGTTGTCGCCAATCGTGGAGTCGTCGGCTTTTGCCCACCATGCCTTGCCGAACATTCCCCAGCGCACCAAGTCGATCCTGCGGCGACGCTCACCAATGAATTCCCTGCCCCATTCTCTTACGAACTCAATGTCAGTAAGCTTGTCTGGGTGCTGCACATAGCTCTGGCTTGGCCAGTCTGCATCCGAGAAGTAACGCTTGCGTACGGCATCAAGCAGTTCGCAAGCCTTGGCTTTATTGGATTGCCGGTAGTAGCATTCGGCGAGCGTGAAGTAAATCTCGGCGAGCCTCACTTCCGGAGTGCACTGACTGCGGAACTGACCAGTCACTTCCGGAAGATATGGGAATTTATTTAATCGAATTCCTGAATTCTCCTCTCCGAGAAACACATTCGAACCGTTATCTTCTGGGTGTACGTCGCTGCCTTTGCTTGTAACCTCTGTCGCATTCGTGATGAAATAGCCACGCTTGGCGACTTCCATGAGCAGATTGGCCTTGCCGCTCTGGTCAAGGGCTTTTACCGCAGGATCTTCGGAAAATCTGCCTACTTGGTCTACGAACACAAGCGGAGAGCCACTCCATTCTTCCTGCCCGTTGACGTTCGTAGAGGCATTCAGGAAAGAGAGATCATAGTCAATGTAGCCATCTCCTGAACTGTTGACGGAACGCATGAGTCCCATCAGGAAGTACCCATCGTACCTGAATCCTTTCTCGTCTTTTGCGTGTACCCTGAAAGGGGTGCGGCGCACATCGGTTGCGGCATAACTCTCGTACGGATTGCCAAGGCCGCTCTCAATGTCATAGATATTTCCTTGCAGGTCTCGTGAAGGCTGCATGAGGATGGCATTCCATCCGCCTCCGCTGGCACCGAGATACATATTCGCCTTGTAATGCGAAGCATGATCCCACCACGTGTATTGCTGAAGCTCGCCGTATTGGTGTTTGAACTCGAAAAGATTCTCCGGCGA
>Ga0256406_1002270_pt1 | contig 27784 bp, 29 predicted proteins | sample RumenRJG_03DNA_FD_185986 | JGI IMG/M metagenome (GOLD analysis project Ga0256406, IMG submission 185986) | Bovine rumen microbial communities from Lethbridge, Alberta, Canada - RJG_03 | ecosystem: Host-associated > Mammals > Digestive system > Stomach > Rumen | place: Canada: Alberta | collected...
CGGTCTCGGATATCCATCCTTGCTGAACGAGTATGACAAAGTTCACGTTAACGTTTGAACCGCCGTGTACCGAACGGTACGCACGGTGGTGTTGGAGGCGGGTGAAATCCCCGTCTACCAGATTATTATGGCGACTGTGTAAAAATCTCCTGTGCCAGACATCTTTTCATCTCATCAACGGATACCTGTGCTAAAAAGTTGGTACTATATAAATAATTCATGTTGACATGAATTAAAACATGAATTATAATATTAAGTGGTACCAACTATAATGGAAGGAGGTCGCTTTTTATGTCTATCGTTCGTTACAAGAATAAGAAAACTGGCTTAGTTTCGATCTATGAATCAACTTCGAACTACGACCCGATCAATAAGACATCCCGTCCTAAAAGGAAATACCTCGGGACGGAAGATCCGGTCACGCACGAATTGATTCCATCGTCTGGCAAACGCGGCAGGAAACCAAAATCATCTACCACCGCTAAATCTGTGCCAATCGGCGCAGCTGTCGCCTCTCAGTCAGCAGAGCCTGCCGAAGCTGCTCCGGCTCAGGATGCGCTCCTGAAAGAGCGTGAGGATCTGAAAGCGGAGAACCGCAGGCTCCGGGACGAAAACCTGGCACTCCGGAAAGCTCTTGAAGCAATCCAGGCATTGGCCGGCAGTGCCATTTCTTCCGATAAGTAGAACGTAAAAGGCCTGATGAGTTGCACCTCACCAGGCCCAGAAGTTGCTTTTATCCCTTCAATACGAACAGAGATAAAAAGCTCAAAAACCATGGTGATAATACATTTTTTCTCGTCCGATGGCAAGTATGCTGCAACTGGGCACGGTAAAAGCCGCACTGTGCTGCGTATTTGGGGAGGTGCAGTATGAAGTGCAACACTCTTATTATGCTCCTGCTCAAGAAACTGCTGTCGGAGTGTATGCAGAAGATCAAAGAAGATAAAAACAGCTATGTCAGCAATCCTGCATACTTCACGAGAAAGAGAAAACTTCCTCTTGAAACGCTCATGAAGCTGGTACTATGCATGACAAACCGATCAACCAACAATGAAATCCTGTCATTCTTTAACGGAGAAAAGCCGCAGGATGTTCCATCTGCCTCCGCATTGGAGCAGCAGCGTATGAAACTCAGTCCCGATGCATTCAAGGATCTCTTCTTCCTCTTCAACAAGGGCTGCGACAGTTTCTGCAGCGTCACAATGAAGGGGTATCATCTCTTTGCCTGTGACGGTTCAGATCTTGATATCTCCCTCGACGCTGCCGATGAGGAGACTTATATCCACGAGAAGGAAAAAGGATACAATGCCATTCATCTCAACGCCCTGTATGATCTCATGAACAACCGCTACGTTGATCTCCTCATACAGGGAAAACAGAAGTCTGAGGAGCGACAATCTTTTAACGAGATGGTAAGCCGCAGCAGATTTGGCCGGAATGTAATCTACATCTGTGATCGCGGCTACGAGGGGTGGAATCAGTTCGTTCACGTCATGAAAATGGGTCAGTCCTTCGTTATCAGGGCCAAGGATCTTGACAGTAATGGCGTACTTGCGTCACTTTCCGACAGACTTCCGAAGGAGCCGACATTTGATACGGTGATCACAACGACGCTGACCAAACGACACACAAAGGAAACCTTAGGCAATCCGGACATCTATACGATCCTCTCGCCCTATACCCACTTCGATTTCCTGGATGATCCGGAAGCCTGTAAGGTAACACTTCGAATCGTTCGATTTGAAGTTTCCAAAGGCGTATACGAGGTTGTGATCACCAATCTCCCTCAAAATGTTTTCTCAACCGCCGATATCAGAGCGATTTATATGATGCGCTGGGGCGAGGAAAACAGCTTCCGGGATCTTAAGCACACCATTGGGCTTATCTACTTTCACTCTGAGAAGAGAGAACTGATCCTTCAGGAGGTCTACAGTGCTATGACGGTCTACAACTTCTGCGCCATTGCTCATACAGAGGCCGCAAGATACAGAATCCTGAAATATGAAGGATCCAGCACGAAGAACAAATGGGTTTATCGAATCAACTTTACGACCACCGTCAGAATCTGCAGAGACTACCTTCAGCCGGATATCGGTGCGGAGCCCGTGTCGTCTGAGGACAGCATAGCTGGAATGGCGAGGTATGTCACGCCGATCATCAATGGGAGATCCTTCCCAAGAAAACTGAGACCGCAGCGCTTTGTTGCATTCGTCAATCGGGCAGCATAACGGAAGCAGCTGCGCGAGACTGTACTTCCGATAAAGTAATTGTCAGACAGGATAGTCCTGTCTTTTTGGTGTACCATAAAGTCATCGAATGCTCTGACGTATTTTGAAGATGTCTCAAAATACACCGGCTGTCTCTGATTGATAGCCGGGTACTACACGATATTCACGCTAACTTAACAAGTCGAGCCGCCCTATCCCGGCGGCATTGACGCTTGCTATTCTAACTTAATGGCATTGATGTTACAACAGGGCAGAAAACACACCGAAGCCGTATTGAATATGGTCTCCCAGAAAAGGAGAAGGACGATAATACCCATCACATCGATGCGTGGATTATCGCTGTTGATGCCATGGGGATCTGCCCTGAGGAAATACCGACGTTTCCCAACATGCAGATGATTTTGCAGTTCAGGCGTCACGACAGAGCAGGGATTCATTACCAGAAAGAACGGACTTATTACCTGGACGGCAGGATTGTCTGCAAGAACAGGCATAAACGCACCGGTCAGACGGAAGGGACTTCCGAATATATCAGCCTGGCAGAGTATCGGGCACAGCACCCGCATGAGGTATCCAGGCTGTCAGTCAGGAAGAGTACCCGCGGGTACAACGACAGGAAACGTGAACTGCCCGGAGCGCTTGTTTTGTACAAGGGGCATACACTTTCAGTGGTAAGCATAACGACCGATATCAGTTTGTGGAGAAGGAAATCTGCAGAGAGGCTCCGATTCGTCAGTGCAGGGTGATTTGCCACAATCGGGGGCTTGTATTTGCCTGAAGGAAGGGATGGCCGCACCGCTTCGCGGCACGGGGCAAGCCCCGTGGTTTCCACTGCGGCCTGGATTCTCTATTATGACGATCAGCGTCGCCGCAGTCCTTGCAGGTGCTGTCTGCGGGGATCACATCTCCCCGATCTCCGATACGACCATCATGTCAAGCTCCGGTGCCCTGTGTGATCACCTGGAGCACGCAAAGACCCAGATCCAGTACCAGACCCCGGTCGTCATCGCGGCAGGCCTTGGATTCCTTGTCGCCGGCTTTGCGGGAAATCCCGGTGTGCCGTTCTTTGTATCTCTTGTCTTCCTTCTTCTTGAGCTTGCCTTCATACGGCTCCTGCAGAGGAGAAGGGATGGGAGATGATGAAACGTCGCCTTATTACGCTATTCGTAAAGTAAAAGTTTCCTTAAAAATTCCTGTCCCCCGTTTACAGGCCAATTTTTTCCGGGTAAAGTGAAAACGGTTTTGGGGAGAACCGGGAGAAACAGCTGGAAAGGATAAGACGTTGAGTGAACAGGAAGTAAAAACGGAAGATCAGGCCGTGCAGGAAGAGAGCAAAGCTCCTGCAGAGCAGGCGGCACCGGTCGAAGAGACAGAAAATCCTTCGATGAAGGATTCTTCTTCGGAGCATGTCCGTCCGGTACAGACAAAGAAAAAGAAGAAGCACCACTGGGTGCGATGGGTTGTGATCCTGGCAATCATCGCTGCCCTCGTGGCCTTTTTTGCGGTCCGCTCGAGACAGGCGCAGCAGGCACTCTACACCGAGGATACGGTGACCAAGAGGGATATTCAGACGTACCACAGCTTCACCGGTACGGTCGAGGCGATCAACGAGCAGACGATTGCCTCCGAGGTCACCGGCGTGAAGATTGAGTCGGTGGAGGTCAAGAAGGGCGATGACGTGAAGGCGGGCGATACCATCGCAACGCTCGATACGGACTCGGTCGAAGAGCAGATCAAAGAATCCGAGGCAACGCTCGACAAGGCTAAGGCAACGGCACAGGACTCCATCGATCAGGCAAAGCAGCAGTACGACCAGCTGGCCGAAAACAGGAGCTCGGGACTTAACACCACGGTCCAGTCGGCAAAGCAGCAGCTGGAATCCGCTGAGAGTCAGTACAACAACCTGAAGTACAACATCGACAACAACCTGGATTCCACCCTGCAGCAGGCCCAGAACGGCATGAACAGCGCCTATACGGCACTTCTTACCGCAATGAATGCCTACAACAACGAGGTGAACCTGAACAATCAGCAGCTATCGCAACAGATCATGAGTGCGCAGCAGAGTGTTGATCAGGCCTATGCAAACGTCACCTCGGCACAGCTCTCCCTCTCGCAGGCCCAGCAGAACCGGACCCATTCCGAGGAGACCTTCAACGAGAACAAGAACAAGGCTTCGTCTTCCTCCAGCCTGTCCTCTCTTGGCGGTTCGTATTCGGACGACACGTCGAGTTCCACCTATGATCCCACATCCTATGACCAGGCGGTGGCATCGGCGCAGAATGCCCTGAATTCTGCCTGGCAGACCTACAACAATGCCGTGGACTCCTACAAGGCGGCAAAGATCGGCGAGGAGAACAGCCTGACCTCGCTCTATGATCAGATGCTCCAGGCGCAGGATTCCTACCTGCAGGCGGTGGATTCCTACAATGCGACGGTCAACTCCCTGAATCAGCAGCTTGCCACCTATGCAAAGCAGGTGAGCGATGCACAGGACTCCTACAATGCCGCGGTGAATGCGGTGGACCAGCAGCTTGAGACCTATCAGAGCCAGATCGATTCGGCCAAGACGAATGCGGATCAGACGACATCGGAGCTGCAGCTCAAGGACCTCAAGAAGTCGCTTGGCAAGTACGTGATCACGGCGCCGATTGACGGGACCGTGACGGATCTTGGCATCAAGGCCGGGGAGATTCTGGGACAGAGCACCACGTCTCCCACCATCGGCACGATCTCGGACTTCAGCTCCGTGAAGGTGTCCGTTCGGATTGGCGAATACGACATCCAGGGGTGCGAGGTGGGATCCCCCGTTACCGTGACCATCGATGCGTTGAATGACAAGGCCTATGACGGGACGATCACTTACATCAGCCGGGTTGCCACCGTGGAGAACGGGGTGTCCTACTTCGAGTCCGAGGTGGAGTTCACACCGGACTCCGATGTGAGATCCGGCATGAGCTGCGAGGTCAAGCTTGTCACGGCTGATGAGAAGGATGCGCTGTCTCTGTCCAGCAAGGCGATCCAGACCGCGGACGACGGCACGACCTATGTGCAGGTCTACGGGGACGACGGCAGGACGCTGATCAATAAGGACGTCACCATCGGCATCTCGGACGGCACCTATACGCAGATCCTGGACGGCCTGTCCGAAGGGGACAAGGTGTACTACATCAACTCCGCGACCTCTCTTCAGGACATGATGCAGCAGGACGAGGCCGTAAACGACGGCGGTGACACGGAAGGCGGTCAGTAGGATGGCAGGAGATGAGATCCTGTACATGCACGACATCTGCAAGGACTATGTCATGGCGGATTCCGTCCTGCATGTGCTGAAAAACATCACGCTCACCGTGCGAAAGGGACAGTTCCTTGCGATCCTGGGACCCTCGGGATCCGGCAAGTCGACGCTGATGAACATCATCGGGTGCCTCGATGTGCCGACCAGCGGGGACTACTGGCTGGCGGGGCGGTATGTTGCGGACGAGGACGAGACGAGCCTGTCGCATATCCGGAACAGGGAGATCGGGTTCGTGTTCCAGTCCTTCCAGCTCCTGCAGCGGCAGACGGCGCTTGAAAACGTGGAGCTGCCTTTGATCTATGCAAACATGCCGGAGAAGAAGCGGAAGGAACGGGCACAGGAGTGCCTCGAGATGGTCGGCCTCTCCGACAAGATGGACAACTACCCGAACCAGCTCTCCGGCGGACAGCAGCAGCGCGTTGCGATCGCCCGTGCCATGGCAAACCACCCTTCGATCCTTCTTGCGGACGAGCCCACCGGCGCCCTCGATCAGAGGACCGGTGCGCAGGTCATGGAGCTCTTCCATGAGCTCAATGACGAGGGGAACACGATCATCATGATTACACACGACTCCAAGATCGCCTCACATGCCAAGCGGATCGTCAAGATCCTCGACGGCGTGATCTCCGAGGGCGATACGTCGGATGCCTGAAGGAGGCGCCATGTTTGTGGAAAGTTTCCGGATGGCACTCCGGAATATCAAGAGCAACAAGATGCGGTCCTTTCTCACGATGCTCGGCATCGTGATCGGAGTGGCCGCAGTCATCGGCCTGGTGACGATTGTCCAGGGCGTGACAAGCAGGGTCATGGACGAGTTCTCGGACCTCGGTGCCGGCATGATGTCGGTCTCCGCCCCGGGAACGGCCTTAAAGCGGGGCCTTACCGAGTCGGACGTCGAGACGCTCCGGGCCATTGACGGCGTCGAGGGCGTATCCCCGAACCTGTCCACCACGGGGAGCGCGGTCAAGAACCGCGAGATCTTCGACAACGTGACCATCGAGGGCGATGACCTGTCCTACTTCCAGAGGAACTCGAGCATGCTCGAGGAGGGCAGGATCTTCAATGCATCCGAGGCGGACGGCAATACGTACGTCTGCATGGTGGACAAGACCTTTGTCACAAAGGTCCTGAACGGCACGGACCCCATCGGGCAGACGGTACGGCTCAACGGGATCGAGTACACGATTATCGGGCGCCTTGGGGCGAACAACTCCATGATGTCGATGTCGGATACCTCGAACTCGGACGGCACCGTGTACCTGCCCTACCGGAACGTGATGCACATGACGGGGACGGCGCAGATCCAGAGCCTTGAGGTCTACACGAAGGACGGGGCGGATTCCTCCGCCGTGGAGTCGGCACTCCGTGCGGCACTGGACCGCATCTACAACAACGCGGACAACGCCTATGCCGTCATCAACATGGAGTCCCTGCTCTCTGTCATGGACACGGTGAGCGGGATGCTGACGACGATGCTCGGCGGCATTGCGGCGATCTCGCTCCTTGTCGGCGGCATCGGCATCATGAACATGATGCTGGTCTCGGTGACGGAGAGAACAAGAGAGATCGGTCTTCGAAAGGCTTTAGGCGCAGAGCCCCGGCGCATTCAGATCCAGTTTCTCATGGAGTCGATCCTGCTGTCTCTGATCGGCGGTGCGATCGGCATTGTATTCGGGCTTCTCATCGCCTTTATCGGATCGTCGGTATTGAACACGACGTTTCGGATATCCTACGGGGCGATTGCTTTAGGCGCCGGGTTCTCGGCGGCGGTGGGCATTATCTTCGGCTGGATGCCGGCAAAGCGGGCATCCGAGCTGAACCCGATTGATGCGCTGCGCGCAGACTAGGAGGAAAGCATGAACATCAGAAAGAACCATGGAAAAACAATAAGACGGACCGTCACGGCTCTCATCCTTGCGGGAGCGCTGACTGTCCCGATGACAGCCTTTGCGGCACCTGCCTATGAGAGCAGCTATACGGAAACCTCGAGCATGGCACAGCTTCTCATGCCGGCCCTCATGAAGAACACCGACCCCACGGGCGTGGCGCTGCAGCTATCGACCGCGCTTCGTTACGGCTCGATTACCCAGGGCGACATCTGGAACATGATCCAGGAGGGCTGCACGATCCCCGCAGAGTCCCTGCACCTTCTGTCCGAACAGGGACAGGTCTCCGGGTATCTGTATAAGACGGCTGCAGGTCTTCCGTATGAGCCATCGGACTTTGCAGGGGTGTATGATGAGGAGGACTACGTGTCCTTAAATCCCGCAATCGCGAAGGCCCTTGCGGACGGGAGTCTTAAAGAGCAGGACCTCTTCTACAACTTCCTTCTTGTCGGCATGCCGAACGGCCTTGCAGGATCGAAGGAGTTCTCACCGGCTGTCTTCTCGGAGAAGTACCCGGAGATCGCAGAGGAGCTCGGGAACAATGTATCCTCTTACTACGTCTGGTACCTGATCTACGGGAAGGATAAGGGGATGGACTGCTCTGCACAGCGTTAGGCAAGGAGCCACTGTATGATAAATACCTTCGGGGAGAGGGACCACAGCGTATCGCTTGTTCCCTGCGACAATTATACGGAGGATGTTGTGAAGGCTGCCATGACGGCAGCCTTTGCTGCACTGGGGGGACTTAGAAAACACCTTCACGGGGCGGAGACCGTTGCGGTCAAGCTGAACCTTGTCGGTGCCCATGAGCCCGTGGAGGCCGCAACGACGCACCCGGCGCTTGTCCGGGAGCTTTGCAGGGAGCTCTTTGATGTCGGGGTGACAAAGGTGATCCTGGGTGATTCTCCCGGCGGGGCGTATACCACAGCGCACCTTAAGGAGATCTATGAGAAGACCGGCTTTGCGGCCATGGCCCCGGAGTTCGGAGGACGGGTTGTCTTAAACGACAACCTCACGGTCCGGGAGGTGTCGAATCCGGAGGGGAAGGTCCTGAAGAGCTTTCAGTATGCCGCCTGGACCGATGAGGCGGACGTGATACTGAACTTCTGCAAGCTCAAGACCCACGGGATGATGAACCTGACGTGTGCCACCAAAAATATGTTCGGGATGATCCCCGGGATGACAAAGCCCCAGTACCATGCAAGGTTCCCGGAGGCGGAGCGATTTTCGGACATGCTGATTGACTTAGGTGAGTACTTCCATCCGGTCCTGAACCTGTGCGATGCGGTGGAGTGCATGGAGGGGAACGGACCGACGAAGGGAACCCCCAGGCACATGGGGTGCCTTCTGGTTTCCGAAGATCCCTATGCCCTTGATGTCCTTGCGGGATACCTCATCGGGTTTGACTTAACGTCTCTTCCGGTGCAGAGAGAGGCTCATGAGAGGGGACTGGGGCCAAAGAGCGTGGACGAGGTTGTCATTGTCCCGGACAGGAAGGCGGCGCTCGCCTTCCGGATCGAGGATTTTGAGACAAATACCGGGAGCAAGAGCGTGCTCTTCGGAAAGGGTCCTTTTGCCGGGGTGACAGAGTTTTTCATGACCCATGCCTTTGAGACCCACCCCGGGGTAAACCCGGAGTCCTGCATCGGGTGCGGACGGTGCGCTTCCATGTGCCCGCAGAAGGCGATCACGATGGACAAGGATCGCAAGCCTGTGATTGACAGGAAGAAGTGTATCCGGTGCTTTTGCTGTCAGGAGTTCTGCCCGGTGGGGGCAATGAAGGTGAAGCGGACAGCGATCTCGCATCTCCTTGATGCCTTCAGCGGGAAGAAAACTAAGAATAACGGATAAGGATACGGGGAACGTACCATGAACAAAGAAAACGACGTACTGGAACAGTTAAGCGGGCGGAAGAGTGTCCGCGTCTTTACGGACGAACCGATTACGGAAGAGGAGCGGGAACAGATCCTGACGGCCGCGTCTCAGGCACCGACTGCAGGGGGCATGCAGCTCTATTCCATCCTCGAGATCCGGGATCCGAAGATCAAGGAGGTGCTGGCAGAACGGTGTGATCATCAGCCATTCATTGCAAAGGCACCCCTTGTCTGGATTTTCCTTGCGGACCGCAGGAAGTGGCAGGAGCTGTTCTCGGACTATGGGATTGCAACGGATCCGATGACCGAGGCGGACCTGTTTCTTGCGATGGACGATGCGCTCATTGCCGCGCAGAATGCCGTGACCGCCGCCTGGTCCCTCGGGATCGGCTCCTGCTATATCGGGGATATCCTGGAGCACTACGAGGAGAACAAAGAGCTCCTGCACCTGCCGCGCTACACCGCGCCCTGCTGCATGCTGGTCTTCGGAAAGCCCGTGCAGCAGCAGAAGGACCGGGTAAAGCCGGTGCGGCTGGCAAATGACGACCTTGTCCACGTGGATGTCTACAACGACAAGGGAAAGGAACCCTTTGTGCGGCAGATGGAGGCAGAGAGGAAGAGGCCTGTTTCGGAGGAGGATCTGAAGGCGATGGCTGCGGATACCGCAAGGCGTAAGTTCACATCCGACTTCCACACCGAGATGGCGCGCTCGGTCAGGGCGATCCTTGCCGACTGGTGCGATGAGAAGGATCCCGCATGAAGCGGAGTCAGACGCTCACCGGGAGCTTCTGCGGTGAGGCGCTGTTTGGCAAGGTTGCTTGTTTACGAAAGGAAAACCTGACTGTACCGAGGTGAGACTATTTGTTCTGCTGCAAGGTTTGGGATGATCGGTGAGCTTTGGGATAGAGATTGACAAGAGACCATAGGCTTTCCGGTAACTCTTCTAAGTCTGACGACCATGTTTCTCAGGTGATCATTAGCTGCAGCATTGATTTATGCCAGACCTGTTCGCTTTATATAATCGCCTGTGATTCTTTCTTCAGTATCGGGATTCAGGCATGAAACGTGTTAAAATTATTGTGTAATGATCAGTTAAAGCATCCATGTAACAGAAAGAAGAGATTTTTATGATGTATCCATTTATGACATTAGATGATAGCACCGAGATCGTGCATTCGGAAACGTTGAAAGATGGTACGGTAAAAGTCTATATAGAAAAACCTGATAAAAATGATTGCTTCCATCATATGACAGTATATCTTCCGACATATAAAATAGCGGAGATAACTGGATTTAACGACAATGAGGTGAAGCGATATATGGATATCATCCATTCTACAGCACATCTGATTATTCAGTTTGCAGCAGAAGGAGGATTTGAAAATGCCTCAGGTTTTTAAGGTCGGACCTTACTGGGTGTATTTTTGGGCGAATGAGGGAGACCCGCTGGAACCGGTACATGTTCATGTTGCAGAAGGCAATCCAACTAAAAATTCCACTAAAATTTGGATAACTGAATGTGGTAAATGCCTGTTATGCAATAATAATTCTCGAATTCCTCCAGTGGCACTCCATAATATTATGAGAATTATTGAGGCTCGTTCCAAAGATGTAATTGATAAATGGTATCAATATTTTGGAAAAATTAGTTATTATTGCTAAAAATATTGCCTAACATAGGCCATAATTCAACGAAATATATATAATACCAAGCGAAACATTGACTAAAATTCAAATACAATATAAACTGTCTTATTACAAATTTTGGCTGAATATTTTCAAGATTTGCAGTAAGACATTTTTAAAATTCATAAAACAAAACCTGAATATAATATATAATTCGGATCCTGCGATGAAAGGCATTTATCATGAAGCAGTATATCGTCGATGCATTCACAGATACGCTTTTTCAGGGCAATCAGGCGGCGGTCTGTGTCATGGATCACTGATATCATACAAATGGGAAGATGCTAACTTCTGATTTGTGATACGGGAGAGATGAACGATGGCACAGGTCGATTCGGTTTATGACTTCCTTCGACAGAACTACGCAGAAAATGAACCGATTTTTTTATCGGAGATTCGTATTCCGGGAATACAGGGTGCTTCCGTCAGGCAGGCGCTGAAGAAACTGACAGAAGATGGACGCCTTGGGCGTTTTGATACCGGTATCTACTACATCCCCCAGAAGTCCATGTTTCGATTCGGTTCGACACCGTCTTATGACGAGGTTATTCAAAAGAAATACCTGCTGGACGACACCGGGTGCTGCGGCTATGTGGGTGGAATACTGTTTGCGAACCAGATAGGAATCACATCGCAGGTTCCCCTGGCATATGAGATATCTACCAACAAGGCTACTACGGATTACAGAGAGACACGGCTTGCAAACCTGCGGGTCATACTCAAAAAACCGTATGTGCCGGTAAATGATCAGAATGCGGAAATTCTCCAGTTTCTGGACCTTCTGAAAGAGGTCGGGGATATCTCCGAACTTGATGGAGAAGAACTGACAGATCGGCTGCTGGACTACATGAGAAAGAAAAAGATCCGATTTGAAATGCTGGAGCCGTATCTGCCATACTACCCGGAACGAATTTATAAGAACATGTATGAGGTGGGATTGCTAAAAGGCGTGTCGATATGAAAAGAAAGCGGCTCTCCGACCGGTAGTGTAAATCAGCCCGCTAAACGGTTTCATAGTCTCCCGGCGGCATGGCATGGGCTTTCCTTAACCTGTTTAACGGACTGAACCGCGAACAGGAATGCCTGCCCGGTTTGCAGAGAGCATGACCGGGGCATTTTGCAGCTGCATCAATCTCCTCGATGTCCTGGCCCCTGCCCTTGGACTCAGCGTTCTCTCCTGTGCCGTTCTCTGAGGAGCAGGACAAACAGTACCGCCCACAAGATCCAGGACAGGAGCACTCCGTAGCCGGGAAAGAAGGCATCGAGGAGTGCACCGCCCAGAAAGGGAACGGCCCAGAACATCATTCGTTTTCCGTAGTCCCGGCACAGTGCTTTCTCATCGTGTTTCCGGCGCTCCTCGGGAGACTTTGTGTTGTAACCGCTCAGAAGGCCGGCTGCTCTTCCGTCGGATCGGCAAAACAGAAACCCGATCAGAAAGAAGAGAAACGCCATCACAAGATCAAACAGGATACAGAAGGCTTTCCCGGACATGTCTCAAATCCCCCTTCGGCTTCGAATGATCCTTCATTGTCCTTTGTTTACATGATCATGATAGCATCTTTCCGGTCTGTTGCCGAACATTCGTACAGTGATCAACTGTATAAGGAAATCAGCCCGTTCTCTTACGCCTGACTCTGGCAGCTCTGCGCTTTGCTTCTTCAAGGGCGACCTCTCTGAGGTAGGTATCTGTCTTCTCGATACCGACACACTGCAATGCACCCGATGCAATGGTCTTGCAGAACTTCAGCTTCCTGCCCTGAGTCCCGTTACCGTACTTGACATGCCCCTCGCCGAACATTTCGCAGGACAGAGCAACAAAAGTATCGATCTTTGTGTTGCCGTATGTCTTATTGTATTTCACATATCGAACGACATCACCTGCGTGAACAGCAGCAATCGTACCATTCTTATGGAATGTGTAAGTCCGTTTTGCAGGTCTCACCGTGAGAGAGCGGAAATGCTTATCCGTTTCTGCACCAGTATGAGTACGACGATATTTGGTCATGTACTCTTCCAGAGAGTCGGTCTTCTGATCCATTGCCCGATGACGGTTGTATGCGACAGGTTTTTTGCCATCGTAGTACACACGCTGATTGAGGGTGTTGATAATGTTCTTGGACTTCTTCTTGAACCGGCGCTTCATGAAGATGAAATCATCCAGCTTCACGTCAGCAGGATCAATGTTCCGCCCTGCAAGGGAAATGCAGTAAGCGTCCGTACAGTGGTCTTTCCGGATATGGTACCTGTTCCGTGTCTCAGAAGTGGTGCGTCCGTCCATGACAACAAGGCGGATATTCCTTGCATCGCAGAACTGCTTCATGGCGTCAATCAAAGCAGGCATTACACTGTTCAGAAGACCTACTTCGAACGACTCTGCGACACCGTCCTTGACTTCGTGAAGCATTTCGTCGGTGATTTGGCCACTGTGAATCTTCTCATGGCAGGACTCGCAGACACCGATAATGTTCCGGACGGTATCCGTTCCCCGCCTGTGGCGGGGCATGATGTGGTGGTAATGGGCAATATCTTCACCGCAGAACGGACATTTGCCCTTCTGCTCGTCGCAGAAGTAGTCCTTGTATGACCTGTATCCGTAAAGGGGGCCTTTTCCGTACTCCCATGCCCTGATGTTGACGTTAGCCAGTTTCTGGAAATCGAAAGACACACGCTCAACCGAAAGCTGCCTGATCGGCATGGTATCGCACATGAACTTAACTTCATTCATGGTGATCTGTACCAGCTGCTTTGCTGACGGTGTGATCCATCCATCAGGATGTTTACGATTGTTGAACTTGCCTTCCTTGCCCTGAATGACTTTATGCGTAACAGACTTCTCGGCAACGGGGTAAGACACCTTCCTGGAAATGCAGTCGTGGGTTGTGCGGACTTTGTCAGCATCGCCTTTTTTCATTTCGGTGCCGTCAAACTTTGCCTTGCGCTGCTTATTCTGTCTGTCGTGTCTGCAGCGCTTTCTTCTGAAACCGGCACGATCATACATCTTGCTGTGAACAGTGCCGTTGTTGGAACGGGTGTCAGCCAGATATACATTCTCGCCGTTTTCTTTGGAAACCGCAGAGCCGATATTCTCTCTGCCGGTGTCAATGCCGGCGTAGAGAGCCTGAACATACTTCGATGTTTCATACTTAAGACGGATGGTGAACGGTTTGGTTCTAATAGCAACCGCCATGCCGGTCTCAAGCAGATGACGGACGTTGCCGCATCGCCTTGTAGGCATCAGCGGTGTCCCGTCCTTTGCGATTACTCTTACATACATATAAACAGTTACATCCTTCTGAAAAGATAATTCGCTGTCGTAGACAGCGTTGCTGTGCATCCAGTGCGGCACTTTCTGTGGAAGCAGAGTTACCGTATTCCTGATGCCGTGTACTCGAAATTTCACCATGAACTGAAGCAGTGCCACCACCTGTACAAGAGCGGTGGGTGCATTCATGGTATCGCCAACTGCACAAATGCAGGCTTCCAATTCCTGCATCTGATTCGAAGACAAAAATCGTGTCAATGTTTGAATCAAGGGTGTCGGGCACTGTGGAAGATACCTGGCAGAGCCTTAACTTAGTGACATTGTCCGGTCTGTTACGGCAAGGTCCATACAAAGGAACCGACTGCCTTTTGCAGTGATTATAGTTTAAACGGATTAATCATGTTTGCCAATCACATTTTTTGAGGATCAAAGAAAATTCAAAGAGATTTTGAGTAGATAAGAAATTTTGGAACTGATATAGGAGTCCTCTGCACGTCAAGATCCGCATCAAACGTACTGTACTCGAAAAATGTGCATAAAAATAGGGCTCGATCTCGTCGATAAAGCCCTTACAAAAGCACCGAATGCTTTTTCCTGTGGCCTGTATTCTAAACGGTTTAAAACTGCCTGTCAATACCTATTTTTGATCGTAGATGGAAATCCCCGGGTTCCCCATATCTTTCCCGGCATGTTATTTCCCGCTTCATTTCCGAGACCTCTGCCGACGGCGGATCGTCCTTCTCTTGATTCTTCTATATCACTCTGTCTACCTGATCACTTCGCTCTCGATTCGATCATTCCTCACATCAGATATCGGATATTGCTGCCCCTGGATCGGAAAGAATTCTGCTCCGGATTCTAGGGGCGGATACCTGCCAACTATGTTTGCGTCTGATTTGGTCCCGGCAGTTGGTGTGAGTTTACAAATTGTTTATAAGTTCTAGCTTGACCGTCTGTTATAGATGATATATAACATAAGGCGTAAGGGACAGGAAGGACAGAAAGAGATGAGATCCTCCGGAAGGTTCCTTACCGAACCACTTGATTTCGAATGATTGATTCAAAGGAGAAACGAAATGTTCAGACCTTTTTATTGGACTTATGATTGTGACACGGCTGCCAGTCAGGCAGCTGCAATGAGAGCAGATATCACGGATGCGGGAGATCACTACGAAGTGATCACGGAGCTTCCGGGATTCGCCAAGGATGAGATCGCCATTACCTTAAAGGATGCGGTGCTTACGATCCGCGCAGAGAAGAAGGATCAGAAGGACACCGCAAAGTATCTTCGGGGTGAGCGCTATCACGGAGCCCTCGAGAGACGGTTCCAGCTCGACAAGCGCGTGACACCCGAGGATCTGTCCGCAAAGTATGAGGACGGGCTTCTGATCGTGAGTATCGCGAAGAAGGACGACGAGCACACGAAGACTGATACGACCATACAGATCCTGTGACCTGATTTTTGATCCGGATCTTTGACATTCATCTGATGATGACTTTTTTCGAAAGGAGATTTTGATTATGTTCTATCCGATGCTTTGGAATGATACTGATACGAGAGATGTTGCTGATGTTTTTGATGAGATGGACCGCGAGATGAACAGTCTCTGGAACGGCTGGAATAACAGCTGGACCGACATGTTCGCCGGCACCCCGGTCATGAAGACCGATGTCGTCGACAATGGTGATCACTACAGCGTTGAGGCGGAGCTTCCGGGATTTAAGAAGGAAGATATCACCCTGGATCTCAAGGATGGCAACCTTGTTATCGCCGCAAGCCATGAGGTCAACGACGACAAGAAGGACGAGAAGGGTAACTATATCCGCCGCGAGAGAAGCACCGGCGCTGTCCGCAGAAGCTTCTATGTCGGCAAGGATGTAAAGCCTTCGGACATCAGCGCATCGTTTGAGAACGGTGTGCTTGCCATCAACGTCCCGAAGAAGGACGAGAAGAAGATCGAGAACAATGCAAGCCGCATTGCGATCGAGGGCTGATTTTGATTTGAATTTCTTTCCAAGGAGATGACCTGTATGTTAGTACCTGTGATCTGGTCGGATACCGATGACAGAGATGAATTTGCACGTGAGATGGCAGGGCTCGAGCATGAGCTCTACCGGTTCTTCGGAAACGGCAGGGGCAAAAGAGCAATGCCCTCCTTCAAGACCGATGTTGTCGATGAGGGCAAGGATCTGAAGATCCAGGCGGATCTTCCGGGATTTGACAAAAAGGACATTCATCTGGACTTAAAGGACGGCTCTCTTGTCATTGCCGCAAAGCACAGCGATGAGAAGAACGAAAAGAACGACAAGGGCGAGTACCTTCGCCGCGAGAGATCGGTGTCGTCCTATGAGAGACACTTTGCAGTCGGGAAGGACGTTAAGCCGGAGGATGTAAAGGCCTCCTACGAGAACGGCGTCCTGACCGTCAAGGTGCCGAAGAAAGCTGCGATTCCGGAGAGTGAGGCTGCAACCCGGATCGCCATTCAGTAACGAAGAATAGTACAGCGTTCGGAACCACGTCTTCGCGATATCTGAACGCATGAACGTCTCCATTTTTTGTTCTCCTTCTTATTTCAAAAAGACCATGTTCTGCAGATGTGCAGGGCATGGTCTTTTTGTGTTGTTCTGTTTTTGTTTTGTCTGGTTTTCTTTCCTGCCACTGTTACTGCTCTTGCTTGTCTTCTTTGTTTTCCTTCGTCTTGCTCTTTTTCTTCGACTTGTCGAGCGTTCGCTTGGCAAGGTAGCTGCCGGCGATGGTGAGGGCGGCGATGGCGATCGCAAAGATCGCGACGTTCCCGTAGCGCTCGTGGCCAAGCTCATTGCCGCTCAGGGACGTCAGAAAGATGGTCGGGAAGCGGCCTGCAAAGCAGAGGATCCCGAACTGCCAGGCGGGCATGTCGAGGACACCGAAGAGGTAGGGGATCAGGTCCTTCGGAAAGCCCGGGACGAGGTAGAGGAGGAAGGTGACAAGGCCTTTTGATTCCTCATCATCGGGGAGCCGGAGCAGTGAGTTCTCTGCCTTTGTCCGCTGCTTTTCGAGAAGCTTTCGAAAGAGCGGCCCGCCAAGTCTCTGGCTGAAGAGGTAGATCAGCGTCGAGGTGAGGGCGGCAACGGTGTCATAGATCAGAGCACCTGCGAGAGCACCGTACATGTAGCCGGAGGCGAACTGGAAGCCCGCGGCGGGAAGGACGGCGGAGATCACCTGGGCGGCGATCATTAAGAGAAACAGGACGAAGCCCCAGACCCCGAGGGAGTGGATCTTCATGCGGAAGGCCACCGGGTGGGCGACAAGGGACAGGAGCGGGAGCCCCACGAAGCAGACGAAGAGCCCTAAGGCTGCAAAGAACACGGCAAAGGAGAGGACCACACGGATTTTCTTCTGTGATCCCCTCGTGCTGTCATTTTCCTTTGTGTTCCGGATCAGTCTCTTCAAGCGTGCTCTTTCCATGGCAGAATATCCTCCGCCTTTTCCGCAAAGGTCGTGGCGCCGTGGGATACGAGGAAATCCCGGTCCCTAAATCCCCACAGCACACTGATGCAGGGAAGGCCGGTGTTTTTCGCGGTCTCCAGGTCCACCTCGGAGTCTCCGATGTAGACGGCGTCCTCCTTTGCAACGTTCAGGTACTTTAATGCCGCCTCGAGCATGTCCGGGGCGGGTTTTCTGCGGATCCCGTCCTTCTCGCCTGCGGTGTAGTCAAAACAGCCGGGGAAAAGGTCATCCGCGAGTTTTTCCACCGCCCCGTCCGGCTTGTTGGAGACGACGGCGGTGAGGATCCCCTGTTCTTTCATGCGGTGCAGAAGCTCCGGGATCCCCGCATACGGCGCCGTGTGGTCATTGCAGTGTTCCTCATACCAGGGCTTGTAGAAGGTTCGGATCTTCTCCTCAAGATCGGGATCAATCATGCCGGGTCTTACGATCTCGGCTTCCCTGTCGGTTCCGACAAGGACGAGCTTTTCGATCGGAACGCCCTGCTCGAAGAGGAGTGCACGCCTGATCGCGACGGCGATGCCGGAGCCGAAGAACAGGCGCACCTGCGCCTGTGTATAATCCCCGCGGCGTCCGTATGTTGCAAGCGCCCTGTTCAGGGAGAGGGTGAGGTCGGTCAGGGTGTTCAGAACCGTGCCGTCCATGTCAAAGAGATAGGCTCTGTAGGGTCTTTTCATCTGATTTCTGCTCCTTTTGGTAGCATCCTAACACAGTTTCGGGGGACGTGCGTGTCAAAAATCGGTGAAATTCGACAACCTATTCCGGATGGTGTAAACTGAATTGATTCCATTACCCGCCCGGGGGAGCGGGGGCACACAGGAGGTAACCGCGAAAGCGGGTACCTGAGGGTTATCTCGTGAATAATTACAGCAGACTGGGCGTGGAGCAGGAGCTTCACCGGCACAGCGCAGGCGCAAGACGGCGGTCCCACCGGGGGAAGAAAGTCGAGCACGCGCTGGCGCTGCTTCTCATCATCGCCGTCATCGGTGCCTTTGCGGTGCTTGTCAGCATCGGCATCGGCGCCTTCCAGAGCATCATCAGCTCCGCACCGGACACTTCGAATATCAACGTCATGCCCACGGGCTATGCCACGTTCGTGTACGATGACGAGGGCACGCAGACCGCAAAGCTTGTCGCGACCGATGCCAACCGCATCCCGGTCACGATGGACATGATTCCGACGGATCTGCAGCACGCCTTCGTCGCGATCGAGGACTCGCGCTTCTACGAGCACCACGGCATCGACACGCAGGGCATTCTTCGTGCGGCCTACGAGGGCATCACCTCGGGGTCCTTCTCCCAGGGCGCCTCGACGATCACCCAGCAGCTCATCAAGAACTCCGTCTTCACCGGCTGGACCGATGAAAACTTCTCCGAGTCCGTGCGCCGCAAGATCCAGGAGCAGTATCTCGCGGTACAGCTCGAAAAGACCATGTCGAAGGATGACATCCTTCTCAACTACCTGAACACCATCAACCTCGGCCACAATACGCTCGGCGTGCAGGCGGCATCGCTCCGCTACTTCGGAAAGAGCTGCTCGCAGCTTACCCTCTCGGAGGACGCCGTCATCGCGGCCATCACCCAGAACCCCACCCGCTACGATCCGATCAACTATCCCGACCAGAACGCCAAGAGACGCAGGGTCGTCCTCGACGACATGCTTGACCAGGGGTGGATTACGCAGGACGCCTATGACGAGGCGATTGCCGATGACGTCTACGACCGGATTCAGATCGTGAACTCCACCGATGACGATGACACGCAGGTGAACTCCTACTTTGTCGATGCCCTGACCGACCAGATCCTCGAGGATCTCCAGGACAAGGGATACACGGAGACGCAGGCGTATACCCTTCTCTATTCGGGCGGCCTGTCGATCTACTCGACCCAGAACGCCGGGATCCAGGAAATCTGCGACGAGGAGGCCAACAACGAGGACCTGTATCCTGCAGGGACCAAGTGGTACCTGAACTACGCCCTGAACGTCGAGGACTCCGAGGGGACGGTGCACAGCTACACGTCCAACACGCTCCTTGACTGGATGAAGCAGAACGGCATCAGCAATACGCTCCTGTTCCCGGATCAGGACAGTGCATCGGCGATGGTCGAGCAGTACAAGGCGTCTGTCGTTTCCGACACGGATACGGTGCTCTCGGAGACCGAGTACTGCACGGCGCAGCCGCAGGTCTCCCTGACCTTCATCGACCAGAAGACCGGGCACGTGCTCGCCATTGTCGGCGGCCGGGGCGACAAGACCGCAAGCCGCACGCTGAACCGCGCGACCTCAACCCTACGACAGCCAGGATCCACCTTCAAGGTGGTCTCCACCTATGCGGCGGCACTCGATGCCGGCGGCAAGACCCTTGCCACCACCTATGTCGACGAGCCCTTTACCTATGAGAACGGCACCCCCGTCCGCAACTGGTACGGCGAGGCCTACCGCGGCACCACGACCATCCGCAAGGCCATCGAGCAGTCGATGAACATCATCGCGGTCAAGTGCCTGACGGACATCACGCCGCAGCTCGGCTACCAGTACCTGCTCGACTTCGGCTTTACGACCCTTGTCAACAACGAGGAGATCAACGGACAGGTCTACAACGACGTGCAGCAGACCATGGCCCTCGGCGGCCTGACCCGCGGCGTCAAGAACATCGAGCTGTGCGCGGCCTATGCGACGATCGCAAACGGCGGCGTCTATGAGGAGCCGAAGTTCTACACGAAGGTCGTCGATCACTCCGGCAACGTCGTCCTCGACGCCGATGCGGAAAAGGACGAGCACCGGGTTCTGCGCGAGGGCACGGCGTACCTTCTGACCTCCGCGATGGAGGACGTCGTGAAGCAGGGCACCGGCACGAGGTGCCAGATCTCGGAGACGCCGGTTGCCGGCAAGACCGGTACGACATCCGATGAGAACGACGTCTGGTTTGCGGGCTATTCCGATTACTATACCTGCACCACCTGGGCAGGGTATGACGAGAACACGAACCTTGTGGGTGCCGAGTCGAGGATTGCGCAGCTCCTGTGGCACAACGTCATGGAGCGGGTGCACGAGGGCTTTGTCTCAAGGGAGTTCGAGGTCCCCGCAACCGTGGAGAAGACGTCCATCTGCACGAGGTCGTGGTTAAAGCCCGTGAAGGGACTTTGCGACTACACGCTTGCCACCGACTACTTCGACATGACGACCTACCCGACGCAGGAGTGCAATGCGTCGTATCACTCGTATTCGGGCTATTCCTACTCCGGGTATTCGTCCACGGAAAAGAGTACCGGTGAGGAGAGCGGGAGCAGCTCATCGTCCTCTTCCGGCGGCGACGTGTCGTCTGCCCAGTCAGCGCTTGCGTCTGCAAACTCGAACCTCGAGTCCGCGGCGGCTGCCCTGAAGAGCCAGCAGGATGCGCTGGTCGCCGCGCAGGCGGCGGGCGATCAGAACGCGATCGCGACGGCGCAGCAGGCGGTGGATACGGCAATGACGAACTACAACACCGCGGTCGCCCAGCAGGCGGCGGCGGAGAGCGCCTATAATGCGGCCCTGAGTGCGTCCCAGTCCGCGGGAGATGGCGGGGGAGGCGGCAGTGCAGGAGGCGAGTGATGCCTGAGGCGGTGGTAACGCTGTCTTGTGTGACAAAGTCCTATCCGAAACGGGAGGTCCTGAAGGGTGCGGACCTTTCCGTGAATGCAGGGGAGATCTGCGCCCTCTCGGGGCGGAGCGGCTCCGGAAAGACGACGATCCTCCGGATCATCACGGGGCTGACATCCTTTCAGGCAGGGACCCTCACCCTGTTCGGGGAGAGCAGCCCCCAGGGCCTTCGGAAGGCACGGGGAAACATCGGCACGGCTTTTTCCGGCGGGTTCTTCGACTACATGAGCGCCTCCCAGAGCCTTGCCTACTACTGCGCCCTGAAGGGGATCCCGAAGGGGAAGCGTCAGGACGAGATCAGGCATGCTCTCGAGCTCTCCGGGCTTTCCGGCGTGAAGATCAAGTACCGGAACTTCTCCCTCGGCATGCGAAAGCGCCTTGCGATGGCAAACGCGATGCTCGGGGAACCAAAGCTCATTCTTGTCGATGAACCCTTCAACGGCCTCGATCCCCAGGGGGTTCTGGAGATCCGGGGACTCCTGCGTCTTCTCAATGAGACGACGGGGTGCGCGATCCTTCTGACCGGCACGGAGCGGCGCCTCGATGAGAACAGCATTGCGGACAGCCTGTACGTCATTGAGGACGGCAGAATCCGGGCTGTGGCAAAGGAGGGCAGCGCGTCATGAGAAACTACCTCGATGCCGATCTTTCCCGGATCCTGAGGCGGATTCCGTATCTTGTTGTCGGGGGACTTATTGCCCTCGCGGAGATCGCGGGCATCGTCCGGCTGTATCTGACGGACTGGAGCGGTGTCTCGTTCTCGTCCTTTTCCTATACCTTCATGCAGATGATGCCGGTCCTTCCGGGACTGGTGCTGTATGTGGCGGTCTACAACGAGGACATGCGCGCCCGCACCTGGTACCAGGCAATCGCCAGGGGGATGACCAGGACGAAGGTCCTCTTTGTCAAGCTCATCGAGATGGTTCTTATCTCCCTTCTCTTCATGGCCTTCTACTCGGCGATCCTGTTCCTGTTCGGGGGGATTCTCGATGCGGACCTTGACGGGCAGATGGTGGCAAACATCGTGGTCTACATCACGACCGCGGCAACGCAGATCCTGGGCTACACCTGCATCGCGAACTTCTTTGTCATCGTCTTTTCGAACCCCGGCCTCGGGGCGATTCTGTACCTGCTTCTTTCCGCGGGGATCGTGGAACGGATATTATCGGTCATCGCGGGGCTTCCCCAGTTCCAGTCTCAGGAGCTCATGGACATGACGTTTCGGAGCCTTATCGAGACGGGCTCGAAGGAGCTTCTTGCGGGAGGCGCGAATCCGTTCCGGATTCTGCTGATCCTCGGGTATATCGTGGTGTTCTTTACGGCGAGCGCCATCGTTTATTCGAGGAAGGAACTCCAGATGCGATGAGAGTCTGAGAATTCAGCAAACCACAAGATATGGTAGTGGCATTTGTTCTTTTCCACAGCCTGTAGTATTTCGCGTCCGAAAGGGTGTATAATGCCCCCTGTGCGCCGCACCGTAAGGAGCAGCGCAACAACACACCGAGGGGGCAATGATGGAAGCGATATCGAAACTCAAGAACAACACCTACTACTACGGAGACGGGATCTACTATGATCTCGTGAGTGATTTCTACACCCACAGCTTTGACCTGTGGATGTACCGCGAAGGCGATGAGGATCACCGCATCTATCTCACCACGATCGATGATCAGGAGGAGATGCAGGGGCATCTGATGCACCATGTAAGGAATGAGGTCGCCGAGGGAATTGCCCGCTACCGGGCACAGCAGGCAAAGCAGGCCTGAGAAGGAGCTGTATGGGGATTCTGATCGCAGTTGCCGTCATCGCACTGATCCTTGTTGCCTTGATGCTGATGATGTTCCGGAAGGACGAGACGAACGGGCACTCGGCGGGCGCCAATGCCGCAAGGAAGGCCGGCATTGATCCCGCGGAGCTTGAAAAGAAGGAGAGCGCCCCGAAGGACATCTCGAAGGCAGGACAGGAGTGGATCAAAAAGCTTGTGAATGCCCAGAAGGCACTTCCCGGCTCCGATCCGATGCGTCCCCGCCTTGCGAAGATGCAGGAGACCCTGACCGCGATCTACACGAGAGACGAGCAGCTCTCGTCCAGGGACGACAACGTCCGGAAGATGGAGACCTACTACCTCCCGACTGTCGACAAGCTGATGACGCGCTATGCAGGGCTTTTGAATGAGCCGGACGTCGAGAACGTCACGAAGTCGAAGGAAGAGATCGGAGGCGCGATGGATCAGGTGAACGGCGCCTTCGACAAGGTCCTCAACAACATGTATTCGGACGACAACCTCGACATCAGTACCGACATCGCCGTGATGGACAAGATCCTTGAGCGGGATGCGCTGAAGTAGAGAGCCGGAGAAGGCAAAAGGCAATATAGTAAAGGTAAATAAGAAGATTCTGTGAAACCGGACTGTGCTGACAGCCCGGTTTTTTTGTCCTGTGCTATGATGACCGTATGAGAAAGATGGGAGCAGAATGGAAGAAGAGAATCCTTTCCCTGCACAGGAAGGCGCCGGAAAAGGTGCAGTCCCTGCAGCACTTTCGGGACGCGGCGGTGCTGATGCCGCTTGTCGAAAAGGACAGGAAGATTTTCCTTCTCTTTGAGGTTCGAAGCTCCTCGATTGCCCAGGGCGGAGAGATCTGCTTCCCCGGAGGCAGGATCGAAAAGAACGAGACGGCAGGGGACGCGGCCCTTCGGGAGACCTGTGAGGAGCTGTGTCTTACGGAAGATCAGGTTCATCTGATCTCTCCCATGCACCGCATGGGGGCTCCGGGCGGCGGAGAGGTGACCTCGTTTCTCGGGACGCTTTCGGATTATCAGGGAACGTATGAGAAGGACGAGGTGGATCATGTGATCCTTGTGCCGCTCTCCTTCTTTCTGGAGACTAAGCCCAGGGTTTCCAGGGCGAAGATGTGCGTTGCGCTTCCGGATGACTTTCCGTGTGAGCTGATTCCCGGCGGGAAGAACTATCCCTTCCGGAGCGTGCCCCGCACCTTTTACTTCTATCAGACAGAACAGGGTGTGATCTGGGGAATGACCGCAGAGCTGGTCTTCAACCTCATTGAGACCCTGAAGGAGGATGGAATTTTATCATGAAACGCAAGGTTACAGCACTGGCGCTTACGGTTGCGCTTTCTGCGCTGACGCTGTCCGGCTGTGCACAGCTTCCGCAGTTCCCGCAAAGACAGAGCACGGAAGAGAGCACCGGGGAAGAAACGACAGAAGGAACCACTGAGGAGAGTACGGAGTCTTCTTCGGAAGAGACGACAGAGGAAACCTCGGAGACCTCGGGAACCTCTGAGAGCACAGAAGAGAATAACGGGACCACGCTCTCGGACGCCGAGGCGGCGGCCGTCGGCACGTATATTGGCGGGAACGGGAGTTGCTTTACGCTCCATGAGGACGCGAGCTGCTCGTTCTTTGACCTGAACAGCGACAACGTGCAGCAGGGGCTCACCTGGAGCATCTCCGGCGGGAAGATCAACATCGTCTGGAGAAGTGCTGGTCTGATTCTGACCTTTGATGTCCCGGAGAGCTCCGATACTCCGATCGAGGTCACCGGCAACAACAGCTCCTGGAACGCGGAGCTCTTTGCGAAGGTGAGCGACAAGGACGAGGAACTGACGGCAGACGACTACAGGAACTACCGCTCGAACCTGTTTTCCCTTCCGGATCTTACGGAGAGCGATGACTACAACGAGAAAAAGAACGTATCCGCAAGCCTTGAGGGCGTCGACTTTGAGGTGCCGGAGACCTTCAGGGAGCAGGATTCGAGTCAGAGCGGCACGATCTCTTATGTAATCGATGACGGCACGCCCGGAACAGAGGTGATCCTCTCGATGCAGGGGATGAACGGCTTCTCCGGGGCAATCTTTGTGAACCGTCTTCTCAACGGCCTCGATGCCGAGGGGACGTGGATCAGGGACTACACGTTCTCGGATGACGGCTGCGATGCGGTCGTGACCGGCATCACGACGACGGATTCCGGAACGACCTTTGTCTTCCATGCCGATGCCCACTACGTGCAGACGAACGGCACGGCGCTCTACGCCGTGGTCTATGAGCCGATGGATGCAAAGGAGAGCCACTTCGACGATCTCGACAGCGTGTTTACCTCCTTTGTCCGGGGCTATCAGGACGCCGCGGGAACAGGCGGGTACTCCGGAGGGAGTGCCGGATCGTCGGGCGGCGGGTATGACAACGGAAGCTCCAGTTCCGTGGATCCCTTCATGCCGCTCCTGCCGGGAGACGGATCGACGGAGGATCCGTACTCGGACTTTGATTCGTAGAGTTAGGGCGCGGCGAAAAGCCGGAAGAACAACCTTCATCAGTCTCCGGGGCTTTCGGGCTCCGGGGATTTTTTTACAGAATAGAAAGGTTTCAAATGGACGAAACGATTGTACGGAACACCGGGAAACTCGGCTTCGGGCTCATGCGCCTTCCGAGGAAGGGAATCTTCACCGACGTGGCACAGGTCAGCCGCATGGTGGACCGGTTCCTTCAGGCAGGCTTTACCTACTTTGACACCGCCTATATCTACCCGGGGTCGGAGGAGGCGATTCGAAAGGCCCTGGTGGAGCGGTATCCCCGGGACTCCTTTACCCTTGCCACCAAGATGAATGCCTTTCTCATGGCACCCACGCAGAAAGCGGCGGAGAACCAGTTTTATAAGAGCCTTGAGAGGACCGGGGCGGGGTACTTCGACTACTACCTGCTCCACGGTCTCATGGAGAACAACTACGAGAAGTACGAGCGCTTCCATCTCTGGGACTTCGTGAAGGCACAGAAGGAAAAGGGACTGATCCGGAACCTCGGGTTCTCCTTCCACGCGGGGCCGGAGCTCCTGGACAGGCTCCTCACGCAGCACCCGGAGGCGGACTTTGTGCAGCTCCAGATCAACTATGCGGACTGGGACAATCCGAGGGTCCGCTCCCGGGAGAACTATGAGGTCGCACGAAAGCACCACAAGCCCATCGTCGTCATGGAGCCCGTAAAGGGCGGCGCCCTTGCAGATCCGCCGGAGGAGGTAAAGAAGCTGTTCTCCTCCTGTCACCCGGAGCTCTCGTATGCGTCCTGGGCCATCCGATTTGTCGCATCTTTGGACGGGATCCTGACGGTGCTCTCCGGCATGTCGAACGTTGCGCAGATGGAGGACAACCTCTCGTTCATGCGGTCCTTCAAGCCGTTGGATGAACAGGAGCAGGAGATCATCCGGAAGGCGCAGAGGATCCTCGGCCATTCTGCCGCAATCCCCTGCACGGCCTGCCACTACTGCACCGGCGGATGCCCGAAACAGATCCCGATCCCGGAGATCTTCGCATCGATGAACCTCGAGCTCGGGAACGGACAGATGGACAAAGCAAGGAAGGCCTATGCCGCTGCCACAGAGGGAAAGGGGAAGACTTCCGACTGCATCCACTGTCTGCAGTGCGAGAGGGCCTGCCCGCAGCATCTGAGCATCACGAAATACCTGGAGGAGAGCAGGAAGATGCTGGAGGACAGAGCCTGAAACAGAAAAGCAAAGAAAACAGGAATGAAAAAGCCGCAGGCGAAAACCTGCGGTTTCTTTGTATCATGACTTATGAGACGTTAAGAAAATCTGCAAATGAAAACTTCTTTTGCTGTTGATGGATTTAAAAGGATTTGTTATGCTGAAATAGCCCTGAAACACAGGGCAGGGTGCTGCCGTAATCGGTAGGCGGTTAGTCCTCCTCGCTTATTGCAGGAGGGCAATATGTTTCGACCCTCCTGACATTTTTGGAAGGAGGAAGAGCTGATGAGTGTAGAGGATATGATGGACTTTATTGCATATTCTATGCAAATATTCAGTGCTGGATTCATGATCGGCGAATTCGTCGAGTGGGTTCGAGAACATAAAAAATAGCCGCCCCCTACCCAGAGTTGCGACTATTTTAACGTAATTCGGGGAGGACCAGCCGTACTACTGGCAGCACCCCTTTTATACTTTCATCCTACTGCATTCCAGGAGATTGTCAAGACAGTCAAGTGTCTGTGAACACATCGGAGATCTTTATAATCACCAGATAGAGGTGGATCCGAGAGCATAAAAAATGGCCGCCCCCAGACCAAGGTTGACGGCTATTTTCTAGTTAACTGAGGACTGACCACACCGTGGGCAGCACCCTTTTGCATACTACTGCATTCCGGGGCTATGTCAAGACAGTTCGACAGTTTCCGGAGGCATTTGGGATTTGCCGGTGGACTCTGTTCGGTTCTGCGTTGGAACGGGTCTACGTTAAGGGCTGTTGCCCTCAGCGCCTGTGGCTTATCATGTTACTCAAACTTCCCACTTGGGATGAGCCGCCAAAATGCTGATAAATAAGGCATTTTTGGCCTTCGATTCATCCCCTTGACGATAAAAAAAGCACCAGTCCCCTGGTACAATAAGGTTAGCTCGAAAAC
>Ga0256406_1002271_pt1 | contig 27783 bp, 38 predicted proteins | sample RumenRJG_03DNA_FD_185986 | JGI IMG/M metagenome (GOLD analysis project Ga0256406, IMG submission 185986) | Bovine rumen microbial communities from Lethbridge, Alberta, Canada - RJG_03 | ecosystem: Host-associated > Mammals > Digestive system > Stomach > Rumen | place: Canada: Alberta | collected...
TTCTTGTAGGGCTTGTAAAGATAGTCAACGATATTTTCATACTCCTGCTGTGTGATGTATCCACGGTCAATGTATCGCTGCCCAAGATAGGTGATTCTGTCGTGGTCCATGCCAATCACTGCATCTGCAATGTCAGCCAGCTTCCCATCTTTCTCTTCCTTCTTCTTGTCATGACGAGATACAAAGTATGTAATCAGGGAAGTAATTGAACCGCCGCAGGCACCGATCAGTGCCGCAACCGCATTACTCTCTGCCGGGCTCAGCATCATCGTTCACCTCTGCCGTTCACGATCGGCCAGTCATTAGGGTAAAGATAATGCAGCGCACATACACCGTCTGATTCCAGCGGACAATCACATCTGTGAAAGATGTCGCGGTGGTCTGCACAATAATATGCAATATCCTTTGCACACTGTGCGATATGCTCACGATCAGCAATATTCACCGGTTTACTTGTGCTCATAGAATGCAATACCCTCCAGGGTCCACCCTGCCCTTACGAGTGTGTCTCTTTCTTTTACATCTGCAGTGAACATATGTCTTCCGCCATTTTTGTTGTAGATACGGAACACTGGCACGCGGTCATCTCCAGGCTCTGCAAAGCATTTGAATGCTGATTTCTCAAGTGACCATTTTGCAATCACAAGGTCTGCCAGTTCTTTAATTTTTGTGACATACATATGCTCATTCCCGGAATATAAACGATATACATCAACATCACCGGCTTCATGCCATGCTATACCTTCATATCGCCATCCGATTGACGTTAGGTCATATACACCACTAGCATTCCTGGTGAAGAAATGCTCACCAGAATTAGGGTTATACAGTCTGTAAATGCCATTCTTTTCATCTACTTTTACACCTTCATGTCTTGGCTGCGGAGTGTTTTTAGTGCCACAATATGATGTCCAAGCGGCTTTATCACCATAGAACTTGTCAAGATCCAACCGCCCTGAATATCCAGTAAGGGCGCCACAGCTGGAATACTGCCTGATAGCACATGTGTATGCTCCTTCATTCCATGGTGTTGTCTGATAACCGGTAGGCGTATAGTTTGCATACTGAGCGATCCACAGACCATAGTCTCCAATGTCTGCAAGTCTCGTTCTAATGGAAGCCTGACAATAAAGCATCGGCTTTACGCCTGTTTTCTGTGTAACATAGTTCAGCCACTGTGAAACCCATGCACGTTCTGATGCTGATCCAAACAGAGGATTGTCTGCCACTTCCCAATCAAGACAGTAAATGCATTCGCCTTTGAATTTGGATGCAAATGTGAGGAAGTGTCGTGCTTCCGCAATTACATTTTTCCCTTCCGCATAGTGGTACAGTCCCACCAGCTTGCCGGACGCTTTAGCCTGATTGTACTGCCTCTCCCAATCACTTGAAATGTAGTCCGTTCCTTCCGTTACCTTGATGATAACAAAGTCAGCCGGTACAGCACTAAGGTTGATGCCGTACTGCCAGTTAGAAATGTCAATTCCGTTCAGTGTCATGGTTGTTCTCCTTTCACGAAAAAGGCAAACTATTCATCTGCCTTGTGTTCAGCATCAAGTTCTTTTTGATGCTGCTTGATCTTCGCTTTGATGTGTTCAGCGGAAGCATCGAACTGCCATCCGTTGTTCCAGTTTTTGATCTTGCCAACCGGAAGATCGAAGAAGATCGCAAGGATCTCCTTCACTTCCTGTGATGTTAGGTTTACCGTTTCAGTCATGCCGGAATCTTATCCTCCGGGAATCTCTCTTTATATGCAGATTTCACGGCGTTAACGAATGCCACTTTTTTCCCTTTCAGATCATCCCATGTCATATATCCGTCATGAATTCTTCCAGCGATAAAATATGCCATATTACCCCTCCATGTTCTCCATGATTAATTCCTGAAGAGCTGCGTCTGATGCCTTCCGATCAAGATACTGATCCCAATCTTCTTTTCGGATCTTCTCTTCGTCGTATGTATAGACTACATGTTTTTCTTTTGTCATTTCATCGGTTTCTTCTGTCTGTTCGATGTTTGATCTGTAATAGTTGTAGACCCTTGATGATGTGGTGTCTGTCTCTTCCGGCTTGGTGTTCGATTTAACCTGATATCGCATACCTGTTTTCCTTTCTCTTTGCCTTGTCCGATGCTGATACTTTTCGCTTGCATCTTTTAATGCTGACATAGGGCTTCACTCTCTGCTGATACATTCCGTATGTGTCGGAATGATCAATTCTTCCGAGATATGAAAGCATCTGTCTTGCGTCATACGCGGTCATGTGCTGTTTCTTTGAGATCCGCTTTGCTTTTCGTGTGCATTTCAGCATGATCGAACGCCTGAGAATTGTTCGATCACAGAAAAACCTATATCCGAGAAAATCAATCGCTCTTCCTCTGTGCTTTCCATCATTGCCAATGTAGTCACGTCTATAGACCTGCCAGTTCGGTTTGATTTCCATGAACAGCTTCGCATTGATGAAAGTTTCGATCGATTTTTGTGCTTTGTGAAGTTGGCGTTTGCTGTGCGACATGAGAACCATATCATCGACATACCTGTAATAATGCGGAATGCCGAGCTGTTCTTTGATGAAGTGATCAAGTTCTTCCAGATAAAACTGTGAGAGCCATTGTGACGTATAGAATCCAAGCGGGATTCCCGTTATCTCCGACCGGATGATTCCGATCATCTGTTCTTTCTGATTGCAAGAGCAATGAAGAGAACGGATCACAGTGATTGCATCATCAATCTGATCGAATGCGATCAGCTTCTGGATCTTGAACCATAAGATTGTCGGCCTTCTCTGAATTATCAATTCAGACACATAATTCTCTTTTGCAAAGTTAAGAAGCTGTCCGAGTTTGTCATATTCAATTACCACAAACAGAAGGAGAATCACCATCGGATCTTTGATCTTCCGTCTGAGATATGCTTTCAACTTCTTCCGTCTGATTGATTTAAAGAATTGGTGAATATCCAGGTACAGAACATATTTTGTTCCTTGTGGATCATCCCGGATTGCTTTCTCGATATAGTATGCACATTTTTCAGCACCGCGTCCCGGCACCGATCCGTATGCATGTTCATACATTCCATGCTGAATCACCGGTTTGATCATATTGACGATCATGTGATGGATGATCTGTTCTTTGTCTGTCGGAACCACAATTAACCGTTTCTTTCTTGTGATCCCATCATATATTTCAATCTTTCGGTGATACGCGTTATAGAATGTTCTTAACCATTTTCTGATGAGTGGGATGTAGTTGATCGGATTCTTCTTCATGTCCTGAAGAAGTTCGTGCTTTAACTTTCCTTTAGTGGCGTCACAGATGGCCGCCATGATTGCCTCATCAGAATCATCATACAAATGCTTGTATGTTTTCATTCTCTTTATCCTCTCATCCACGTTCGGTGATTATGTTGAACCTACCAGCAGATGCTCGCGTCAAGTTAATTTTTACCAAGCGGTAAGGATAATGATCTTCATTCAATATTTGAAAAGTTTGGATAAAGTTAGCGCGGCCCCATTGTTCCACCAGGCATTCCCAAAGTCATTGTTCAGATTGACATAGGAGCCACAGTTGGAGCTGTTGTCAGAGTTGCCACCATCGAAGATCAAGACCCTGTTATTTGACAGCGTTATGCGTGTATGCAAGGGGCACCTTACGGTTCCCCTTTGCAAACCCATCCCTTTACGCAAGTGGTTTCAAAGAGAGCGCGGCCCCATTGTTCCACCAGGCAAGCCCAAAGCCATTGTTCAGATCGACACAGGAGCCACAGGTGGAGCCGTCGGCAGAGGAGCCACCATATAGGGCATAGCAAGTTGCTGCCTTATCGATCCAGTAATAATCACAATAATAAGTTTTATCAGAGCCACCGACTTCTGCCGGAATGTAGATACCCGTTGAATAATCATATTTTGTTACATATCCACCATCAGGCATAGATGTCGGCCCAGCGAGATAACCGGTTCCGTCCGAATTGTAATCTGTTGCGGTTGACCCGTCAGCCGTCCCGCGCGTCAGTTTGTAGAAAATTGCGCCTTTCTTATTGATCAGACCAGCCGTTCTTCTCCACTGGCATCCCCAGAAGTTTTCCATTCCAAAGACCTTAACCGCATGAGATGTATCGGAATAGCCGAAGAACATTCCCATCTTATCCAGTGCGCCTGTCTTGTAAGCCTTCATTGCGGATTCTCCGCCAGATGTTAAGCCCTGACCATATGCGCCTTGAAGATCAGTTGATTTACTCATCAGCCATAGTAGATAGGTGATGAGCATTCTGTCAGACACGACTTCCGTATACCATCCGTCACCGTTGTTCTTACATGCTGTCAGTTCAGCAGACCCGGAGATATTATTGCTGATAGACTGCCCGGACAATGAACGCATCTTTCCATTTGCATCCATTGATCCGTTATAGATTGGCGTGAAGAAATGATCAACGTGCTGATTGTTCTGATTGATGAATGACCAGTCATGATATGTGGAATCAACCTTCTCATCTGAGAAATAAATAGAAACGCCTGTCGGATCTCCGGAATCCGGGACGGCCTTTCCCCATATCTTTTTTCCTTCGTGTCCCCATTCAATCATTGCATTTCCTTCATAAGAAGTGTTTGCTACATCGGACGCTGTGCCGTCTTCCTTCTTCATGAAATCATCTGGATCCAGATAATAGTCTACTGTTCCGTTGAATTTCACCATACACGGACGTGGCATGAAGAACGCATTTCTCCATGAACCATACTCGAACACTCCATTCGTGAAATCCATGTATGCCGGAGACATACCGACCGCATCTTCCAGATAGGTGATTTTTGATAGTGGATCAGATTCATTCGATGTAATGTGAAATCCATACAGAGTGTACGGTTTTCTCTTTGCAAATCTTCCGATGGAATCCGCGATTCCTTTCAATTCATTGATAAGATTGATTCCATCTTCGTGGTTAATGATTCTGTCAGTATAATCTGCCATTATGCTTTTGTGCCCTCCTTGTAGTGTAAGCAAATATAACCCTCTGAATCGACCATGAAGCTGAAAGAAGTGGCGCCTGCATATCCTGCGGCCTGATCTCTGTAGCCCTTGGCCGCTGTAGCCGAGTTAGCTGATTCTGTAGCGCTGGCTGCGGCTGCCTTGGCGCTGTTTGCCGCGGCAGTGCTGGAATCATTAACCGCCTTTACGCTGGCTGTCTGCTGGTCCTTCACGGCCTGTACGCTCTTTGCCTGCTGATCCGTGACCGCCTTGACTGCGGTATTTCCTGCAGTTGTCGCGGCGCTGTTAGCGTGGCTTGTAATGGCTGCCTTCTGCGCTGTTGTTTCATCATCTATGGCCTTCACGGCCTCTTCCTTGGCCTGTCTTGTAGCCGCCGCGTAATTCGATGCATTAGTTTCAGATGCCTGGGCGTTTGTTTCGGATGTCTTTGCCGCTGTCGCACTACTAGCGGCATTTGTTTCTGACGCCTTAGCCGCCGTGGCAGACGTGGCCGCCGCTTTGGCGCTGGCCTGCACAGAGGCCAGGTATCCCGCTGCATTGCCGGCCGCATTCACGGCTGTATCAGCACTTTCTTTTGCCTGATCAACATATCCCTGAGCTTCCGCTGTCAGCTCCTGCATACCAGCTCTGTCCAAGGTTTTGCCATTCAGGGTTTTAAGCTCCGCCAGAATTTTCTGCCCGGTTGAGTCAAGGACCGGCGGATCTGTTAAAACTGCCATTTAGTCACCTCCCTATTGCTTTGTATATGAAACACATAATTTCCCATCGACAATAGAAAAAGGAAGGTCAATGTACTCTTCCTGTAGTGCAATAATCGCATCACGGTTAACTGTAATACCTTCCTCCATCTTGTTTAGATTTGCCTGATTAATTGGCGGCGGGTTGTCGTTCTTGTAGTAGATCTGATCATACTTATCAAGTTTATCTGGCATACTATCAACCTTCTTTCATCTCTTCCCCCTTTTGTTCTCCTTCTGGCGCTTTCACATCAGGCTCGCCGTTTTCGATGCTCTGTACCTGCCTCAATATATCTGTCAGCACAAGGTCAACAACCACTGCTGGCAGCCTGCTGTTGTTTATGGCTGATATAACATCATTACGCAGTTTGTTAACTGCCGTTGTTAATCTATCCATTGGCCCTCCATTATTTCAAGAAATGGAACGTTGTATTCTCTTTGCTCCACCCTGCACTTTTAAACGAACTAATTTCATCATCAGCAACAAATGTATAAACATCAATTCCATTAATCCGCTTTGACATTCGCGTAATATGCACCTGTTCATATCTGCCCGGATAAATATAGGCAAGTGACCCTCTATCATTATCTGTCTTTAATCTATAAGATGCTGTTCCACCAAGTTCTACATCCCAATCTAGCTCTATGGCGTGATATGTACCAGATTGTACTATCGGGATTCCTACTGCATTTGTGTCGCTGATTACTACACAAGGTGTAGCACGGTTATATCCGTTAGGTATTTTATTTGTTTGAATAACAGCGGCATTACTGCTACCATTCCATGAATAAATCATCAATCCGCCAGATGTGCTATCAAGCAATTTTTTCCGCCCATTCCCATTAGAGTCATACATAGAGCTGGCATAAATATCGCCTGATATGTGCACATTGCCATAGGAGTCAAGTTCGAAATTTGATGAATCAATTACAATTGTGTTTGACTTAAACTTTATTTTTCCGGATGTGATTGTAACGTTAGTGCCGTCGTCTGCAAATGCTGACCTTACACCGGACAGATCAATCGTCTGGGCTTGCTCAGCACCGTCTACTGTAAGCTTTATGCTGGCTGATTTACCAAGTAAGCCATCGCTTACAGATAAGCTGATCTCACCAGCTTTCTGGCTGATCGCTGATTCTAATGTTTGCTTGTCAGCTGCCGCATCGGTCTTTGTCTGATATGTCTGCGATACTGTGGATGTGATACTGTCAGCTTTCTGGCTGATCGCCGAGTTCATCTCGGTTGTGGTGCTGTAATCATCAAGTGTCTTGCTGACTTCACCTCTTATTTCCGATGCAGTCTGTCCAATTAATGACTTGTTAGATTCTATTTTGCCGTTCAAGTCCTGTGTTGTCAGTTCATAATCAGATCGAAATTCATCAATATTTTCGACTACCTCATGCATTCGGCGGTTCAGTACTTTAATCTCTTTGCGATTGCTTCTGGCTGTGTTTACCGTGCCAGCCTTGCCTTTGACATCCATTTCATCGGTCAGCAGACCATCACCAGACATTACACGATATAGCAGATAGAATGTACTTTCGTTGCCTTTATACGTCATTATCTTTACCGGATCACCGCACTCAATATAGTTCTGTGCTTTCATCGTTGCTGTAAAAGGCTTATAAGCTTTACTGCCAATATTAGCAAAGATATTTTTTGCTATTTCCGTATTCTCAGCTGCTGTCTTGTCATATACAAGGTAATTGCCCGTAATGATATATGCAGTTGCTTTATCACCGTATAACGTGCCAATGTCGTCATCCGTCGCCTTTATCTGCACTCCGGATATTCCAGGTGCTTCATAGTCTGCGATCGTCGGGTCAGTATCCAGCAGCGTGTATGGAATTTCGGCCAGATCGGCACTGTGAGTGATGGCTGTCATGACGTTTTTTCTGTTGGTATGGAAAAAGATCCCGCATACCTCCTGAATCATGCCAAGCAGATCTGAGGCAGTCATGCTTTCAACAATGACATTCTGACTAATTTCTACGCCAGAGTTTGTCCAGGTATCCGGCAGATCATAAGCAGCATCAACATGATTACACAAGGCGATCAGTAGATCATGAACCGTAATCGGAAAAGTGATCCCGGTATTCCACCAGTCTGTGATGTCAACGCCAATGAATTTCTGCATATCATCGTAGGCTTTGATCTTGGTGAAATAGTCACCTTCTAATTCAGTTGAAGCGATTGTGAAAGTTCCAAGCGGGACCTGTTCCTGCCCGACTGTCTGATATACATAGACGCTCTGTCCGAGCAGATCTTTATAGTTACCATCAACGCTCGCAAGCTCTACTTCAAGCACATTGGATTCAACGCTGGCAAAATCCAGCGTTTCCTTTGAACACAAAGCTTCCGTGATCTTGAGCGAACCGCTCACCCAGCTTTTATCGTCAAACTGTTTACCCTTCGGATACAGGGTTTCAGATGGATACAGCGTTTCACTTGGGTACAGCTGATCGCCAACAAGCATTACTATTGGTCCGGGCAGCAGAGTTGACTGATAAATCTGCTTTGCATCATCAGATATATTAATCATACTGTCCTCTCCTTACTTCTGGATGAAACTAAGGGAAACATCTTTATAAGTTATCTCCCCTGTATCCGGATCAACCCGATGCTTTTTGAATTTAAGATCTGATCCCGTATAAATCGTTATATCTCCGTCAGTAATATCATGGAATTTGTAAAATCCCTGCGAATCACGTCTGCAGGCGTTGTTAAGTGCATCAAATTCCGCTTTTGTCATTTCGCTCCACTTTAATTCAACTTTTACAACATTCCGCCGAAGCCATACAGAGTGTGCTTCGCCCTTTCCGTCTCTCCATGACTTGCCGTTCATGTCTTCTAACGTGTAATCAGCATCTTCATCCGGGGTTGGTAACGTAACGCCATTTACAGCATAGTAATATCTTTCTGCCATATCATACCCCCTTCAGAATCGGCTCTCCCGTTCTGTCATATTCGGAATTCATATAATCAGCCGCCGCTCTGCCAACATCAGATGTCAGCAGTTTCTTTGCTCTGACAACATCTATCAGCGTACTCAAAGCATTGAGAATGTCTCTGTTATCAGATCTGGCATCATTGAGATCATCAATTCTGTCAATGAGTTCCTGAATCTTTTCCATGACATTCTGACGGTTGCCAGACACATCACTGCTGCCGAATGCAGCAGGAGTGATCTTGCCAGTCGCAATATCCGGGCTGACAAATGGTTCAATATCACTGCTCATCATGTCGGCTAGTTTTGACATAGCTCTGTCCACTACTGGCATACTTGCAGTAATATCATCAGCAAAGCCATTCATGAAATCCGGGCCCCAAGTATGGAAGTTTGCCAGCGGGCCGATATCAGGCTCAGAGAAATGCAGATATGAGCTGATCGTGTCAGCAACATTTTTAACCGTGCTTTTCACTTTGTGGGCAATGGAACTAATTCCGCCAACAAAATTATTGATCAAATCACGGCCCCAATTTCCTGCACTTTGTACAACATTCGTAATAGGTGATGATGCAGCACTCATGATTTGTGACATTGTTGACCCAAGGCTGCTCATGCCATTTCTTATATTGGTAATAAATCCATTGGCAAGGTCTGACGCTTTGCCAACAGAATCACTGGTAAACGATGCAATATTTCTCAGGTTATCTGCATTGCCAGAGCTGATCTTGCTCTTTACATCATCAGCAGATGTCTTTGTATTGCCGGTGATTTTTCCCCAGGCTGTACTGATACTGTCCTTGATGCTGCCCCATGTATCGGAACTGCTGCTCTTAATTTCACCCCATTTTGTTGTGATCTTGTCTTTGATTGTGCCAAAGGTTGTTGATGCATTGTCTTTGACGTTGCCCCAGACAGTGCCAAGCCCGGATTTCACGCTATCCCATGTTGTTGACGTATTGTTCTTGATCTCATCCCATTTTGTTGACACAGAATCTTTAACAGTACCAAAGGCAGTGCCGGCATTATCTTTGATAGTATCCCATGCAGTGCCGAGGCCACCTTTAATGTTTTCCCAAGTTTCGGATGTCTTCTTCTTTGTCTTATCCCACACGTCAGCAATGGCATCTTTGATATCTCCGAACACCTTTCTGACATCATCTGTTTTTCCCGAGATTCCTTCAGTGATGCCGTCAACCAGATATCCGCCAAGTTCTTTCATTACCGTTGATGGTGAGTGAATGCCAAATAGGCTCTTGAATCCATTCACAAAGGGCTGAACAATATGCTTATCGATCCACCCAATCGGATCATCAAAAAATTCCTGTAATCCTTCTGTGAAGCCATCCCAGATGTCAGATGCTGCCTGTTTAATTTCTGACCATTTGTCTTCACCAATAAGGGCATTCATGAACGGATCAATAATGTTTTCCTGTACCCACTCAGCGATATTAACAAATCCTTGACCGATTGCCTTCAGAAGATTACCAGCTGTCTCAATCCAGTTTTCTCCCTGAATACTTGTATCCCACCAGTTTTTGATATCTTCACCAATATTGCCAAAGAAACCGCCAAGGAGCAACGCGAGAGAGCGGAAGGCGGTACCTAAAAGAGTGAAGAAGCTTGTTGCAAGCCCGGCATAATCAAGGTTTCCAAAGAAATCTTTCAGATTTTGCCAAGCCTGTGCACCAACCTGTGCCCAGTCAATTCCGTTGAGCCATGTTGTAAGCTCATCCATAGCACCTTCAAGGCCCTGACTAAGCGCAATAGCAATCTGCCCATAATCCAAGTTCAATAAGAATCCGCCAACAAAATCTATGGCATTAGTGAAGATCCTTACCAGCATGCCTCCCAGATCGCGCCATGCCTCCTCAACATTCATCGCTGCAATGGTGCCATTAACAAATTGTGCAAGATCCTGACCCCATGCCGCGGTATCCAGATTGCTGATAAATCCATATCCGAATTCGATAACATGAGCCAGATTTGTTCCAAACTGCGTACCAAGTGATTCCCATTGAATCCCTTCAAACAGACTGTTCACTTTATCCGCAAGTAGTTTACCGGCGCCTTCCCAGTCACCGGCATCTATAGCGGCTTTCATCTGATCAATGAGAGAGTCACCGGCAACCTGAGCGGTTTCAAACATTGAGCCATAATCCATGCCTCCTCCGCCCCCGCCGCCAGAGCCTCCACCGGCACCAGAATTCTGCTGCTTTGATATGTCATTGAACTCATCAATGGCGGCAAGCTGACCTTCTTCTGCATCAGTCGCCTTCTTCGCCGCTCCGGCAACGCCATTTGTTGCCTTAGCATACTGATTTGCGCCCTTTACCGCCTTTGTGTATGTCGATTTGCCGCCCAGCATGGCAAAGAATCTTGCGATCCAGTTGCACGCGGTAGCCAGAGCGTCAATCAAAGTGGTAAGGATTGGAACAACAGCGGACAAAATAGGCTCAAACGCCGCTGCAAGTGCATTACCGGCAAAGGTAGCACTTGTCTGCAGTGCATTAATGCTATTGGCTGTCTGCTGCGAATATTGCTGCAGGTTGCCTATTCCGGCAGAAAGAAACTGTCTCAGCTTGTTAAACAGCACATAGAGAGATCTGATACCAAGAGCATATTTGAATACTGTTCCGATGCCGGTTTTAAGTCTGCCATTGAACGTATCAAGCCCCTTGTTTCCACCCATCAGGCTGCCAAGAAAGCCTTTGATCGTATTGCCGGCAGTTGAGAAACCATTTTTTAATTTCTGAAAGAATGAACCCTTTGGGGCACTACCGGAGATCTGCTTGCCAATTTTGGAAGATGCATCAGAAATGCCATCAACAGCATCTCCGGCTGTAGTCTTTCTGCTTGGCGCAGCCTTGGTCATTGCAATTGCTTCATTTGCACGTTCAATGTCCTCACGCAGCCTTTTGGCCTCGCCATCGGCTTCCGCAAGCTTTGCGCGTAATCCATTGTCCTTAAATCCTGACTTTTCCCAGGCATTGTACAGTTTATTGCGGTTTGAGTCCGCAGTTTTCAACTGGGCATTCAAGGCAGAAACCTGTGCCTTTAATTTTTTCAATTGCGGCTTAACGTCATCTGTTTTGATCTTTGTGTCAAAAACAATGCTGCCATCAGCCATTACATTCCGCCTCCTTTCTATCTGAAGCGCGCATTAAGTGCTTCTCTGTATTCCTTTTCTTCTGTTGTTTCTGGCTTCTGGATATCAACCAGATCCTTATTGCGTGAGTAGTACTCCTTTTCCCAAGGTTCAAGTTTCTTCCCCCTGGCACGTTTTGAACGAATATCGACGACTGTCGAAAAAAGGCCATCCTGAATCTCATTGAAATACCCAAGAAAGGTCCACCAGTGACAGTAAGGCTCCGCTCTCAGTTCTTTGCCGGCAATGTGATTGATAGATGAGAAGATCATCTGCTCATCCTTCTGCCAGTCGATTAGCTGCGGTACGGCTCTCTTCTTCTCATCATTGTCTTTCCCACCATTCAGAAACCACATACTTTTTTCAATTGCTTCACGGTATGCTCCGTCTGGTATGTTCCTGATCCCAATCAGAGCATCCAGCATGACAAATCTTTTCTCCCGGTTATTCAGATCAGGATCATTCATTGCCTGAATAATGATTAAAGCTATGCGGTAGTCCGAACGAATTGGAATATCTCTTTCGTCTATGCTTAAGCTAACAGGAAGTTCACCAATCATTTGCCCGCTCTGACCTGCGCCGGCGGCATGGGCCTGTCATACTGGCTCTTGTATTTTCTGATATGTTCTTCTGATTTTGCATTTTCCTTCTGCATTTCCGGCTTTACAACGTCAAGGAACGCTTTCATGAACCGCTCATAAATCGTAATGCCGTCCACGGTCGAAAGCGGATTCTGTTTACCGAAAACGATATTTGAAGCACCCGGATAGAACACAGCGTCAAATTCATGACGCATGATGCCATTCAGTTTTCTAACTGGCTCTGCATATGCAGCAAGATCTGCTGTGCCATCGGGGTTCAACTCAGCATCCTTGACTCCCTGAACTTCCTTCTCCATCATGCGAATGCTCTTCTCAATCCGGTCAATAAGGCCAATATCATTTACATTGATCTTCAGCTTTCGGTTTGCATCACCGTTGATTGTATATTCTCTAACACCGTCGTCAAAGTTTAAGCTTCTAGTATTTTTGTCTGCCATTTGTCCTCCAATAAAAAGAAAAGGGCATGCTTCATATTCAGTTGATAATTAAGACATACCCATTCAATCAGTTATAAATCAGTAATGATCAGCTGCCAGATCCTGTTGCAGTTGTGCCGGCAGTAAAAGTCTTGGACGTCTCGTTAAACGTTCCCGATGTGATGTCCCCAGTTTTGTGTACATTGAACGGGATTGACACACCGGCAGTATCACCGCCCATGGAAGTAACTTCAATAATTGCGTCTTCCTGGTCTGCCTCATACGCTCCGGATGTGCCCTTCCAGCAATACACAGTAAGCACCTGAGTCTTGCACTTGTCTAACGTCAGACGCTTTCTGGCAATGTTTTCCAGCCATGCATACAGCTCATCTCCAACATATGCATAGTAGGGATCAACGGATCCGGATACCTCATAATCAGTAATCCTGATCTTCTCCTTGCCGAGGATGTTCTTTTTCTTATCAACGTTTGCGGAGAATTCCTCTTTATACTCTTCCAGGTCTTCACCGAGTCGCACCCACTTTGGCGTTTCGCCACTCGGATCGGCATTGATGTAATGCGCAAGATATTTGCGCGGCACAGCTTCACCAGCTGCAAGCTTTTCCAATGTATCTGCCATTTTTTATTCCTTTCTGTCAGTCCGTAACCATACGGATCTTGTACTCTACTGCAATCTGAATCTGATATCTCACGCCGTCATTGTAGTCTCCGGTTGGGATGTCATACAGCATTGCATTTGATGTCGTTACTTTCAAAATCTTCCCGTCATATTCCTTGCCGTTAGCTGTTTCGCTGATCTTTGTCCCTCTCTTGCTGTCGAGATAGTATGTCAGGGCAACCAGCGCGTCACTGTTGATCTGCCGGTCATAATCAAGTGCTCCTCTCAATCCCGTGTAAAGCTGGAAGTTCATCCTGTACTTAGGATTCCCAATCACGTCCTCACCGATCTTGACAGGCCCGGTTGAATAAAGCCCGGCGTCACTGTCGGCTGCTTCCGTGTAATCCACATGAATACCGCCATTGAAGGCATCCAGCACATTGCTTTCTGTCAGCAAAGTCTTCACTGTTTCAATCACATTCATCATTTCTCAAAGTTTCCTCTGGCAATTGCAGCAGCACCACGCCCAATGTCATCTCCATGATCTGCAACCATGCGCTCAAACCAATGCGGCCCTGCCTGCGGATTTTTTGATGTATTGTGCTGCAGCTTTCTGCCGCCTGGATCCATGATCTTTCCTACCCCCGGCCGGGACCAGTGCCTGCCTGTCTTTGGATCATAGAAGGATCCCTTCAATGTGATCGGATCTACCATCAGATTGCCATAGTACTGATACCTGGCATACGGCGTTGCCTGTACAAGTTTCCCTGATCCGATGACTGAGTTGAGCCTGACGGAAGCCATCAGCGCGCCATTCAGAAACGGCGTATACGGATCCATCAGACGAATGCATTCATTGTCGATGTACCACTGTACCTCACCGCCATCATCCAGACCATGGTTTTTCATGATATCGTTGACATTTACGTCTAATCTGGCCACAATGGTCATCTTCATTTGCAGGATACCTCCCAGTGGCGCATTCTTTTGCTGCCATAGCCTTTATAATCGGCCCGCATGATAGTCAATCCACCAGCATCATGAAGGGCCTTAATTCCTTCAGAAATGCCCTTCTGCGTTGTGCAGTCAATGGTGATGTCTGTGCTTCCTTCAATCAGAAAATCTTTCCCTTTCGTGAACTTCAGATCTTCGTTTCCTTTGAAATAGCACTGCGCAGATTCCTGGTAATCAAGCCCCTGCCGACTGGCTGATGCAATACTTGTGCTGGTATAGAAACAGTGAGGAATAACGACGGGTTTGTAATTCTTGGATAGAAGAAAAAGAGTGCATGATGTATTCGTATACATATCAGTTACCACCCACGCCCCTGAAAAGCAGACCAGTTGTCCGGAGATAGACAGCTGCAGCCATGCGCGCTGTTTTGTACGCTGACTGCGTTCTCTGCTCAAGCGTGTTATTAAGATATGACGCTGACCACTCGCCAACCTTTTCCGAAGCAATGCCAACCGGGACAGCTTCATCAGAAGATAATTCCAGTGCCTTATACAGCTCTTCAACTGCTGCGCATGTCGCCAGTTTAACCTCATCACCATCTGTATATGAGTCAGATTTTTCCAGTGTCAGGTCTCTGATCAGTGCCTCCGCCAGCCGTTCATAGTATGGGAATCGCTTTTCGTCGATATCCGGTTCATCTCCATTCAGGTAGGTATCTTTGTAATAGGTATAGTCAACATAGCTCATGTCATGCACTCCCTTCGATAATTGAAAAGAAGCACCCTATTCAGATGCTTCCTTATCTGTAGTTTTCTTGTCTTTGCCTGTATCCTTTTCAGGCGTTATCGGCTTATCCTTTGCCGGCTTCTTTGCCTTCTTAACAGGCGGAATATAACCAACAATCTTAGACATAGTTATACCTCTTAAGCTGTTGCTTCCTTCATGCAGGAATAAATGCCAGATACCTTGTTATCGTAGACCTCGCAAATTCCATACAGATGGAAGAAGAACTTCCACCAGTCACCATCCTGATTCTCAACTGGATTGATAATCTTGTTAACAATATCCTTAGTCCACTGCATAATTGCACTTCCGGAAATGATCTGGAACTGCAGATCTGTTGCACCATCGGCCTTTGCAAATCCGCCCTTGTCTTCTGTATCTCTACCGGATAACAACTTAACGGCTGAAACAAAACGTGGCTGTGGAACAATTGTTGCATCGGCAAATCTTGCAAGAATTGCCCGGCTCTCAATGGTCTGCATGTTGTTTACTGCAGTCAGACCATCAGACGTGATAAACAGATGTCTGTCATTCTGCGGCACTTCTGCGTTATCCATGTCAACTGTTGCATTAGACAGAGCTTTAACCCAAACAGCGCCATCGTTTGGATCAAGTGTCTTTGTCAGCTTGCCTTTGCCCTTTGTGCAGTATGTTGCCAGACGGGTTGCGTCAAGTTCCGGAACTGCCTTAGTTCTTAAGAATTCACCAGACAAAGCACCGAATGCCAGACCTGCGGATTCTTGATTGTCCATCTTCTCAACAATGAATACTCTTGCACGGTCAATGTTTGGTTTCTTGGTCTCGAATGTCAGAGATACTCCACCCTCTGGATATCCAGTTTTACGGTTGTATTCTCCAAGACCATCCATATCCATTACCGGGATCTGGAACTCATTGCCATTAGCAGTCATAGATACTAATGCACTGTTACCGTCAAGGTTAGCAGTTACAGATGCGTTCTTGTAAACCTCATCAAGTAACTGGATCTGCGGCGTGAAAAATTTGATATCATTTGCAGACATAATTAAATACTTCCTTTCATTTTATTTTTTGTCTTCTGCTGGTAGACCCATAGCAGCTCTTACTTTGGCCATATAAGAAGTTTCCTTAATAGATGGCTGCTGACTGGAAGGATTGGTCCCAGTAATTGGATTGTTGATTGGCTGTCCTTCGCCAAACAGATAATCATTGCTCTTCTTGCATGCCTCTAATGCGGCTGCAATGTCGGTATCCTGATTCTTAGATGCCTTCAGAGCATCCAGATCAAGCAGTGCTGCAATAGCCTTTGCGTTTCGCCCACCTGCTTTGGTAATCGATGCATTCAGCTTATCCTTGAAGTCACGATCTTTGATGTTTGCATCATATGCCGCCTTGTTGTCTGCGATGGTCTTGTTCAGCTTCTGGATCTCTCCCTGAAGCTTGTCAACATCCACCCCTTCAAACTTTTTCAGCCCCTCTGTTGCCGTGTTCAGCTGACTTGTCAGATCATCAATCTTCGGCTGCAGTTCGTCTGTCTTCGACTTTTTGGCTGCTTCAATGTCAATGCCATTCAGCTTCTGCACGCCTTTGATCTGATCCTCTGTCAATCCCAATGCTGTGAGTTCTTCTTTCTTCATCTTGTCTTTATCTCCTCTTAGGTCTTTTAGGGGTTTTGACCATCCCCGATTCCGATAGCGTTTTAGGCCCGCCGGCCATGATGAATGTGTTAACCGGACTATTTAAGGTCTGATCACCTGACCAATAGAAAAGCGCCCATCTCTGGACGCTTGATTATTTTGCCGAGCCTCAATATACTTATAATAGAAGTAGGGCGCGGAATTTTGAGTTCTGTTGCTCTACTTCTTTTTTTGGCCATGCATTCTGATAACTATTATTAATCTATTTCCGTTTTTCAGAATTACGTCAATATCCTCATACTTCTGATAGAATTTCAGCTTATCTGTCACCAACTTTATTGCTTTCTCATCGGTCAATGCCTGGCCGGTGTTTTCGTTCTTAACAACATTTAACACCAGGCCGCCGACATTTGGTAATATCTGCGTAATACCTTCAGATATTTGATTATGAATTGATGATTTACTTGAAATGCGTTTGTATTCCCACAAATGATCATCACCAGTGATATCCCATGAAGAATCTGCGGTATGCTCATTTTCGACTGTACTTTCCTTCTTTAGGGTAATATTTCCGCCAAAGGTACCGGCAAGCCAATTGGCAGTATTTCTTTCATCATCATGTGAACTGTTCTGCACATACCCCGGTTCCATTGTTACTGTGCCAGGTCCTTTTGAAAGATGGCTGATATATTCCGCTGTGACATCTTCAAAGTTTTTCGGAAGATCATATTGCAAACTACTTGTCTGCGTTTCTGCCAATGGCACTTTGCTTGATCCGCCTGATACCACTGGAATACTACTTGAAGATCCAGTCTGCATCCCGCCAGAGAATCTCTTTGCATTGATTCCGGTGTATACCCGGTTGATCTGTTCGGGCAGACCAAACTCTTTGCTGAAGTCACGGTACTCTTTGTACAGGTCATTCCTTCTGATTGTCTGTGCTGCTATGGAATCATGGCTTGCTCCTCCCTCTTTCAGCATTGCTATTTTCTCATTGCAGGCCCGCATCTTTGTCTCTAGCTGTCTCTGTCTCTGCGTTGCCTCGTAGATCGTGTATCGCTTGCCCTTCCATTCTTTGGCCTCAAGGGCTTTCTTCCGCATGTCTGCCAGCTGATCGTCGGTGTACTTGCGCACGGATATGCCTGGGATGAAGGCATCATAGTGATGGTAACAGTTCCATCCCAGCAGACCGGGACCGGTACCTAGCCCACATATATCAATCAGCTGCTGTTTCGTATACACGCGCCCCTGCCATACCATGTGCGTTGGGCGCGCTGTCGCATGCGCCGATACTTCAAAGCACTCAGTATGCAGTTTTTTGGCATTCTCCTCTGCGATCTGTCCTTCCACCTGGACAAGACCGGTCATGACTGCACGCCTTGCCGCCACGTCTATGCGGTTGTGCCATGGCTTCTTTCCCGGATTGTTGTAGTCAACCCATCTCATGCCGCTGGATGCCATCTCGCTGACTGCTTTGTTCAGCGCCTGATCATAAGAAAACACACCGGTTGAGATCTCGGTGTGCACTTTATCCAACAAATTGATGAAATACGTATTTGCATCACTGAACTGCATTGTCGATGGATTAACAAATCCGGTTGTCTGTGTGATGTTTACCAGCGTATCATGCGTCTGCTTCATCACAGAAGTGATCAGCTGCTGCAGCGCGGCATTCTCTTCAAACGGGATCCATTCTGCGCCAGTGGCTTTATAAATTGCTTCATCGCGCGCATATCCCTGCGCAATGACATCTTTATACAGCTTTTCCAGCTGCTCATCACTCAGATCAAGGACCTTCATGATCATCTTTTCGTAATTGCTGCGAAAGGCTGATTGATGCCTCAGTCTCTCCAGCTGGTAGTCAGCTGTACGCGTGATCTGTCCAGCCTGCTTTATCCGTCGGCAGATATCCAGCATGGTATCCAGTTCCAGGGCGCGCATGATCTGAAGAATCCGCTCCGGGATTCCTTCTGTTTCCATGTCGTCAATGAACATGGAATAATCAGCTCAATGGCTCCTCCGGCTGCTCAGACTGAATCTCGGCAATCTTTGCTCTAGCGGTCTTTTCATCTTCCCCATACCACTTCATGCGGTAGTCCACCTTGGAAAGAAGACCGGCCGCAAGGTCCATTCGATCTTGTGCTCTCTCTGTCTCTTCATCCGTCTTGATGCTGTCATGGAAGGTACACTCGAAGCCAATATCATCGCTGTACTTTGCCATATAGAAGGCAAGTGCATAGGCAAAATCCATCAGGCAGGTTTCCAGATTCGACTGAATGGCAGTCACCATGTTGTATTTCCGATTCTTGGATGCTGCAATCTCTGTGGCAGTCTTCTCAACAGCTTCATTCTTTGACAGATCACCATATGCCAGGCAGACATTGAACTCAACCTGACGCTTGTATTCATTCAGACCGGCTATGTAATTTGTGTCCCTGAGAGCCGGGGAATGATCTTTAATCGGTTCCGTACTGTCGCCATCAATATCCATGCCGACAAACATTCTCTCTTTTCCTGTCGGTGCTTTCCAGCGATAGCCCTGCCTGTTCTGCTGTTTGCCTCCTTTCTGAAAGATTGTATAGTCTCCGAACACCATGCGCTCGCCAGACTCATACTCCCAGTCAACCCGTCCAAACTGCTTGTCTGCGGCTTTGATCTGCTCAACTGCGTCCTCAAAGATGGAAACAGGGTTGTCTGATCCATCCACACGATTAGGAACAGGATTCCGATAGTATCCAAAGTCCATGCGGGCCATGCCCGGATAAGCCACATCTTCCGGCAGATCCGCCCATTCCTGGACATCAGTAAGCGGGATCTGACTGCCAATAGAGGAAATGGATCCTTTGAAAGCTCTGTTGGCAATGTGCAGCTGATTGTTCACCAGCTCATGCAGTTCAACCCGGTAGTAAGCAGTAGTATCATCGGTCATTTTCACCTGGACAAATGCACATCGGGAAAGTCGCTTCTGTGAGTCGTACTCAAGCGGGATGATTCTGTCTGCCGGAATGAATTCATATTTCCCCGTATTCCCCAGCGGCTTCATAGCAAAGGACCCAAGCCCAAGCGCATTCTGGAATTCGCCATTCATCGAATGCACGGCGTTCTGATATACCGTGTTCAGCTGCTCATCAGGAAGACTGGTGTCCATTTCCGAAAGGGCGACATTGGCAAATTCCCGGCAGATAGCACTTTCCAGATGAAGCGAAGTGATTCCTTTGCTTTCATCAATCCATGGTGCCTGCCCTTTCAGCATGCGGTCCCACAGATCCATACGGTTAAGCATGGTATTTGTAATTGCGATCTTCTGACCGGTTATCTGCTGTATCTGGGATCTGTTAAACATGCGGTCAATCACTCCTTTCAGCCATTGAATTAATCTTGAAAACATTACTGTCCCCTCCGTTTCCATACGGGGTACATCGCATATCTGACGCTGTCGATCGCATGGTTATTCGCGTCTGGATACCCTTCGATCACCTGCCCGTCTTTATCCCGCTCATACTCGTACTTTGTAAACTCTTCTGCTGTTGCGGGGCAGTCATCCGGGTCAATCACAATCTCAGCCAGTGACTGCAGCCATTTGATGGAGTAGCGGACACTGTCAGGGCCTTTTTTCACGCCTCTGGCGGGCATGCCGTATGTCTTCCAGTCTGCGATGCTCTTTGGCTCCGCCGAATCACAATATACAATCGCATCATCAACATTCTGAATGTAATTTCCCTTTGAATCCTGAATATCAAATCTGTCGCGTACTGCACGGGCTGTCTCCTCATTGCTCATCTTGGTGGCTCTTAGCTCACCATAAATGAAAAGCCGCATCTCAGCGGCGTTGTAATACATTCTGGAGAAGTGGAACGGATCTGGATACCAGCCCCAGTCCACTCCCTCATATATCCGGTCAAACTCTGCACGCTCATCAGCTGTAATTTTCCGGACAGTAACATTGTCGAACACCATGCCGCCGGTGCCGTTTGCTTTTCCGAGGTATTCATTTTCATACGCGGCCGGGTTCTTGGCCTTCATCTCTTCGGCTTCAGCAATCCAGTCTTTGCCAAGCCATGATCTGGGCACGTCAAGATAGGAAGACAGGCTGTCATACCTGTTATCAGATGGCTTAAGCACATACTCATTCGCCCAGTTGATAACCGACTTAGGCGGGTTGAATGACTTGAAGATCCAGGCATCATCACCACCGCGCATGGCTGACTGCTGAATATTTCGCACTGAATCAGGCCCATTGAACTGGTCAAGCTCTTCAAACCAGAGCAGGCCAATGTATCCCTTTGGAGGCTTGATCGATTTAATCTTGCCAACATCGTCCGCACCTCTGAAGAAGATCACCTGGCCAGTGCTCTTCCTGGTGATCTCTGCCGGGCTCTTTTTCATCTTGAATTCGTCCTGAAGACCTAGCTCATAAATGGCCCAGACAAGCTGGTTGTAAACTGATCCGGCAATGGTGTTGCTTACCTGCCTGAGCACAAGGGCATTCAAATCAGGATGCCTCATGATCAGATCGATGATGACCAGGCTGATGAATGAGGACTTGCCGGATCCTCGGCCACCTCTCAGACAGTATTCTATGTGTCCATGTTCATTGGCATCCTGCAGGATCCTGGCAAATGGCCAGGCAATTGAAAGAGCAGGAATACCTTTGTACTCCTGCCCTGCTTTGGCGTTCTTACTGGCCTCATACTCTTCCATCTCGATCTTGTGCTGATCCTGCTTAATTTTGAGCTCGGCCCGTTTGATCTTGAGTTCTTCCTCTTCTGCCTGGGAAGAACCGCCATAAACGATTTTGTTAATAGCCTCGAAAGCTTTGACGTTACCTTTGCGGACCTGATTGTACATGGCAGCTGCAGCCACCATCTCGTTACTATCAATCTGATCAGGGTCAACAGCCAGGCTTGCAGCAAGCTTCTTTCTATCGTCACTGTTTGGAGGCATGGCCAGTAGTATCTTTAGGCGATCTTTGATGTCCTTTTTTTTAGCTCTAGTCTTAGCCCCTGTCTTGCCCCCTTTTGACCTAATTTTCCTTTGTTCATCCTTTGATCGCTCAGGCAATGGAATGAGGTTCTTCTCTGTGGCCTTCTGTGCCCTGCTCCGGGGCTTTCTGGGCACCTTCTTTGCATCAGCCATAGAATTACACCTCCTTTCCTAGATTGCTCTGTATTTTCTCAATTTCGGCCTCCTGGTCTAGTATTTAATATCTATATAGTAATTAATGCTTATTTACTCTCTATAATAGTTATTAATAACTATTAGAGAATATGGTAAATCATTTTGAAATTGTCTGTCATGTTCTTACCCCGTTCTGCGTTCTCCACCACAGGCGATATGGTCGGCAGCTGTGCATGTGTCCGGTGTCCCAGCACCTTGCCTCGCAGTTCGTACAGGGACAGGTATACAGCTGATTCAGGCGGCGCAAGGCTTCATGGCTTTCATCTTCACTATCTGGTACTCTGATCACATCATCATCCATACGAAAAAAGATCAGCTCTTTCAATGCTGATCTCTACGGTATTAATATAGCATGATGCATGTCAACACATGTCAACATTTGTCCACGGATTCTACAGATTTAATATAATTTCTGTACCATCGTTTCCAAACATTCTGTGCAGTCTGCCGTGTAGTAGATCCGTACATAGCCAGTGCTGTTTCACGCCATGTTTTGCCAGATAGAAAATGGTATCTGATGATAGCTCTAATCTCATGATCATTGATGCTATCTATCCATGTCTCTATCTGTTTTGCCTGGTCAATCATTTCATTAGATTTACGGTTCAGCTCATCTTCCAATTCAATGATTTTCAAGGCAGCTCTGGCAGTTGGGTCACCTGGTGTTGTACCATGCGGCATACCGCCTAATGACGGCGACCGCACTGCCAATGCTGTGTCGTTAATCTGAAACTGTATAGCATTGATCTCCTTGCACAGATTGCGATATGCATACAAGTCATCAATTGTCACTGTCATCGTCCTCATCATCGTAGTCTATATCATCATCGTCGTCTTCGTCCCTGAATACACCATTATGAACAGCCTTGATGGATACGATAACGAACAGGATAATGCCTATAATCATTAAACCGATAGTCACTTTCAAAACCTCCATAATTATTTTCGACAAAACGTATCCAATGAGCATCACGATATCTTTCACTGTTTCAATCATTCTGAGGATGATCCATCATGTCCAGATCTATTTCAACCTTTCGAACTGCACGTGACACATCTAGCATATGATTGCCGACAAGATAGATGTCATTAACGGCAGCTGATCTCAGTGCAAGGTTAACCGCTGATTGAAGATCAACAATATCTGTAATGATGTCATCCTTCGTTCTCTTCATTGCCTTCTCTCCTTTCTTCCCGTTTGTACGCTATGTAATGACATATTTTTTCTCCTTCATTTTCTGTAATCATATTAGAATAATTTTCCGTTTTCGTATTTATGCAGATCATTCCATGCCTGGTCATGAATGATGTCATTGGATATGCCGCGCCCGCATCCAGGGCAGAAATTTCCATGGTTTTTTGGATTTATCATTCTGTAACATTCGCATCGGTATTCTTTTCGGCTTGTCTTTGTAAACATCGTTACTTGAATGATAGGATGCGGCTTCATTCTGTCCTGCTGTTTTATGTCATTATCCATAATCAGCTTTGGATCGAATCTTGATTCGCATGAATACGCTGGAATCATGTTTTTATATTCAAGATCATATCCTTCACCATTGTGGAATTTTTTTGTAATATCCCAATTTCTTAAATTCTGACCACAGTAATGACAGTAATGATCACCAGTATCAACCATATACCCGCATCGCCGGCAATAATCAACGCTCTGTTTTATCACCCATACCCATGGCTCTTCACGTGTAATAACTGGCAATGGCTGCCAAAGCGGAATCATTTTTAATTTTGGATCATTTGGCACTGGTATATGTTTGGTGAATCTTTCCATATCGCTGTTTTTGTAGAACTCAGCTGCTGTTTCATCAACTTCATTGGTTGCCAGCAGTTCTTCATCAGTCATATCATCTGAATTTGCTGAATCAATTTTTTTCTGCTTCTTAGATGCAATCTTATGTGATCCGCCAAAGATATCAAGCTGTTCAATGCTCATATGGTTTTATGATCAGAAGTATCACGATCAATAGCACAGCCGCAATCGCCAGTGTCCTGACGAACCATAAGATCATCCAAACCATGGCGTGCAGCAGTGCGAACACAACGGTGATCATCTTTTCTTCTTCTCACCGAAAGCACACCAGAAGGTGGTAGTAACTGGAACTTTCAGCTTGCTACATGAGCTGACACGGCATCCACTGGACATCATTTCCCACTTCAGATGCTTGCACTCATGGCAGAATGTCACGCTGATCCAGTGATCGTCAACATCGTGTGCTCTCTTCGGCATGTAACCGCCGTCATCAATTTTCACTTTCATTTTTCTTTCTCCAAAATCTCTAATGCTTTGAAAAGCGTAGTGGTCTATGGCTTCTTGTCTGCGGCCATACTCAATCGCAAAGCTTATCATCCGCTGCACAAACCAAACCTGATCACCAGTAGGATCCGTGGCATCAAACCTGTCAGCAAACTGGTCAATTCAGCATTGGCTTCCTGCCAATGATTAATGAATTCGTCTCGATACATTTACATTTCCTACTTTGGTTATCATTTCTTCCACCCCTCGTAGACCTTCGGTGTACCGTCAGCATTCACCAGCATTGTCAACGTTCCTTCGTTGTAACATCCCCAGCTCATGGCATACTCAACGCCTGTCTGTTTGTCATAGACAATCCTGGTATATAAGTAGCCGCCAATCTTTTCAAACATATCCTCACTTTTCTTTTTTTTGTTTGCCTTCACTGCTGTACTGTAATCGTCCAGATCCATAGCAGAGTTGGACGATATCCCATAGCATTGGACGAATCGGATGCTGCATACACCCAGGATGATTGCCGCTGCTATTGCAATAACTTTCTTCTTCATCCGATCTCCTTATGCTTCGTCATGCCGATGCCGTTAGCCGTTGCGTTCTCAATAGCTTTTTGATGGTCACTTGCTGCCATTCTTCCTGGCCGGAATGCATCAACGTACAACTTGGAAATCACTTCAGTCAGTTCGCAGATCAACATCCTGCATTGCTCGCGATAGAAATCTATCTGCTTCAATTCTTCATCCGTGCACCACTCTCGCTGTGCATCAGCGAATCCACTACTCATGTTCATCCTTTCTTCTGCCATTCCAGTAATTCTGCCAGCAGATCCGGGTCTTTTCCTTCCGGCTCTGGCTGTGGCCTATTCATGTAGTCTGGCAGACTTATCTCTTTTCTTCCTTGCCCACTGCGATCAGGTGAACACTTCACCAACCGCTGGTTCAGATAGTTCTCAAACTTCGACCCGAACAATGTCTCTGGCCGTAAGTACTGCTGCATACGATCATCCATGAGCCATTCAGCACACTTTTTGTCGATCACAGTTTTGCAGTCCTGCACGGTGTATCCCTCATTCAGCCTGGCGGTCACATGGCGTATATTCCCTTTGGTGTGCCGATAGTGTGATCCCGTTTTGGCGTTGAGGTAATCGATAACCTCCGATGCTTCTTCTGTCGCACGTCCATCAGTGGCGGTCTTGACATCAGCTTTTTCCTCACGTCCAACAGTGGCGGTCTTGGTGCTCAGGGAGGTATCGTCCGTGTTCGCTTGCGAACCGGGCAAAATCTTTTCTTTGTTATTTTCTTTTCTATTGTTTATTTGTTTATTTGTTCTATTGTGGGCATCCATTGGTACATTGACTGGTACATTCACTGGTACATTGACTGGTACATTCACTGGTACATCGGTTGGTACATTTCCACCACGGTAGTGCTGAAAGTCCGCATATTTATTGACTTTTATGACCATGCACTTTTCGTGCTTTTTCATAGAAATTTCGCCAGTTGACTCTAATTTTTTCAGCACTTTTGATACCGTTCTGTGATCAAGGTTTAATTCTTCAGCAAACTTACGTATTGACGTTACGAATGATCCTCTGGGGATCTCAATACCACGCCACCGTCCATCCTTCCAGTTAGCATCAACAAGGATATGAACCCACACGTATAGAACTGTGGGGCTGTCCCACCATTCCCACTCCATGATCTGCCGATCAATGGATACGAATCCGCTCATGGTTCTCTGCCTTTCCTCTGCGTCTGGCCTAACAGTATTTTTCTGAACATCGACTCAAATATAGGAACCGGAATACTGTTGCCCGCCTGTTTATACAGTGCAGTGTAATACCGCCCTCGCCGTTCCTGGCTGCTCTTGGCCCGATTGAAGTCATCATCTGTGTAACCTTGTAACCGCCAGCATTCACGCTCTGTCAGATACCTGTACCTGTCGCATCCGCAGTCGATCACCTGTGCAGGTGTCCTGTCCTGACGTGTGGTTATGGTATAAGCATAGTCACGTATCACAGTTGCCCTTTTGATCCCAGTTCTGCCGATCGCTCTTAACACCGATGGCTGTGTCACATCATAGACATGCGGCACAGCGTCATTCGGCTCTAAGAATATGCTGATAGGTTCCATTGGTGCTCTGATCAGATCGGTGAAACTAAATGGATTCAGCTGATCACCACCCAGAACTGATACTGTGAAACATCGTTCCCGATACTGTGGCAATCCGAAATCACGCGCATCCAATACAGCATTTGATGATACATAGCCCATACGTTCCATTGCCTCACAGTATTTCATGTAGTTCTTCAGCATGTATCTGGACAGAACATTCTTAACGTTCTCCCATATGACGATTCTGGGCCTCCACACGCCCATGCTTTCAATGATATGAACAGTTGACCACATCAATGAAGATCGTGTCCCTGTGCCCTCCGATGCGCCTTTACGCAGGCCGGCAATAGATATGTCCTGACATGGGCTGCCATGAATAAGAATGTCAGGCTTCAATGTCCATTTAGTGACATCCTGCGGTACATACCGGATCTGATCGGAAAACATTGCATTGTATGATCTCACTGCATCCTGGTCGATCTCGACATAATCAATTGACTTTACCGGGATGCCAATATTACGCAGGGCAATCCGTGGTGATCCGATACCGCCGAACAGCTCTAATATCTGTATCATTTAGAACGGAAGATCCTCTCCCGAGATGCCCATACTCTCAGCCATTTCTTCCTGCGCTGTATCTTCTTTCTGTGACCGCTTTGATTCAATGGAAACTGAATTGGCATGTACCTCTGTCACATGTACGTTGATGTCATCCCGGTTCTTATACGATCTTGTCTCCAGTGTGCCGGAAACACCGACCATATCACCCTTCTTCGCATACTTGCAGATGAATTCAGCTGGCTGTCTCCATGCGACAACGATGATGAAATCCGCCGGATACTCTCCGTTAACCTTGTAGCCTCTGTTCACAGCGATTGTGAACTGACATACTGAGATGCCAGAGGCTGTCTTTCTCATTTCCGGGTCTTTTGTAATCCGCCCGACCAGTGTTACTGAATTGATGTTAATCATTGTCTTTCTCCAAATCTTTCCGACCAATAGTCTGTATTGATGCCGATGCTTTCCGCATACATCAGGGCAGAATCTATCAGTTCATTCATTTCCTTTGTATCCATCTTCGATGATCCAAGATAGGCTTTGACCATAACCGTCTTCGTCCCGCCATGGTCCCGTTCCTGCACAACTGTGCATACCCGGAACTGCTCCCGGAATGCTTCATATGCTTCTTCAGTGCACTCGAAATAATCACATTTGGCACCGGTCATCTGCAGCAGCATACAGTAGATATTCATCTCATCATCAGCGTTCCGCTGCCCGTTCTCTGTTATGCAGATCTCACCGATCAGTTCCCATAGAAGTGCATTCTGTGCCAGTGTTCGTTTGTTCTTCTGTTCCCGAATATCAAGTGTGTACCGCTTGTCCTTCTCCAGCTGCTGTGCATCCCGCTTTGACATATAA
>Ga0256406_1002272_pt1 | contig 27778 bp, 20 predicted proteins | sample RumenRJG_03DNA_FD_185986 | JGI IMG/M metagenome (GOLD analysis project Ga0256406, IMG submission 185986) | Bovine rumen microbial communities from Lethbridge, Alberta, Canada - RJG_03 | ecosystem: Host-associated > Mammals > Digestive system > Stomach > Rumen | place: Canada: Alberta | collected...
AGAGGTCATTGAAGCGGCCAAGAGAGCTAAAAAAGCCGGAGCTGCCCGTTTCGATATTGTTACTGCAGGCCGTGACCAGAGAAATCCGAAGGACTTTGCGGAAATTCTCGACTTAATCCGTCGCATCCGCAAGGAGGTGGGCATCGAAGTATGCTGCTCCCTCGGATTCCTGACACAGGAACAGGCTTACCAGCTGAAAGAAGCCGGTATCAGCCGCCTGCACTGCAATATCGAATCAGCACCCTCTTTCTTTAAGGAAGTGTGCACAACCCATACCGCTGAAGAAAAAGCAGAAAACGTGGCTCGTGCCCAGAAAGCGGGCATCCGCGTATGCTGCGGCGGAATCATCGGTCTTGGTGAATCCCTGGACCAGAGAGTGGAAATGGCCTTCCATCTGAAGGATATGCACATCGATGCGGTACCGCTGAATGTGCTGAACCCGATCCCGGGTACTCCTTTTGAACACAATAAGCGCCTTTCTCCTCTTGAAATCCTGCGCTCCTTCGCCATGTTCCGTTTCGTACTGCCCAAGGCACAGATCCGTACAGCCGGCGGCCGCCAGATTAACCTCAGAAGCCTCCAGTCCATGGCACTGGCAGGCGGCATGAACGGGGTAATGATCGGAAACTACCTTACCAGTAAAGGCTCCAATCCCCAGGACGATATCACCATGCTCCACGATCTCGGCCGTACCCGGACAGCACCGAATCTGAACTGATTGAAATAAAACAGCAGGGAATGTCTTTTCCTGCTGTTTTCGTGGTGGAAAAATTTTTAGCTGATAGTTAATGGATAATGGTTACATTGTACACAGGCGGGAGAAGGGGCTTTTGAGACATCAGCCCCGTCTGAACATTGTGAGAGGCCATTCGCTATCAGCCATTACCCATTAGCGGTTTAACAACTCGAAGTGAAGTGAAAATCATGGACGAAAATATTACTTTCATCACCGCCTGTCTGGATAAAGTCCTTTCCGGCGGGGAGATTTCCCGGGAGGAAGCGGGAAAATTGTACGCGGCAGGGCAGAAGGAACCTTTATTTCTCATGGCAGGCGCCGATAAAATACGGAAGACTTTCTGCGGCGATAAAATGCGTTTCTGCTCCGACGTGAACGCAAGGAGCGGGCGCTGCACGGAAAACTGCAAATTCTGCGCCCAGTCGGGCTGGTACAAGACAGGAGTGGACGAATATCCGCTCCGCACGCCGGAATTCCTGCTGGAACAGGCTAAAAAAGCAGAAGAATACGGAGCTGAACGCTTCGGTATCGTAACGAGCGGCAGAGGCCAGAGCGATCCTGTGCAGTTTGGTGCAATTGTCAAAGCCGTGGAAATGATTACAAAGGAAACGAAGCTTTCCGTCTGCTGCTCTCTGGGACTTTTGACTGATGAACAGCTGGCAAGGCTCAAGAAAGCAGGCTGCCAGCGGATTCACTGCAATCTGGAGACCGCGCAGCGCTATTTCCCCCATATCTGCACCACTCATACCTATGAAGAAAAAGAAGACCACATCCGCCGCATCCAGAAGGCAGGCCTCGAAGTCTGCTCCGGCGGAATCATGGGCCTGGGAGAAACGCCGGATGACCGGATCGACATGGCTTTTGCTTTAAAGAGCCATCACATCACTTCCGTGCCTCTTAATATTTTCAGCCCCATTCCCGGGACTCCTTTCGGCAAAAATAAACCGCCGAAACCCCTCGAAGTTTTGACCATGTTCTCCGTATACCGCTTCATCCTGCCTCATACCATTATGAGAGTCTGTGCAGGAAGAGAAACAGCTCTCCGGGACCTCCAGGCCTTCGCCCTGGCAGCCGGACTCAATGGAGCCATGATCGGAGGCTATCTCACCATCGCCGGAAGGCCGCCGGAAAAGGATAAGCAGATGGCGGTGGATCTGGGGAGAGAGTTGTAAAATTGCCCTTCGGTAACGACTTGAAAGGTGGAGGCACTTGTGCCTTCACCTTTTTGGTATTCGAATGGCCTGCCGGAGGGGCAGGCGGGGAAGAGGCATTAGAAAGCGGAGCTTTGAGGTATTCGAATGGCCTGCCGGTTTCGGCAGGACGGACTGAGGCATGTGAGACTGGAAACTTTGAAGTATTCGTGCGGCCTGTCGGAGGGGCAGGCGGGGAAGAGGCATTAGAAAGCGGAGCTTTGAGATATTCGAATGGCCTGCCGGTTTCGGCAGGACGGACTGAGGCATGTGAGACTGGAAACTTTGAAGTATTCGTGCGGCCTGCCAGAGCGGCGGGCGGGGAAGAGGCATTAGAAAGCGGAGCTTTGAGGTATTCGAATGGCCTGCCGGTTTCGGCAGGACGGACTGAGGCATGTGAGACTGGAAACTTTGAAGTATTCGTGCGGCCTGTCGGAGCGACTGGCGGGGTAGAGGCATTAGAACCTGGAGCTTTGAAGTATTTGTGGGGCTTGCCAGAGCGGCAGGTGAGGAAGAGGCATATAAGCTTGGAGCTTTGAGGTATTCGTGGGGCCTGCCGGAGCGGCGGGTGAGATAGAGGCATAAAAGTCGAGGACTTTGAGGTATTCGTATGGGCCTGCCGGAGCGGCGGGTGAGATAGAGGCATAAAAGTCAAGGACTTTGAAGTATTCGTGGGGCCTGCCGGAACGACTTGACAGTTTGAGGCGTTTGAGCGGTCACCTTTTGTGTATTCGTTTTTTTAAAGTCACTATCGATGAATGCCATGTGTCAATAATCCAAAAAATTGAATGGCCTTTAAAATAATTGAAGGCCATTCTTTTTTATTCCCGCCCACCCGCCCTGACGGCCCATCGCTTCGCTCGGGGATTTATTGAGTTGGTAGCAGTCGGCCATTACCCATTAACTATTAACCCCAATGCTCAGTACTCCCACCTGTTGGAATCCCCGGACCCGGGAATCATTAACTATTAACCTCAATGTGCAGTTTTCCGTATGATAGTTTCCTTTGTAAACTGAAAAATACTAGCTGCTAAAAACTAACGGCTAACGGCTTCCCCCTTTCGTGATACAATGAAGAAAACCAATTTCGACAGGCGGTGTTTCTATGACTTTTCTTTTCGCTCCCGATTCTTTCAAGGGCACTCTTACGGCAGAGGAAGTTTCAGAAATCCTCACAGAGGCAGCTCATGAAGTATTTCCGGATGTAAAAACGATTTCCCTTCCTTCGGCCGACGGGGGAGAGGGGACGGTTTCAGCCGTCCTCGCTTCAGGAGCCTCTGAAAAAGTGACGGCTTCCGTCCACGGGCCTCTTGGCGGGGAAAGGATTTCTTCTTATGCCAGACTTTCGGAAACGGAGGCTCTCATGGAAATGGCGGAGGCCTCGGGGCTTACCCTTATTTCCAAAGAGGAAAGAAATCCTTTAAAAACGTCCACTTTTGGCACAGGGGAGATGATTCTTCATGCCCTATCCCATGGGGCGCGCCATATATATATCGGAATCGGCGGCTCTGCCACCAGCGACGGAGGGATGGGGGCCATGGAAGCGCTGGGGGTCAAATTTCTGGATGAAAAGGGAAATATCCTTCCCGGCTGCGGGGATTCTCTTTCCAAAGTGAAAAGGATCGATTTATCCGGGCTGACACCGCTCATTCATCACGCAGAGTTTACGATTCTCAGCGATGTGACGAATCTCCTCTGCGGGCCCAAAGGGGCGGTCCGCGTTTTTGCTCCCCAGAAGGGGGCGGACCCGTCCATGGTGGAAATCCTTGAAAAAGGGATGGAAAATTACCGGGATATACTTACAAGGACGTTCGGCGTGAATCCGGATACTCTTCCCGGCAGCGGGGCGGCCGGAGGCCTGGGGGCAGCGTTCTTATTATTTCTGAAGGGAAAAATGGCTTCCGGTGCAGAAGAAGTGCTCCGTTTCAATCATTTTGACGACTATCTGAAAGAAGCGGATGTTGTCATTACAGGAGAAGGTCGCACCGATTCCCAGAGCGCAGACGGAAAAATCGTTTCCATCATTGCCGCCCACTGCCGGAAGGCGAAGGTGCCCTGCGTGATTCTTTCCGCTTCCCTTGGAAAAGGCTGGGAAAAACTGGAAGCGCCGGGCGTACTCGTCCTTCCTGCGGCAGAGACGGAAGAAGAAATAGCGGAATCCATGACGCATCCGAAAGCATTTTATAAAAAGGCAGCTTTACATTTATTTCTTTCCATGAAATGAGGAGGACTTATGGAAATACAGGCAATCTGGCAGAATCCGAAGGATTCCGTAGTGACGGTGACGAAAGAAGTGCGTCCGGGAGACGTAGTCCTTTACGAGGGAGGACGGCTGACGGCGGAAGATTTCATCCCCCAGTGGCACAAAATCGCCCTCAGAGATTTGCCGGTGGGGACGATCGTTTATAAATATGGCGAAGAAATAGGAAAGATTACTTCTTTCGTCGCAAAGGGTCATCGGGTGGATGATCATAATCTGGAAGGCATTCCGAGGAAATATGAAGATGAATATGTGGGCGATATCCCCTGGGAAGGGCCGAAGTTCACGCCCTACACCGATGAACCTCTCTATTTCCGCGGCTACCGGAGAAGCGAGGGCCGTCCGGGCGTCCGGAACCATATCCTTTTCCTTCCCACCTGCGCCTGCTCCAGCGAAACCTGCCGGGTGGCTTCCTCCCTCGTCAGAGGTTCCGTGCACCTGACTTTTGACTGCGGCTGTGCCGACGTGGGGGCCAATGAGGAAATCAGCCAGCGAATCCTCATGGGCTTTGCCCTCCATCCCAATGTGTACGGAGTAGTCATCATCGGCCTTGGCTGTGAAGCCATTTCTCATAGGGAACTGAAAGAAAAACTGCAGAAACTGACGAAGAAACCCATTATTTCCTTCGGCATCCAGGAAGAAGGTGGGACCCTCCGGACAATCGAAAAAGCAGTGCGGGCAGGAAAGAAACTGGCTGCAGAGGCTTCCATGCAGAAAAAAGAAAAATTCCCCATTTCCGAACTTCTTTTAGGCATCGAATGCGGCGGAAGCGATGCCACCAGCGGCATTGCGGCCAATCCGGCAGTGGGAAATATGTCGGACCGCCTCATCGATATGGGAGGATCTGCCATGATCAGCGAATCCATCGAATGGATCGGGGCGGAACATATTCTGGCCAGAAGGGGCCTCACTGCAAAAATTCACGATGAAATCATCAGGACCTGCGAAGCCTATGAAAATCATATCTCAGGGGCCGGCCAGAACTGCCGCGAAGGCCAGCCCGCTCCCGGAAATAAGGCGGGCGGACTTTCCACACTGGAAGAAAAAAGCCTGGGCTGCATCAAAAAAGGCGGCACAAGGCCTGTCGTAGAAGTGCTGGAACAGGCACAGCGGCCGGCCAAATCGGGAGCTCTCGTCATGGATACCGCCGGTTTTGACGTATCCTCCATTACCTCCATGGCTGCTGCCGGCTGTCAGATCATCATCTTCACCACCGGTCTTGGGACCCCTACAGGCCTTTCCATGGTTCCGGTCTGCAAAGTGACAGCCAACGAACATACGGCCAGCTGGATGGAAGACAATCTGGACGTAGACCTTTCTCCCATCGTCCGCGGAGAAGAAACCATTGAAGAAGAAGGAAAACGGCTCCTCCTGGAAATGAAAGAAATTGCAGACGGAAAAGTGACAAAAGCGGAAGCTTACGGATTCTCCGATATCGCCGTGGATCATGTGTGCCGGTATGTGTGAGTCTTCTGGTATTCACTGGGGCTTGAGTCAGTTGCGGTATTCGGGAGTTAGCCTCACCTCGGCATGCCCGTAATGAGTCTATTTCGAGAATTCGGGGTTATCGGGGTGATCGGGGCTATCGGGAAGGTGCTGCCGCTGATGCGGCAGGATTATGTATGGGGATTTTGCCCGGGCGGGGTTAAAAATCCCGTTTTCCTCAATGGATAGAGTCAATTTCGATATCGGCAGATGAACACCGAAGTAAAAAGGGCTAAATCGATTGTGACATAAAATTTCCATGCGTCCCTCCCGCGTCCGGGAGGGTGCCCGAAGGGCAGGAGGGGCGTACGATCGTACAAGTCGAAAATGAAGGAAAAGATTCCATGCGTACCGTAATGGACAGGAGTTTTAGGCATAGGGAAAGTCTTGAGTCAGTTGCGGTTTTCGTGGGTTAGCCTCACCGCGGCGTAAATCGTTCGTCCCATTTTTGAGAATTCGGGGCGCGGGATGCGGGGTGCGGGAAGGTGTGCCGCTGATGCGGCAGGATTATGTATGGGGACTTTGCACAGACAGGGGAGTACCCGTTTTCCTCATTGGATAGTGTCAATGACGATATTGGCGTAAAGATTCATGCTTACTGTAATAGACAGGGGACATGAGAAATTCGCAGAGTAAAAAAGGACCGTCCTGAAATAAGGAGCGGTCCTTTTTGCGTATAAAATCCGGAAAGCGAAGGAAATGTCTCTAAGAACAGGTACAAAAAGCTGCTTGTAGAAAAACCTCTTAAAGCTCAAGTCGAAACGGGTGGCTATGCGAATACTTCAAGGCCTCAGTTTCGGACGCCTCAGTATCGCTTGTCGTACCGGCAGGCAGCACGAATACCTCAAAGCTCCGGACTCTGATGCCTCAAATCTTCCTGCCGTTCCGACAGGCCATGCGAATACTGCAAAGTTCTCGGTCCGGGCGCCGCAACACCACTTGTCGTACCGGCAGGCAGCACGAATACCTCAAAGCTCCGGACTCTGATGCCTCAAACCCTCCTGCCGCTCCGGCAGGCCATACGAATACTGCAAAGTTCCCGGTCCGGGCACCTCAACACCACTTGTCGTCCCGGCAGGCTAAAATATTTACTCTTCCTTTACTCATTCATCACTGATAATTGAGACTGGTTGTATATACTCGGATTTAGTATGTGTTACTATGCACGGACGATCGGGAGAAGTTATGAAAATCATTCTGAAAAATATCTGCAAGTCCTACGGCGGAAAGCTCATCATCGACCATGTATCGCTGGAACTTTCGGACCGCCATTTCACCACCCTTCTGGGGCCTTCGGGCTGCGGGAAGACTACGCTTCTCCGCATGATTGCGGGACTGGAGCGGCCGGATGAGGGGGAAATATGGCTGGGCGATACCTGCGTTTCCGCCCCTGAAAAAGGTCTCTTTGTGCCACCGGAAAAAAGAGGCCTGGCTTTCGTGTTCCAGGATTTCGCCCTCTGGCCTCATATGACGGTTTTCGAAAATGTGGCCTTCGGCCTGCGTGCGGCGGGGAGGACGGACCATCTGGAGGAAAATGTGGAGAAAGCCCTTTTTACGGTGAAACTGGACCACATGGAAAAGCGGTATCCCCATGAATTGTCCGGCGGCCAGCAGCAGCGGGTCTCTTTTGCCCGGGCCATCGCGCTCAAACCGGAATGTATCCTTTTCGATGAACCTCTCTCGGCGCTGGATGCTATCCTGCGCATAGAGATGCGGGGAGAAATAAGGCGTCTCGTGAAAGATCTGGGCATTACCGCCGTTTTCGTCACCCATGACCAGGAAGAAGCCATGAGCATGAGTGATGCCATAGCCGTGATTTCCTCAGGAAAAATCGAGCAGTATGGAAAACCGGAGGAAATATATGCAAAACCTGCGACAAATTTCGTGGCTCATTTCGTAGGTTCTTCGAACTGGATCGATGAGACCCATCTCTTCCGCCCGGAAAAAGGAACCATGGAAAAAACGCCGGGAACCGAAGAATTCAGAGCCACTGTCACAAATATCCAGTTCCTGGGCCATACCTATGAAGTCCACATGGATTATAACGGAGCCGATTGGCTTTGCTGGTCTGCGAACCCCCTTCCCGCAGGCAGCGATGTGTCATTATACGTGAAGGGAAAAGACATTATTTCTTTATAAGAAAAGAGGAATTTCAGATGAAAATGAAGAAACTGGCTGTTCTCGCTGCTGCTGCAGCACTCTGCATGGGCATTGCTGCCTGCGGTACAAAGACCGATTCCAAACCGGCCGCTGCTTCCGCTGCTGCAAACAATGAAAAGAAAGTAGTGGTTTACATGCCGTCCCCGGCAGGCCTCACCGATAAACTGGCCAAAGGTTTTGAAAAGAAGACAGGCATCAAAGTCGAAGTTTTCCAGGGAACCACCGGTGAAATCCTGGCCCGGGTGGAAGCAGAGAAAAAGAACCCCGCAGCAGACGTAGTCGTCCTCGCTTCCTGGTCCGACGGACTCAATATGAAGAAATCCGGAGCCCTTGCTTCCTATAAACCGCAGAATGCAGATAAACTGGACAAAGCATTCATCGATAATGACAATCAGCTCATCGGCTACTCCGCTTCTGCCGTAGGTGTCATTTACAACAAAAATGTAATTCCTCAGCTTTCTGCAGACTGGAAAGAACTGGCTGATCCGAAGTACAAGGGACAGCTGGCTATCCCGGACCCCATGAAATCCGGCGCCTGCAAAGATTTCCTGGCAGGCTATGTGAACAAATACGGCTGGGAAGCTCTGGAAGGCATGGCAAAGAACGGTATGAAAGTTCCGGGCGCCAATAAAGCTGCTTTGGAAGCCGTCACTACCGGAGAAGTTGGCATCCTCGTTGCCGGAGTCGATTACAATGCCTACAAAGCAAAGAAGAAAGGTGAACCCCTGGAAATCTACTATCCGAAGAGCGGAACCATCGTCAACCCCCGCCCGGCCATGATCATGAAGACCGCTCCGCACAAGGATAACGCGCAGAAATTCATGGACTACCTCCTTTCCGATGAAGGCCAGCAGCTCGTAGCGGGCGCTTGGCTCCTCCCCGGCCGGACAGATATCAAAGCCAAGGGAACCCAGCTGAAAGACATCCCGCAGATTAAGCCGGAATGGGACAAGATGATGGCCATCGCCACCGAAACAGCAAAGAAGCTGAATGAAATCTGCGGTAAAAAGTAATCATTCGAAAGGAAACTTTCTTTTTCAGTGACTTTTGAATCGGGAATCTCGGGATTGTCGGGGTTCGGGGCTGTCGGGAAGGATATGGTTCGCTTTGCGAACCAATTTATAGTCGGCTTCGCCGACGGCCTTTGGCCCTCGATGGTTTCGAGGGCCTTTATCAATCTTGTGTACGGGCCCCATATAAATTTGCGCCCGCAGGGCGCCACCTTCCCGACACTCCCGACATCCCCGATACTCCCGAAACAAAAGTGATCCATCTTACAGCTGCCCATTCATTATTCACGTATTGAAAGGATTCTCATGAATCGTAAATGGTTCTTCCCCATTCTTGCTCTTGCAGCGTTTCTCATCTTTCTCATCGTCTGCCCTCTGGCGGAGGTGGGGATCAGGGCACTGATTATCAATGATGCTCTTGATTTTTCTTATGCCGCTGAAACGCTGATGGAGGAGCAGAATGCAGTGATGATCCGGAATTCCCTCATTCTGGGTGTGCTGGTGGTCATCGTTTCTACCATCATTTCCCTTCCTCTGGCCTACCTCCTTTCAAGGACGGAATGGGCGGAATCGAAGGTACTGGATATTTTATTTCTTGTGCCTTTCATGACCCCTCCCTATATCGCTTCCATGGGCTGGATCCTTTTCATGCAGAAAAGGGGTCTTCTGGGACAGCTCATTCCTTTCTTCAAAGATGGAGTGACTCCTTTCTTTACCCTGGCAGGCCTGGTCATGGTCATGAGTTTCCATATATTTCCCTTCATGGTGACCCTCCTCAAAAATGCCATGCTTAGAGTGCCGGAAAGTCTGGATGAAGCGGCGGCGGTCTGCGGGGCAGGATTTGTGATGAGGCTCAGGAAGATATTTCTCCCTCTGGTCACGGGAAATTACGTGATCGGAGCCCTTCTTGTCTTTGTGAAGACTCTTTCCGAATACGGTACGCCCTATACCCTGGGCCGGCGCATCGGATTTGATGTATTTACCACGGACATTCACCGGTATGCCACGATTGCCCCGATTTCCTTCGGAAAAGCTGCCGTCCTGGCTTCTGTCCTTGTGACAATCTGCCTTTTCATGTGGTTCATCCAGAACTATATCACAATGACCCACAGTTACCGGCTGGTGGGAGGCAAAGGGACAAGGCGGGTCTTCAAAATCCTGCGAAGGCCGGTCAAACTGGCCACGGGAGCTGCCATGGGGCTTCTATTTGCCCTGGCCGTGGGCATTCCTTACTTTTCCGTCATTGCCACGTCCCTCATTAAACTCCGGGGGTATGGACTTCAGGCAGGAAATTTCACACTGGCTCATTATGCAGAATTGCTCCTTGAACATGACAAAGCTATGGATGCGATTCTGAACAGCCTTTTCCTGGCCGTTACTGCCAGTACGATTTGTGCCATCCTGGGGACTCTCACCGTTTTTGCGGTGAAAGGACTGGGAAAGAAATGGGGAAGGCCGCTGGAAGCTGTATCCCTGGTGCCGGAAATGCTTCCGGGAATCGTCATGGTCATCGGACTTATGCTTTTCTGGAATGATATTTACGATATTCTTCCCCTGTATAACACCCTGGGAATCCTCGTTTTGACCTATGTGGTCTTATTTCTTCCCTTCTCGGTGCAGTATGTGACGAGCTCTCTCACCCAGATTTCCTCAAGCCTCATCGAGGCAGGCCGTGTTTTTGGTGGAAATACATTTTACGTCTTCCGCCGCATTACGGTTCCCCTCATCCTGCGGGGCATCGCTGCCGGCTGGATGATGACTTTCATTATTTCCCTCCGGGAACTGGTAGCGCCAAGTATGATTGCTCCGCCTAATACCCTCGTGATTTCCACATTTATTACGAGAGAATTCGAGCAGGGAAGCGTATCCCTCGGTATGGCTATGGCCGTGCTGTGTATACTCATTACCGCAGGGTGCCTCCTGGTGCTGAATAGAGGAATTAAACGGTTCTAGTTGTCAGATGTCAGCCGTCAGGGATTGGCCTCTCATAGTGCTTTTCGTTCTTCGTTGTTCGTTATTCGTTCTTCGTGAAGGTGGCGCCTTTGAAATTATGAAGGCGCCTTTTTTATATCTACAGTTCAGAGAAAATCCATTGTCTTGAGAATTCAGCAAATCATCCAATTGGGGGTCAGAGGCCTGTGCACGAAGCGCAATTAAAAGAAATAGTGATCAGTGAAAAGTGGTAAGTGATAAGTGAAGGTGGCCCGTATCAAATGATGAAGCGGGCCTTTTATATTGGGGGCACCAATTGAATGCCAGGGGCCCGTGCGCGAAGCGCACTATATAAGATTGGTTCCCACAGGGAACCATATCCTTAACGAAGAACGAAGAACGAACAACGAATCACGAAGAACGACCACGCCGGATGAGATAACACAAATATGACACAAAACATACACACATCTTCTTATGTAAAACATTGCTCCAAATTTAATCATTATATTTCACAATGATTACAATCTTGTAGAATATATTGCATAGGCTTGACTCCTTTGCGGTAGTACGCACCGGTTTTATTCCCTACAATGAAGGTACCGGTGGAAAGGTCCGCACACCGGCGGAGGAACGGGATCCAGAGGAAACACGGCAACTCGCGGAAAGAATGTTTCTCCCTCAGGACCATACCTGCCGAAAGGCATTTCTATAAGGAGAGAGAACATGAAAAAGATTCTCGCAATCGCAGCAGCAGCTGCACTTTCCTGCGGCATTTCCGCATTCGCCGCAAATCCGTTTTCCGATGTAACCCCGGATGACTGGGCTTACCAGGCAGTTTCCGACCTGTCCGATCAGGGCGTCGTAGAAGGCTATCCGGACGGCACCTTCAAGGGCGAAAGAAACATGACCAGATACGAACTGGCTCAGATCATTGCCCGCCTCATGGCTAAAGAAGACCAGCTGAACAGCGAACAGAGAGCTACCCTGGACAAACTGGCCGGCGAATACGCTGATGAACTGGCTAACCTGGGCGTACGCGTTTCCAACCTGGAAAAGAAAGTCGGAAACCTGTCCTGGTCCGGCGATGCCCGTATGCGTCTGAACCAGAAATTCAAGCAGGATAAAAACGGCGGAAAGAAAAAAGTCTGGGACGGCAAAGCCGGCGATTCCTGGGATGGCCGTATGAGAATCAAGGCAAAGGCTCAGGTCAATGACAGCACCACCGTTACAGGTTTGATTCGTACCGATATGAAATTCAAGGGCGGTGATTCCGATACCTACATGCAGCAGTTATTCGTTGAACACAAATTCGGCGACAAGACAAAGCTGACTGTCGGCAAGTATAAGGAAACTTTCGGCCAGACCGGTATCCTTTATGATTCCGAAATCAAAGGCGCTAAACTGGCTTATGGTGCAAAGGATCTGAAGCTGACTGCAGGCTATGCTCGCTTCGATGACTGGGATGCAAAGGCAATTAAATCCCTGAATGACTACAAGAATGATGATGACTGGACCAAGAAGGAAGTCGCTTACTTCCGTCTCGGCGGCGCAGCTGGCAATCTGGCTTATGATGCAGAATATGTCACCGCATCCGCTATGGACTATGACGTATGGGGCGTAGGCCTGAACTATGCATTCGCCGACAAGTTCAACGTATTTGGCGATTTCTATCAGAATACCGCTGCTAAAGGCGATCCGGAACTCTGGTCCGCAGGTCTCTCCTATGGTAAACAGAACTGGAAGAAACCGGGCACCTTCAGCCTTTCCGCTCAGTATGTAAGCAGTGAAAACGGCACCTACATGGGCGGCACCACATTTGATGGCGATGCACAGGATATCGCATTTAAGGATCTGGATTCCAAGAAAGTCACCTTCTGGGTCGCTAAGGCTGATATCACCCTTCAGAAGAACGTCGGCCTCCATGCAGCTTATGCATTCGACGTAGAAGGCAAGAACAAAGACTCTCAGCTCAACTACGACGACCTTTGGAACGTAACCCTGAACTACAAGTTCTAATCACTCCTATACAGAAAAGAGCTCCTTACGGGGCTCTTTTTTGCGTGGGAAACAGGAGAGGGAAACGATTGGATGCAGGGTGGAAACTTAAGAAATAAAAACTTTTGAATCGGGGGTGTCGGGGCAGTCGGGAATATCGGGACTGCCGGGAAAGATTGGCTGCTGATGCAGCCCATATTTTTTATGGGAATTTGCACAGGCGGGGTTGAAAAGCCGGATATCGTCCTTGATCAAGTGACACTATAGCATGCCATACGAATGAAAAAAGTTCCCCTTGATAGAGATGAACTGCAATGATAAAAAATTTTTCCGGTCATTTCGTCCGTCGTCCGGAAGTGTGGAAAGTTCTTGCGAGGCGGTGCTGCAGGGCTATCAATCGTACATGTGAAAATGATCTCCCATACACTGGCGTGTAACGGCCAAATATATAAAATTTGCGCCCGCAGGGCGCACACCTTCCCGATATCCCCGGAACGAATTCCGATAATCCCGATATTCCCGATTCAAAAGCTGATTTCATTATGGAAAATGATGATTATTTTGCCAGTCTTTGCCGGAAATTTTGGGGAACTATTTCCAAAGTCTTGAATCCCGGAGCGCCCGGGCCTATAATAGCTACGTTACATAAAAATATCCTCAAGGAGGCACATATATGAAATCCACATTTTTCCCACATTTCACCATTGGCACCGATGCCTACGAGGCGGTACCGGACATCTGCGGCGATTATGGCAGGACGGCCGTTATTATCGGTGGCAATAAATCAAGAGCTGCTGCAGAACCGCTGATTCGCAAAGTCTGTGGAGGACACATCGAAATCCTGGGCTCTTTCCTCTATGGCGATGATGCCACTTTTGAAAATGCAGAAGCGCTGACAAAGATTCCGGAAGTGCAGAAGGCAGATATGATTTTTGCGGTAGGCGGCGGACGGGCCACGGATACCACCAAGTGGGCCAGCCATCTCCTTCATAAACCGCTTTTCACCTTCCCCACACTTGCATCGAACTGCGCATCTGTCACGGCCGTATGCATCATGTACAATCCGGACCATTCCTTCCGCTGCTCAATCTATAGAGAAAGAAATGCCTATCATACCTTTATCAATACGGAAATCATCGCCCATTCTCCAAGAGACTATTTCTGGGCGGGCCTGGGGGATGCACTGGCCAAGCAGTATGAAGTGCCCTTCTCCGCGCGCGGCCTTGACCTGGACTGGGTACAGGAAACAGGCGTAGCCAATGCACAGAATGTAAAGAACGGTATTTTGAAATACGGCAAAAAAGCGCTGGAAGCAGTAGACGCTCAGGTTGTGAACGATGCTCTGGAACCGGCCATCCTTTCCATCATCGTGGCTCCCGGCATGGCTTCGGTCTGCATCGAAGACGATCTGGACTCCTGCCTGGCTCACGCCATCTACAATTCCCATACCAATACGCCTCACAAAGGAAATCACCTCCACGGGGCAGTCGTCAACTATGGTCTGCAGGTCATGCTGCAGCTGGATGGGCAGTACGAAGAAAGAGACAAGATCCGCAGCTTTGCGAAATCCATCAACCTTCCTCACTGCCTTTTCGATATCGGCATCGACCCCGCTCATCCCGATGAACTGGTGAAAAACTGCCTCCATACGAAAGATATGCGGGTAAAGCCCTATGATATCACTTTCGATATGGTTTATAAGGCAATGATGGATATCGAGGAGTTGAACCGGCAGGGAAAGTAAGTCGTTAGTGATTAGCAGTTAGTTTTTAGAAATAAAGAACCGGTTGTGCATACAATCGGTTCTTTTGTATTGAGGAATCGTTCTTCGTGATTCGTTGTTCGTTCTTCGTGGAGGTGTGCCGCTGATGCGGCACGCTTTTTTATTGGGAATGTACACAGGCGGGGCGAAAAGCCCGTAAAAATTGAAACGGGATTAACTGGCGCAACATATTTGACACAAATGAGGAATCCAAATTCAGGAGGCTGATGAAGGTCTCAGAGTTTCCGCGATAACGGTGAGGAGCGATTTGATATTTTTTCTGCACTATCCATGCAAGGCACTTATGCGAAAAGCGGAAAACATGACAGTCGGGCACCACCTTTCCTGGGATGGAAAGGTGTCTGCGGAGCAGACGGAAAGGTTGTTTAACTGTACAAGTCACGTACGAGGCTAATAGTCAAAAGCTTCCCGGCACAAATGAGGAAATGGTCAGTCAGGAGGTTCCGGGGCTTGCGGATCCGGGGGTACCTTGTTGCCATGTGATTTTTAGAATATAATATAAGAAATTGGCAATGTTAACTGAATCGATGCACGAGATTTACGACAGCTTTTTATTTCTGACCATATTTTTTCATCCTTACGTCTGTCAATTCATGGGAATTGAATATATTTTTCTCCCAAAGGAGGCAAAAGAAATCATGCAATCCACGTTTTTCCCCCATTTCACCATTGGAACCGATGCTTACGACAAAGTGCCTGAAATCTGCGGCGATTACGGAAAGACCGCAGTCATCATCGGCGGCAATAAATCAAGAGCTGCGGCAGAACCGCTGATTCGCAAAGTCTGTGAAGGACATATCGAAATCCTTGGATCTTTCCTTTATGGTGATGATGCGACTTTTGAAAATGCAGAGGCTTTGACGAAAATTCCGGAAGTGCAGAAGGCAGATATGGTCTTTGCAGTCGGCGGCGGACGGGCGACGGATACCACCAAGTGGGCCTGCCATATGATGCATAAACCGATTTTCACATTCCCCACCCTGGCTTCCAACTGCGCATCGGTCACTGCGGTCTGCGCTATTTACAATCCGGACCACAGCTTCCGCTGCACTGCCTATCGGGATAGAAATCCATACCATACCTTTATCAATACGGAAATCATTGCTCATTCTCCAAGAGAATATTTCTGGGCAGGTCTGGGTGATGCGCTGGCCAAGCAGTACGAAGTGCCTTTCTGCGCCCGGAGGCGCAGCCTGAACTGGGTACAGGAAGCAGGTGTGGCCAATGCACAGAATGTGGCGGCAGGTATTCTGAAATACGGAAAAGAAGCGCTGGATGCCATGGACCGGCACGAAGTCAATTTCGCTCTCGAACAGGCAGCCCTGGCTGTCATCCTGGCTCCGGGCATGGCTTCGGTCTGTGTGGAAGATGATCTGGACTCCAGCCTCGCCCATGCGATTTACAATGCCCAGACCCGCACACCTCATAAAGGTAAGCACCTCCATGGAGCAGTGGTGAACTATGGACTCCAGGTCCTGCTCGATCTGGACGGACAGATTGAAGAAAGAGATAAAATCCGTGCCTTTGCCCTGTCTATCAATCTGCCTCACTGCCTCAAAGACATCGGCATCGACCCGGCTCATCCGGAGGAACTGATTGAAAACTGCCTCCATACAAAGGATATGAAGGTGAAACCTTATGATATTACCTATGATATGGTTTACCGGTCTGTCATGAAACTGGAAGAACTGAACCGGCAGGGGAAATAATGATTTGAGACTTCCGGCAGTTACTGCGTCCTGAGATAGCTGCGGTTTTCGGGAGTCATCCCCACCACGGCACGCCGCTATTGAGAAAACTTCGAGATTTCGGGGTGCGGGATTCGGGAAGGTGTGCCGCTGATGCGGCACGCTTTTTTGTTGGGACTTTGCACAGGCGGGGATGAAATGCCCGTTTTCCTCACTGATAGTTTCATCGGAAGGTGACCGATGGAATCACGGGATGAAGGTACATATCGAAATAGACCCAGGTGGTTAAACGCGTCCTCCCCGCGTCCGGGGAGGTGTCCAAAGGACAGAAGGGGCGTACGATCCCAGCCATCGGGATTGACCAGGAAAGGCTATGCGTACCGTAATGATCTTTGGGCCTTTGGGCATTTACTCTGTCTTGAGTCAGCTGCGGTATTCGTGGTCCGTGAAGGTGGGTGCCTCTTTTTTATTTGGAATATCTGGAAATAAAACTTTAAGGTGCAGCAGCTTTTGAATCGGGGATTCCGGGGGTCGGGGTTATCGGGATTGTCGGGAAGGTGGCGGCCTGATGGCCGCCAGATATGTATGGGGAATATACACAGGCAGGGAGAAAAGCCCATAGAAATCAAAATGGGACTTACTGATGAAATATGTCTGAAGGGGGAAATCGGTCGTGGTTAGTAAAAGGTGGTAAGTGGTAAGTGCAGGTGGGTGCCTCTTTTTTATTTGGAATATCTGGAAATAAAACTTTAAGGTGCAGCAGCTTTTGAATCGGGAATCCCGGGGGTGTTGGGGTTATCGGGATTGTCGGGAAGGTGGCGGCCTGATGGCCGCTGATTATGTATGGGGAATATACACAGGCAGGGAGAAAAGCCCGCAGAAATCAAAATGGAATATGTCAGAATGAGGAAATCGGTCGTGGTTAGTAAAAAGTGGTAAGTGAAGGTGGGCGCCTCTTTTTTATTTGGAATATTTGGAAATAAAACTTTAAGGTGCAGCAGCTTTTGAATCGGGAATCCCGGGGGGTGTCGGGGTTATCGGGATTGTCGGGAAGGTGGCGGCCTGATGGCCGCCAGATATGTATGGGGAATATACACAGGCAGGGAGAAAAGCCCATAGAAATCAAAATGGGACTTACTGACGAAATATGTCTGAAGAGGGAAATCGGTCGTGGTTAGTAAAAAGTGCTAAGTGAAGGTGGGTGCCTCTTTTTTATTTGGAATATTTGGAAATAAAACTTTAAGGTGCAGCAGCTTTTGAATCGGGAATCCCGGGGGTGTCGGGGTTATCGGGATTGTCGGGAAGGTGGCGGCCTGATGGCCGCCAGATATGTATGGGGAATATACACAGGCAGGGTGAAAAGCCCGTAGAAATCAAAATGGGACTTACTGACGAAATATGCCTGAAGGGGGAAATCGGTCGTGGTTAGTAAAATGTGGCAAGTGCAGGTGGGCGCCTTGAAATAATCAGGGCACCCATTTTTATATGGAAATTTTACATCTGTTACAGAAAAAAGCCTTGAGGACTCCATGAGTCTCAAGGCTTTTTCATTTAAAGTACTTTATCCGCTGCCATGCCTTTTCCGCTTTTCGAGAGTTTCTTCCCTTCCAGGCGGAGGAGGATTTCTTTATTGTCCAGTCCTGCGCCAAAGCCGGTCAAGGTCCTGTTTTTGCCGATTACCCGGTGGCAGGGGATGAGGATTAAAATGTGGTTATTGTGGACAGCGCCTCCTGCGGCGCGGGAGCCTTTCGGATTTCCTGCTTTTGCGGCCACTTCTCCGTAGGTCATGGTCTCTCCATAAGGGATGGTTTCTAGGATTTTCCATACTTTTTTCTGGTAATCCGTGCCCACCGGGTCAAGGGGCAGGTCGAAGGATTTCCGCCGGGTGGCGAAATATTCGGAAAGTTCCTCTCTGCAGCGGCGGACGAGATCATTTTCACGGGTCTCTGCCTGCTTTTCGCAGCGTTCCACCCGGCGGAGTCCTTTTTCTGTGGCCCCTATTTCCAGAAGGCCTATGGGAGAATCCATATAGCCTTTGTAAATCATTTCCTTTTCCATAGCTGCCTCAAAGGATGGAGAGGCTGTGGGGCCCTTTCCAGGGCTTTCCCGTCAGCAGATAGCGGATGGCTTCCTCCAGCCGTTCCGCTCCATAGACGAAATGGTTTCCCTGGTTCGACTGGTAAATGATTTCTTTCCCCTGCTTTTCGAAAAGTCCGCGTATGGCAAGGGTGGCTTCTTCCACGCGGGCCATGCGGGGGTTCTTCGTCTTCTTTTCCTTATTTCCAAGGGACAGGTACACCCGCTGCACCTTTTCGGAAAGAGGATGAGTTTCCAGATAGAAATGGAAATCATCGTACCAGAGGGCGCCGGAAATGGAGGCCAGGGCGTCGAATTCATTCCGCTTCGTTCCTGCGTAGAGGGAAAAGAGGCCGGACATGGAAATACCGGCGAGCATCCTCTTTTCCGGCGGACGTTCGGGAAGGCTCTCCACCTTTGGAAATACTTCTGCTGCAAGGAGCGCCAGGAAATCGTCCGCTTTCCCCGAAAAATCTTCCTCCTGCCGGAATACTTTCGGAGCCGGCCAGGGGGAAAGGTCCCTGTTCCAGTCCATTCCGTCTATAAAAGCAAGGAGGAGAGGAAATTCTTCTGTGAGATGAGCGGTCTCCATGACTTCCGTCACAGGGATTGGGATGTAAATGACGGTTTCTGCCTTTTTATTTCCAAAAACGGAGACACTGACATGACCGGCAGTAAAGGTGGAAAGTGGATTCATATTATTTCCCCTGGAAATTTGGTTTTCTCTTTTCAAGGAATGCGGTGATGCCTTCCTTGAAATCTTCAGAGCCCGAGCACTGGGCAAGGTACACGGCCTCGTCCTTCATGTAATCTTCAAAGCCTTTATAGAGAGAAACGAACATGAGCTTCTTCATATTTCTATAGGCAAGGAGCGGTCCCTGGGTGAGTTTTTCGGCAAAAGCATAGACCGTGGGGAGGAGCGCTTCTTTCGTGGTCACTTCCTTGACCAGTCCGATGGAAAGGGCTTCATCCGCCTTCACTGCCCTGCCGGTGACAAAGAGGTCAAAGGCCCGGTGGCTGCCGATGATTCTTGGCAGGAAATAGACGCCTCCCGTATCCGGGCAGAGAGCGATGCCCACGAAAGCCTGCAGGAATTTCGCATTGTCCGAGCAGTATACGAAATCACAGGCAAAAGCAAGGTTTGCCGCACCGCCTGCACAGGCGCCGGCTACCGCACAAATGATGATCTTCGACATTTTTTTCATATAAAGTACGATTTCAGAAAGCTTCCCTGCCAGAGGGGCCATGGATTTCTGAGAGAAATCCGGTTCGTCGCAGTGTGCCTTCATGTAACGGATATCGCCGCCTGCAGAAAATGCCCGGCCCGCACCGGTCAATACCAGAACTTTGACTTCCGGATCCGCTTCTGCTGCTTTCAGCGCATCTTCCAGCTCCAGGGCCATATTCATATCCAGCGCATTCAATGTGGGCGCATAATCCAGGGTAATCGTCTCAATTCCCTTTTCGATGACCGTGTGAATCATTTTGTAAGCCATGACAAACCTCCTCAATGAAACTCAGACTTGGATTCGTTAATCTAATTATAACATTTATTGCTGAAGTGAGTGCTCAGGAGTTATCATTTGGCTGCAAGGAAGAAAGGCACCTTTATATAAAAAGAATCTATAATAAATTTCAAAAATAAAAACGGCTTTTTGTACTATATAGGCAGAGCTGAAGAAAACGCGCAAGTCCCTGCCGCGGCCATTCTCAGAGAAGGCGGGGAGCGAAGAAAAGCTCACTATATGGTACCATGTAGAAAAAAGAAACTAACTAACTTGTAAATGTTGAAAACAGAAAGCCACAAAGCGGATGACTGAAGAGCCCCCGCTTCGTGGCTTTTTGTGGTGAAATGAAAAAACGGATTTCGGACTTCGGATTTCGGGAAGGCAGGCGCCCTGATGGGCGCCGGATTTTTTTGTGGGGACTCTGCACAGGCAGGGCAGATATGGATTGAAAACCGTTCAACGCCTACCCATTAACAAAATGCACAGTTCTTCATTTGTAAGGACTAAAAGTCCTTCACCGATTAACCCATTAACCTCAATGTACAGCCATCCATCAGAATGAACACAAAGTCATTCCATTCATTAACTATTAACCCCAATGTACAGTTTTTCATTCGAATGAAACAGAAGCCATTAACCATTAACCATGCTCTGCTTTCCCGACAGAATCCTATTTCTGCCAGTTTCAATCATGTTATAAACAATTAACTTTTCCGTTAGTTAATAGTATAATAAGATTGAAGTAAAATCATATTTTATCATATTTCAATGCGATTAAGGTATTTTACGGGAGCAGGGAGGTGTCTGCGATGGGGCTTGGCAGCAGGTTCAGGGCGATTCTTCGGTCCATCAGTCTGCCTGTTTTTCTGACAGGCCTCATCCTGACCCTTCTGGCGGATGTTTATATTTCTCATGAGGTTCGTGAGAGAAATCTGGAAATATTTACGCCTTTTGCGGTACATCGTATATCAGGGCTGCAGGATTCGCTGGGCTGGTTTGAAAGGCTCATGAGGACCATGGAGAGCCGGATCCAGATGAATCCGCGGGGATTTGCTTTTTATGCGGAAGAACTGCGCCTTTTCGTGGATGCGGATACGACGATCCGGAATGTGGAGGCTGTTCCTGCTTCCGGGGAGGATTTGTCTGCTTCGCCTCACATGGGACTTTCGGGAAGGAAACTTCTGGAAGGGAAGCTTTCCGCTGCCGCAAAGGCGGCTCGGGAAAAGCGGGGACCGGTGGTGGCGGATTCGGTGGATATCGGGGACGGCCGTTCCAGCCTCGTGATGATTCATCCTGTATTTCTGAGGGGAGATCCCGATTTCTGGGGCTATCTCCTGATGATTGCCGATGAAGAGGCTATCCTTAAGAAAGAAAATGTGACGACCCTGGTGGAGCAGAATCTGGATTATACGCTCGTTCATCAGAATGCCTGGGATGATGCGCCTCATGTGGTGAAGGAAGCAGGTCATACAAAGGACGGAGGTCCTTTTGCAAAGCTCACGATCCTCGGAGATGAGTGGCAGATTACGCTGCGCTCCACGGATCACAGTGTTTCCCGCTGGGCTATGGCTTTGACCACCATTCTTGGAATCCTTATTTCCGGAGGCATCGGTTTCCTCTGGAAGCAGAACCGCCGGCTTCTCATCATGGGAAGCACCGATGCCCTCACCGGTGTATACAACCGCAAGGGAGGCGACGAGGCAGTGGAGCGGTACCTGGAAGACCATAAAGGGGAACCGGCCATGGTCCTGGCGCTGGATATCGATAATTTCAAGGTGGTCAATGATGTGTACGGCCACAGGGCAGGGGACGATGCGCTTCGCCGGCTGGTGGCGGATATGAAGGATACTTTCGGGGAAGAGACGCTGATTACCCGCAACGGTGGCGATGAGTTCATCCTTTTCCATCCCTGCAGGGACCGGGAGGAACTGGTGAAGAAGCTGGATCATTTCACGGTGAATCCTCATATCGCTTACAGTCACGGGAAGGAAATCAAATTTTTCACTTCTCTGGGCTGCGCCGCGTATCCGGAGCAGGGCGATGTGTACAGCAAGCTCTGCGTGCTGGCAGATTATGCGCTCTACGGGGCCAAGATCAACGGCAAGGCGGGCTGGCGCCGGTACCTGGATCACTCCGACGAACCGAGGCGGAGGATGCAGTTCGGCTTCAATCTGGCAGACGTTTCCGAGCACATGCCGGGATCTCTCCTCGTGTGCCGGGCCGATGAAGAGGAGACCATCCTTTTCGCCAATATCAATACCATGCATCTTCTCGAGTGCGACAGTTACGAGGAATTTACGAAATACACGAAGCAGGGCTTCTTCTCCATCGTCCTTCCGGAAGACCTGGCGCAGATGAAACAGGAAATCATCGCACAGGGGAGAAGGAAGGAAATGACGAATTTCATCTGCTACCACGTAGTGACGTCCAAAGGAAATCAAGTATTCGTGGAAGGCTTCGGAAAGATGTACGACCATCCCATCTATGGAAAAGTCTTCTATATCTATATCTGGGACAAGAAACTCCGTCTGGAACGGATGAAGCAGAGCAGATAAATCAAAAGAAGCCGGCTGTGAGACAGCCGGCTTCTTTTCTTATGGGGAAAGGGAAAAGGGGTAAGGGGCGGAGGCACCGCTGATGCGGTGCAAAGTATGTATGGGGGATGTGCACAGGCGGGGATATCCGGTCGGATTCCTGGTTATTTATTAGCCATTAACCATTAACCTTTATATCCGGTTTTGCGGACGAAATGATACGAAAGTTATTCAGTTCATTACCTATTAACCACGATAGAAAGTTTCCAGTCCGGAATGAAAGTTTTTCTATCCATTAACCATTATCTACCACCCATTACACCCGGAAGTCTCTCCGCTTCACGTAGATAAAAGCGGCAAGGCAGAGGATAATCTGTACGAAGGTGGACGAGGGGGTGGCCAGGCCTATGTGGAAGAGTCTCGGCGGTACCTCAAGGCTCATCAGGTAGGAAACGGGGACGCGGACCAGCATGGAACCTATGATTCCCTGAATCATGACAAATCTGGTAAATCCGATGCCGTTGAAAAAGCCGATGGAGGAAAAGAGGATGGAGGTGAGTATACAGTCGATGGCGTAGGCCTTGAGGTAATCGGCTGCGCCTGCCCTGACGGCCGGATCGCCTGTGAAGAGGCCGGTCAGTATTTCTCCATGGAAGAAAGCGAGGTAGAAGATGAAAATACCTGCGCAAAGGGCCAGGGCGATGGAATTCCTGAGGGTCCGCACTGCCCGGTCGAAACGCTCTGCCCCTACATTCTGGGCCACGAAGGCGGAAGTGGACTGGGCGAAGGCTGCCGGAATGAGCATGATGAAGCGGCATACCGACTCTGCCACCCCGATGGAGGCAGAAGCCGTGAGGCCGAGGCTGTTCACAATGACCATGATGAGGAGGAAGGAAAGAGAGACGAGGATATCCTGCAGGGTGAGAGGCAGTCCCAGACGGAGGAGCCGTTTCGTGATTTCCGGGGAAAAGCGGATATAGCTCACCCTGAAAGAAAAGGGGAGGGCGATATTTCTTATAAAAAGAAGGGAAATCAGGACAGAGGCGGCCTGGGAAATAATGGTGGCCCAGGCGGCTCCGGCAGCGCCCATCCCAAAGACCGCCACAAAGAGAAGGTCCAGGAGCACATTGAAAATGGAAGCGATGATGACTGCCATGAGGGGCGTCCTGGAATCACCAATCCCCCGGAAAATGGAACCGATGAGATTGTAGGAAATAATGGCCGTCATACCCAGGCCGCAGATGCGGATATAGGAAACTGTCTGCGAAAAAGCTTCCTCCGGCGCATTCATGAAGGCAGCCAGTGCCGGCGCACCCAGCACAAGGCCTGCCGTGAGAAGAAGCCCCAGGGCAAGGCAGAGGAAAATACCGCTTCCCACGATGCGCCCGCCTTCCTCCCCTTTCTTTGCGCCCAGCGCCTGGCCCAGAAGGATGGTAATGCTGATGGCAAAAGACATCATCATCATCATGAAAGTCATGGTCACCTGGTTTCCCGTGGCTACGCCGGACAGGTCGGCACGCAGCGCAAAATGACCCACGATGGCCATGTCTGCAGCTCCATAAAAAGCCTGGATGAACATGGCTCCCATAATGGGCAGCGCAAAGCGGATGAAAGGACCCACGATGGGACCTTTCGTAAAGTCATGGGACGTATTTTTCGGCATGATTTTTCCCTTCATAATATATATACATATATATTGTAGAGGAGGAAGATGGTTTGAGTCAATCGGGGAAGCGGGAGAGAAGACGGATTTGGGAATTGGGAATTGGGATTGCGGGAAGGTGGCGGCCTTGCGGCCGCGAGTTTTTTATTTTGCCTTCGGCTCCCATTCTTGGCTGCGGACTGTTGAGACATTCCGGAATTTGAGTCATTATCGACTTATACGATAGTAAGCCCCGCAACACCTGCTTTGGCGGAGCTTCCCCCGATGGGGGCCGGACGAAATTACCAGGCAAGTTTAGTGACAAAGGTGTGGTACAGGGCTTTTCAACCTCGCCTGTGCACATTCCCAATCAAAAAGGTGCCGCATCAGCGCCGCACCTTCCCGATAACCCCGATACTCCCGATAACCCCGTGATTCCCGATTCAAAAGCTTATCACTTTACACTTGCCACTCAGGCGCCAATTGTCACAATTCCACATTTCCCCTTGACTTACGTAAACGATACAAGTACAATATAAAAATACTGACAAGCGTAGATGAAGACGTTTCGCATGCATGGCAGCCAAGAGAGCTCCCGGCCGGTGAGAGGGAGCGTGCGGCAGGCGGATGGATCACTTCGGAGCTTCAGGGAAGAAAAGCCCTGACGGGACATCGTTAACTGTACCGAGTGGCCGGAAGGTCATCAGGGTGGTACCACGGGAAATATTCTCGTCCCTCACGGGACGGGATTTTTTTATTTCAGGAAATCAAATTTCCTTTAGGAGGATTAGAAATGGATTACAGCAAGACACTGCATCTGCCACAGACCGAGTTCCCTATGCGCGGCAATCTGCCGAAGAAGGAACCGGGCTTCGTGGAATTCTGGGCCAAAAACGACCTGTATGAGAAGAGACTGGAAAAGAGAAGAAAAGACGGCGCACCGGCTTTCGTTCTCCATGACGGACCGCCATACGCAAATGGCAAGATTCACATCGGTCATGCCCTGAACAAGACCCTGAAGGATATCATTGTCCGCTATAAACATATGGCCGGCTATGAAGCCAACTATGTCCCGGGCTGGGATACTCACGGTCTGCCGATTGAATACGCAGTACTGAAGGATTCCGGAGAAGACCGCGCGAACATGACTCCTCTGGAACTCCGCAGAAAATGCCTGGCTTATGCGAAGAAATGGATCGAAATCCAGAAGGCTGACTTCATCCGCATGGGCGTTGTGGGCGATTTCAAGCATCCTTATGTAACCTTTGACCCGCATCTGGAAGCCAAGGAACTGGAAGTATTCGGTGAAATGGCCAACAAGGGCTATATTTACAAAGGTAAGAAGGCCGTTTACTGGTGCCCGAACTGCGAAACCGCACTGGCTGAAGCAGAAATCGAATACAAGGACAGAAAGTCTCCTTCCATTTACGTCAAATTCCCGGCAGTGGACCTGAAGGGTCTCGCTCCGGAAGGCGTTCCGCAGGAAAAGCTCTTCTGCGTCATCTGGACCACCACCCCCTGGACCATTCCGGCCAATGAAGCCATCTGCGTGAACCCGAAATTCACCTATGTATGGGTTCACAACAAGGCAGCTGACGAATACTACCTGATGAACAAGGAACTGGCTCCGAAGTCCCTGGAAGAATGCAAAGTGACGGACTATGAATTCGTAGGCCGTGAAATGCTGGGTTCCGAATGGGAACTGGCTACTTTCCATCATCCGCTCCTCGACCGTCTGGCTTATGTGCTCGAAGGCAACCATGTTACATTGGATGCTGGCACCGGCTGCGTTCATACGGCTCCGGGACACGGCGTAGACGACTTTGAAATCTGCCAGGATTATAGAAATAAGGGCAAACTGGATCTTCCGATCATCTGCCCGGTTGATGAAAAAGGCAGAATGACCGCTGAAGCAGGCCTGGGTCTGGAAGGCAAGACCATCTGGGAAGTGGAAGGACCGGTCATTTCCGCTCTGGCTCATGCAGGCATGCTCCTCGGTAAGAAATCCATTCACCATCAGTATGCACACTGCTGGCGCTGCAAGAACCCGATCATCTACAGAGCAACCGATCAGTGGTTCGCATCCATCAATGATTTCAGAGACAAGGCACTGAAGGCTGTGGATGATACCCGTTTCATCCCGTCCTGGGGCCATGACCGTCTGTACAATATGATTCGCGACCGTCAGGACTGGTGTATTTCCCGCCAGCGTTCCTGGGGCGTGCCGATTCCTGCTTTCTACTGCGATGACTGCGGCAAATGGGTCATCACTCCGGAAACCATGAAGAAAGTAGAAGAAATCGTGGAAAAAGAAGGCACCGACGCATGGTGGATTCATTCCGCTGAAGAACTGCTGCCGGAAGGATTCAAATGCCCGCACTGCGGCGGCACCCATTTCCACAAAGAAAAAGATATCATGGACGTATGGTTCGACTCCGGTTCCACCTGGAACGGCGTACTCCGCTTCCCTCATGATGACTGGAAAGGCGTATCTTATCCCTGCGACCTGTACCTTGAAGGTTCCGACCAGCACCGCGGCTGGTTCCATTCCTCCCTCCTCTGCTCCGTAGCCGTTAACGGATATGCTCCGTACAAAGCAGTCCTCACCCACGGCTTTACCATGGACGGCGAAGGCAGAAAAATGTCCAAATCCGTAGGTAACGTCGTTGCTCCGCAGGATGTAATCAATAAATACGGCGCAGACGTGATGCGTCTCTGGATTTCCTCCGTCGACTATCAGGGCGATGTAAGACTGTCCGACAAGATCGTAAAGGGCATGTCCGACGTATACAGAAAGATTAGAAATACTTTCCGTTACCTCCTGGGCAACCTCTACGACTTCGATCCGAAGAAAGATTCCGTAGCCTATGAAGATATGGAAGAACTGGACAGATGGGCGCTCCTCCGTATGGAACAGGTGAAACGGACCGTCCTCAAAGCTTACGATGACTATGAATTCCATGTGATGTACCATGCAGTTCACAATTTCTGCACCGTAGACCTTTCCGCTATTTACCTGGACATCCTGAAGGACCGTCTCTACACCGAAAAAGACGATTCCCTCCTGAGACGTTCTGCCCAGACCGCCATGTATGAAATCCTGACCACCCTGGTCCGCCTCGTGGCTCCGGTACTCTGCTTCACTTCCGAAGAAGTATGGCAGGCCCTGCCGAATAAGGAAGAACGGGAATGGTCCGTTCATATGAGCGATATGCCGAAGGAAAATGACAAGTACCTGGACCAGGCACTGGATGAAAAGTGGAAGAAACAGCTCGCCATCCGTTCCGTAGTCACCAAGGCTCTGGAAGAAGCGCGCCAGGCAAAGACCATCGGCCATCCGCTGGATGCAGAAGTCACCGTTTATGCAGATGGAGAAGACTTTGCAGCCCTGAAAGCCATGGAAAAAGACCTCGCCGACTTCTGCCTCGTATCCCAGGCAAAGATCGTGGAAGGCACTGCAGCGGCTCCGGAAAATGCTTCCTCCAATGAAGAAGGCACCGTGAAGTGCACAGTGGCCGTATGCACCCTCGAAAAGTGCGAACGCTGCTGGAAACGCACTCCGGACGTAGATTCCGACCCGAAACATCCGCATGTCTGCGCAAGATGCGCTCACGTGCTGGAGGAAATGGGAGAATAATTTCCTTATCTGTCCCGGGGGCGATTTCAGACAATTGTGCTGAATCGTGATTCGTGGTTCGTGATTCGTGGTTCGTGAAGGATATGGTTTTCCTTCGGAAAACCAATTTTATATATCCGGCCTGCCGGCCGGCGGGCTT
>Ga0256406_1002273_pt1 | contig 27770 bp, 25 predicted proteins | sample RumenRJG_03DNA_FD_185986 | JGI IMG/M metagenome (GOLD analysis project Ga0256406, IMG submission 185986) | Bovine rumen microbial communities from Lethbridge, Alberta, Canada - RJG_03 | ecosystem: Host-associated > Mammals > Digestive system > Stomach > Rumen | place: Canada: Alberta | collected...
AGACCCCTTCGAGTCCAGGAGGTAGATAGGCTGCAGGTGTAAGTGTGGTGACACATTCAGCCAGGCAGTACTAATCGGTCGAGGGCTTGTCTAAAACAAGTTCCTACAAGCGAACGTATTTGGCTTTGTTGTCAATGCCTTCTTTGTTCAGTTTTCAGGGTATGGATTTCCTGGAAACAGGGAAGAAGAATTCTGAAAATGTGCACCATTAGCTCAGCTGGCTAGAGCACCTGACTCTTAATCAGGGTGTCCAGGGTTCGAATCCCTGATGGTGTACCAGTACGGCCCGTTGGTCAAGTGGTCTAAGACTCTGGCCTCTCACGCCAGCAACATGGGTTCGAATCCCGTACGGGTCACCAGTAAAAACAAAAGAGACCGTGCAAGCGGTTTTCTCCATAGTCGGTGCCAATGGCGATGAGGGTCCACCCGTTCCCATTCCGAACACGGCAGTTAAGCTCATCCGCGCTGAAAATACTTGGAGGGCAGCCTCCCGGGAAGATAAGGCGGCGCCGACACCTATAAGGACTGTATCATTAGGATACAGTCCTGTTTTTATGTCATTCTTAAGATTTCTGGGTTATAATCAAACTACTGGCATCCAGAATGCCGGTAAATATCTGATGAAAAACAGGAGAATTTCTACCTTGAAACACAGAGTTACAAAGGTCCTCGCCGTGCTGATGGCAGTGCTCGTCACCATGAGCTTTGCCGATATGTCTGCCATGGCGGCATCGACCTCCACGTATCAGAATCAGCTTATCCGGGCAGGGTTCCCGTCCTCCTATGCGGCAAAGCTTGCCCAGCTGCAGGCAAGACATCCCAATTGGACCTTTGAGCCTCTGCAGACCGGTCTCAACTGGGAACGGGCTGTCGGTCAGGAGTCCCTGAATCATAGAAATACGGTCTATATTAACCCGAACAGTGCCTCTGCCACGAGACTGTACCGGGATATGTCCACCGGAACCTATCAGGCCAAGAATGGCTTTGACTACTCCTATGCGGTGCGGGACGGTTCCACGTCCCAGTCCATTGGGTGGATCGACGCCTCTAAAATGGCGGTCGCCTACTTCATGAACCCGCTGACGTTCCTTGGGAGTGACAGTGCCATTTTCCAGTTCGAGTCGCTGAACTGGAATTTCTCCAATACGACCCATGGTAACCGGGACGCCTATAATGCCACCACTGCGGTCCTGAAAAACACGTTTATGGACCCGAATCGCAACAGTTACAACACCAATAGCGTCGATGATAACGGGAACATCAAATATATTGACACCAATGGACAGACCCAGACTCTGGACGCAAGCTACCCCATGGCCATCTGCGGCGCGGCAAAGAACTACGGATTGGATCCGTGTTATCTGGCGGCCAAGATCATCCGTGAGGTCGGCGCCAACGGCAAGAGCGGCAGCGTTTCGGGAAAATATTCCGGATACACCGGCTACTACAATTTCCTGAATATTGGTGCCAACGACAGTTCTAATGGTGCTGCCGTCTCCAAGGCTCTGGCCTATGCTAAGAATAAAAACTGGACCAATCCTGTGGCTTCCATCTATGGCGGCGCTGACATTATATATAATGATTATGTCGCCAAAGGGCAGAATACCCCGTATCTCCAGAAGTTTAATGTCTCTGGAACGAATAACTATAATCATCAGTATATGACGGCCATCAATGGCGTCGTATCTCCGACCAACCTCACATATGCCGGTTACAAGCAGGCTGGTATTCTGGATAACCGCCACCGCTTTATCATTCCAGTCTTTGAGAATATGCCCGGAACCGGCGGCACATCGGTTCGCCTCCGTGGTTACTCTGGACAGACCGTTACTGGAACTGTACGCAAAGCGACCAGCTTGAAGAGTGAGGCAAGCTATGTCGGCAATAATGTCGCTACCGTAGCTGCCGGTGACACAGTCTATGTCTCTGGCGGATATCGGGACACCCGCGTTGCCTATGACAGCAACTATCGGGTCAATGCGGTATACTACCGTATGTTTGCACCGCTTTGGTACAAAGTTACAACGAGCAGCGGAACGACTGGGTACATTCAGGAAGATTACCTGGATATTTCCAACCGGGCCTCTATTACCGGCAGCCAGACATTCACGCTGAATTATTCCGTCACTGGCAGCGAGCAGCCGAGCTTCATGTCTCAGGATACGCGAATCGCCACCGTGGACGCATCCGGCCGGGTTACTGGCCGCGGTACCGGTACCACAAAGATTGTGGTCTATCTTACCAATGGCTCCTTTGACGTGCTGACCCTCACCGTGGGCAATGGTACGTTCACGCCTGCTCCGACGCAGACAGAGCCGTCCAGCGGTAACACCAACACCAACCGCAACAACAATAACAACACGAATAACGGGAACAGACCGTCGAATAACAATAATACGCAGAACGGCAATAATCAGAGACCGAGCGCAGCTTCCGGCCTCCTGAATGCCATCCGCAGCCTTTTCGGCAGACGCTGACCCGCTTTGAAGGAGTAAGGTTAAATGAAGAGAAAACATGTTGTTCTGAGTATCATCCTCGCAGTGATGATGGTATTCACGGCACTGCCAGTGACCGCATCCGCTGGTGACTTGCTGGGAAACCTGTTTGGAGGTTCTGCAGCTGCATCGCCCGTGGACACGAAGGCAGGAATTGCAAAGCGCTCGGACGGAAAGTATGACTTCTACAAAGACGGAGTCAAGGACCCCACGTTCAACGGATTTGTAAAGGTAAACATCAATGGACGCGAGGGCTACTACTACAGTGAGAACGGCGTCATCGACCCGAACTTTGTCGGCGTGAAGCACGGCACCATTAACGGGAAGACCGCCTACTATTTCCTCGACAACGGCGTGGCCGACCTGGGCTACTCCGGCATGAAGAAGAACTCGAAATATACCTGGTATATTTCCAACGGTGAGCTCCAGTCCATTGTCATCAATGTACCCAAGGTCAATCAGGTACCGGAATATCCGACTGGCTGTGAGGCGGCGGCTTCCACCAGCCTGCTGAACTTCTACGGCACCGGCACCAGCCTGAATGAGATGATCCAGGCCATTCCGCGGGAGAACATCGTCAAGGAGAACGGGAAGGACTATGGCCCGTCCATCTATGAGAAGTTTGTGGGTGACCCGAAGTCCACTTATACGGATGAGCATCCCGGCTACGGTGCATTTGCACCGGTTGTCACCGGAGCCATGAACACGGTCCTGAAGAAACACAATTCCCCGTACCGCGCCTACAACATCACCGGCTCCAAGCCGTCACAGCTCTATGACCGCGTCCGGAGAGGACAGCCGGTCGTCGTCTGGGCCACCTATAATATGAAGACCCCGACGAAGAAGAACTCCTGGTATGTCAAGGATCCGAGCAAGCCCGGCGGAGAGTACTACTTCGAGTATCCGCGCGGCACCCATGTCATGGTGCTGGTGGGTGTTGACGACGTCAATGACACCATTACCGTTGAGGACCCCTACGGCGCCTCCAACAAGACGTTTGACCGCTCGCTGTTTGAGTCCAAATATGCGCTGCTCGGCCAGATGGCCATTGAAATCCACTGAGGCCGACAAAAAATACAATACTATTGAAAATAATCATAGAGGAGTCGGGAATTTTTTCTTGACCCCTCTATTGTGCTGTGGTAAACTTTTTGTACCTCTTCATGGAGGGTTCTTTTTTTGTGCGCATTTTTTCGCGTACAGCCCCTCAGAGAGGGAGGCAAAAACACAACAACATCCGGAATATTCCGGAAAACTGGAGGTGCCGATATGACAGTTAAAGTTACTCTTGCGTGCACAGAGTGCGGACAGCGCAACTACAACACGTTCAAGAACAAAAAGAACAACCCCGAACGCCTGGAGATGAACAAGTATTGCAGATTCTGCAAGAAACATACTCTCCATAAGGAAACGAAGTAAGGAAAGGCAGTATCTTCATGGCGAAGAAAAAGAACAAAGCAAAAAAGCTTAAGAATTCTCGTTCTTCTGTGCCGGAGAGCGTTACCGTCGCTCCAGAGGTAAATACCGCCGACCTTGATCCGAAAAAGGTTGATAAAATCCAGGCAGCTGCCGCCAAGGCCGCTGCAGAGGCAGCCGCCGCCGAGAAGGAGAAGACTGCCGCGGAGAAGTCGGAGGCAAGCAAGAATGCCCCGAAGACCGCTGGAAACAAGGCAAAGAAATCCAAGAAGAACAGCGGCGCACCGAAGAAGGCTGCAGGCAAGGACGGAAAGTCCAAGAATGCCAAGAACGCCAAGGGCGGAAAGAAGAAGGACAACGCATTCGTCCGCTTCTGGAAAGAGCTTGGCGCCGAAATGAAGAAGATCCGCTGGACCAACGGCAAGGACACCGTAAAGAACACCCTCGTTGTTCTCCTGGTCATCCTCGTTATTGGTATCGGCGTATGGATCGTCGACTGGCTCCTTGTCAAGGCGAGAACTGGCATTTACAATGCTGCATCGCCCGAGGACGCAAAACAGGCGCTCATCATGCTGAAGGCAGCCATCAGCTGCGCAGGGTTAACGGTATAAGTTAAGACGGAGGTTTGTTGTAATGGCAGAAGTCACCAAGTGGTACGTTGTTCATACCTATTCCGGGTATGAGAACAAAGTCATGGACAACATCGTCAAGGTCGTCAACAACCGCGGCATGCAGGACCAAATCCAGGATGTCCGGGTTCCGACCGAAACCGTTACCGAAGTAAAGGAAGACGGCGAGTCCAAAGAAGTGGTCCGCAAGCTCTTCCCCGGCTATGTTCTCGTGAAGGTCGCTGTCGTGGAAGACGGCGAGGACTATAAAATGACAGACGACGCTTGGATCGTCATCCGCAACACCCGCGGTGTCACCGGCTTCGTCGGACCGGAGAGCAAACCGGTACCACTGTCTGCAAGTGAGGTCAAGGCACTCGGTGTCGACCAGCGGACTGTGGAGGTCAACATTAAGGCCGGAGACTTTGTCAAGATCACTGACGGTCCTATGAAGGACTACTCCGGTACTGTGGAAAGCATCAGCACCGAGACCAGCAGCGCGAAGATCACGCTGTCCATGTTCGGCAGAGACACCTCCGTTGAGGTTCCTCTGAATCAGATCGAAGTCGCTCTCGACTGACGCTCCACAACTTTTCATTTAAGGTAGTAAGGCGCAAGCCACGCTTTTCTATTGGGGTTCCCCGGAACTCCGGTGGGAGGAACGGAGAGACCGTTCCGCCATTTACCACGATTTTTTGGAGGTGCAAATATGGCTCAGAAAGTAATTGGTTACATCAAGCTCCAGATTCCGGCAGGCAAGGCAACTCCTGCCCCGCCCGTAGGCCCGGCTCTCGGTCAGCATGGTGTCAACATCATGTCTTTCACGAAAGAATTCAATGAGCGTACCAAGAACGACATGGGAATGATCATTCCGGTCGTCATCACGGTTTACGCTGACCACAGTTTCACATTTATTACCAAAACTCCCCCCGCAGCTGTTCTCATCAAGAAGGCTGCCGGTCTGGAAAAGGCTTCCGGCGAACCGAACAAGAACAAAGTCGGCAAGATCACCAAGGACCAGTGCAAGCAGATCGCAGAGACCAAGATGCGTGACCTCAACGCAGCCAACATTGACTCTGCCGCCAGCATGATTGCCGGCACTGCCCGCAGCATGGGTATTGAAGTCGTAGATTAAGCTTCCCAAGTGGGAGGAACAATCCGAATTTACCACTCTTAAGGGAGGAATATAATATGAAACACGGTAAGAAATATGTCGACGCCGCCAAGAACGTCGACCGTACTAAGAACTATGACGTAAACGAAGCTCTTCAGCTCGTTGTCGATAATGCGAAAGCAAACTTTGATGAGACCATCGAAGCCCACATCCGTCTCGGTGTTGACTCCCGTCACGCTGACCAGCAGGTCCGCGGCGCCGTCGTTCTCCCGAACGGTACCGGTAAGAAGGTCCGTGTTGCTGTTTTCGCCAAAGGCGACCAGGCAAAGGCTGCAGAAGAGGCCGGTGCTGACATTGTCGGCGCTGAGGAACTCGCAGAGCGCATCCAGAAGGAGAACTTCCTGGACTTCGACGTCGCTGTCGCTGCCCCGAACATGATGGGCGTTGTCGGTCGTCTCGGCCGTATCCTTGGACCCCGCGGTCTCATGCCTTCTCCGAAGGCCGGCACCGTAACTCCGGATGTCGCCAAGGCTGTCACCGACGCCAAGGCCGGTAAAATTGAGTACCGTCTCGACAAGTCCAACATCATCCACTGCCCCATCGGCAAGGCTTCCTTCGGCCCGGAGAAACTGGCCGAGAACCTTGACACCCTCATGGAGGCCATCGTAAAGGCAAAACCGGCTGCTGCAAAGGGCCAGTACATCAAGTCCTCCACGGTTACATCCACCATGGGCCCCGGCGTAAAGTTCAACGCCAACAAATATTCTGACGTCCACTAAATTCCTGCTTGACAGGTCTTGGACTTCTGATTATAATATCTAATGCTGTTGCCTAAGACAGCAGGTGTCCATTACGGACGTAACAGGTTATCCTTACCTGCCGAGGGAGCGTTTTGAAAGAACTATAAACCATTATGGTTTTTCATGCCCTTCCTGCGGAAACAGGAAGGGCATTAATTTTTGGGAGGTGAATCGTTTGCCTAGCGAAAAAGTACTCGAACAGAAAAAGAAGGCTGTTGCTGAAATCGTTGATAAGCTCAACAACTCCGTCGCCGGTGTCCTTGTTGAATACAGCGGTGTCAGCGTAGCTGACGATACAGCTCTTCGTAGAGAACTCCGTGAAGCCGGTGTTGACTACTCCGTTGTCAAGAACACTCTCCTTGAGAGAGCAGCAGAGCAGGTTGGCCTTGATGAGCTCAAGGACGTTCTCGCTGGTACCACAGCTCTTGCAGCCTCCAAGGAGGACCATGCAGCTGCTGCACGTATCGCCAAGAACTTTGCAAAGACCCACGAGGGTTTCAAGATCAAGAGTGGTTATCTCGACGGTAAGGTCATTGACCTCGACACTGTCAACCAGCTCGCAGATCTCCCGACCTACGACGTTCTCATGTCCACGGTCTGCGCCGCACTGAATGCGCCCATCGCATCCTTCGCCCGCGTAATCCAGGCTGTTGTCGACAAGAAGAATGAAGAGGGAGAGGAAGCTCCGGCCGCAGAGGCTGAGGCTCCGGCTGAGGAAGCAGCACCCGCTGCAGAGGCAGCCCCCGCTGAGGAAGCAGCTCCGGCTGCAGAGGCAGCTCCGGCAGAATAAGTTCTGCACTGACTATCCATCGGAATATAATACATAATCTAATTTGGAGGTAAATAAAATGGCTTCTGAGAAAGTTACCGCTCTTCTTGATTCCATCAAAGAGCTTTCCGTTCTCGAGCTCTCCGAGCTCGTACACGCTGTAGAAGATGAGTTTGGCGTTTCCGCCGCTGCCGCTGTCGCTGTTGCTGCTCCGGCTGCTGGTGAGGGTGCTGCCGCTGAGGAGAAGACTGAGTTTGATCTCGTCCTCAAAGAGGTTGGCCCGAACAAGATCAAGGTCATCAAGGTTGTCCGTGAGCTCACTCAGCTCGGTCTTGCTGATGCCAAGGCTCTCGTTGACGCTGCTCCGAAGACCGTCAAAGAGGCTATGCCGAAGGCTGACGCCGAAGAGGCCAAGGGCAAATTCGAAGAGGTCGGCGCTGTTGTCGAGCTCGCGTAAGTTCCCTTACGACTTTCAGACATCCGGGTCTTTCCCGGGTGTCTTTTTTTGAACTTTCCCGGGCAATTTCCTGTCATTCTCAAAAGGAGGCGTTAGCATATGTCAAAAAAGCCACAACATCAACTGCCCAACCGGGCGGTTTATACATTTGAGGAGGATCAACCAAAAAAGCGCGGAAAAGGCGTCTTGATTGCCCTGATCTGTCTTATTCTTGCCGCGGTCATTGCGGTGCTGGTTGTGTTCGGTGTCCGCCACTCCCAGACGAAAAAGGAACCCGAAAAGAAACAGCCGACCACTTCTGCTCAGCAGAAGACGAAGACCGCTGTCCCGGTTTCCGCTAATCCGTTCCCGGACTTAAAGGCCGGATACAACATGCCCTACGCTGTAACAGTAAATACGGCGAAACAGATCGTCACGGTCTATCAGAAAGACCCTCAGAGCGGGAAGTATACGGTTCCAGTGAAGGCGTTTACGTGCTCTACAGGGCTGCATCGCGGAGATACACCGGAGAAGACCTATTACATGCCGGCGGACAGCAGACAGCCTATGTGGTACCCGCTTGACGGCGGCGTCTATGGCGAGTATGCCACCCGCATTTCTCCCCACTCCGAACATATCCTGTTCCACTCTGTGCCCTACACCAAGGCAGGGGATCCGTCCTCGCTCCAACGGGGAGAGTACAACAAGCTTGGCAGCCCTGCATCTCATGGATGCGTGCGCATGCGCTCGGCGGATATCAAGTGGATCTATGACCATCTCGACCCTGGCACCTGCGTCCGGATCTACTATGGCCCGAACGTCCAGGAACCCGTCCAGCCGAAGGCGGCGCAGAAGGTCACCAACGACACGGCGAGCAAATACTACGGCTGGGATCCCACCGACGCAGACCCCCGAAATCCTTATTGACGGATGGCATCTGCGGAACGATAATAGTATCACTTTGAGATAAGGAGCGAAATTCTATGCCAGGCAGAGTTTATACCTACGACCGGGAAGGACGGCGCAACCCGCCGCCGCGCAAGGGTCCCAGCAACCGGACCCGCCGCATTATCACGGTGACCATTGCCATTCTCCTTCTGGTCCTCATCATTGTCCTCATTGCCCATGGCTGCAGCAAGCACAACAAGCGGCACGACGACTATATTGAGACCACCCAGCCCTCCCAGAGCCAGAGTGTTCCACAGGAGAGCAGCTCCGGCAAGGTCATCCAGCAGAACATGTTCCAGGACCTTCGCTCCGACTACAATCTGCCCTACTGCATTACGGTCAATACCGCACAGAATGTTGTCACGGTCTATACGCGCAGCACGCCCAATGGCCCTTACAACAAGGCGGTCAAGGCATTCATCTGCTCCACCGGCTTGAATGGAGGTACCAGACCCGGCGCACACTATACGGTCGGCCCAATCCACGAGTCTTGGCACAGTCTCGTTGGCGGTGTCACTGGTCAGTACTGCACCCGCATTTATGACGGTATCCTGTTCCACTCGGTGCCCTATACGGCGCAGAACAAGGGAAGCCTCCAGCCCGGCGAGTACAATAAGCTTGGCAGCCCGGCATCCCACGGCTGCATCCGCATGACAGTGGCCGGTGTTAAGTGGATTTTCGACAACTGCCCGGCAGGCACCTACGTTGTCATCTCCAACAATGCCTCTGACCCCATGCCCCTCGGCAAGCCCAAGGCGCAGAAAGTTCCGTCCAGCACGACGGACCCGCGCTACGGCTGGGATCCGACGGATCCGGACCCGGCAAATCCGTGGTCAAAAGTATAAATATTTATTTAGGGCTGTTCCGCTGGTGGCGGTGCGGCCCTTTGTTTTGCGTGGGCGATTTGCTGGCTGGGCCTAATTTGGAGGGGTGTTTGGGCGCTGGGTTATACAACAATATTTATTTTTCCAATATTGTATGAGAGGCGCGGTGCTAGGTCATACAACTTTCCGAAAATTTGGAAAAGTGTATTATGCTTGGAGCCCAAATCTCACACAATTTCCCTCTCAAAGCCGATTTCTGTATGATGCCGCATAATACACTTTCTCTAGGAATCTGGGAAAATGTATGAGATTTGGGGCTTGAACATCATACAAAATTGGCGAATCGGGAATTTTTGTATGAGCTCTCCCACTTTTACCGGGGCGAGCGGTGGAGTCGGGCGCGAGTTCAGTCAAACCAACCTCCCTGTCCCTCTTGTTTACAAAATTGCACCGATTTCGTATAATAACAGGGTATAAAAGCAATCTACCGTTCCAACAGAAGGGAATTTTCATGAAGCATACAACGAGCCGCGGAAAACGCATTACTGCCATCTGTGTGGCAGCACTGCTTATCTTTGCTATGCTGGCCGGAGTCACGGCATCCAGCATGGGCATTAAGCATATTTCCCAGGGAGGGAATGGGGGACACTCCACCACGACGACCACGCCGTCGCAGGGGGGCAAGCCCACCAAGGAGAACTATTTCCCGAAGCTCAAGGCGGACTATGCGAAGAACCATAAGTATGCCATTGCGGTAAATACGGCGCAGAATATTGTCACCGTCTATACCAGAAACCCGCAGAATGGCAAATACAATATTCCGTATAAGGCATTTATCTGCTCCACCGGTAAGCAGGGCGGCACCCGTTCCGGCACCTGGTACACCAGCGAGAAATGCGGCCACTGGCACGCACTTGTCGGTAATGTCCAGGGTCAGTGGGCCACCCGAATCCACGACAGCATCCTGTTCCATTCGGTGCCCTACTACAAGGCAGACCCGTCCACGCTGGAGACCGAGGAGTACAACAAGCTTGGAACGGTCGCTTCGGCCGGCTGTGTTCGCATGACGGTACAGGACGTCAAATGGATCTATGACAACTGCCCGCTCGGCACCTGTGTCACCATCTACAATGACCCGGCGGTCAAGGAGCCCATCGCCAAGCCCACCGCCATGAAGATCCCGCTGAACAGCCCCAACAAGGGCTGGGACCCGACGGATCCGGATACGAGGAATCCGTGGAAAAAATAATATTAAGAAATTTAGAGCTGCATCACTTAAGGTGATGCAGCTCTTTTCCTTTCTGAAGACGCAGCTGGGGCAGCAGGGCTTAGACCGCATCACGACGACATTTCCATCCCCCATGGGGGCTTGTTCGCCTTTTCCGCCCCTTGTTATGATGTTTATAGTTATCACAACAAGGAGGGGAACCCATGAAGGGAAAGTATGTCTCGGAGACCATCCTGAAGATGCTGCTACTCCTGTTCGCCGTGACCATACTCTCATTTATCCTGATCACCAAGGCACCCATTGATCCTCTGACCTCGTATATTGGTTCCGAGTCGACGCTGTCGCCGGCCGCCCGCCAGCAGATCGCAGACTACTGGGGACTCAATCAGCCTCTGGTACAGCGCTATTTTACGTGGCTCGGAAATATTTTCCGCGGTGATTTCGGAATGTCCATCACCTACAAGCGGCCAGTCATTGATGTGATAGGGGAGCGGTTTTCCGCCTCGCTCGTGCTGATGCTGCTGGCGTGGCTCTGCTCCGGTGTGCTGGGATTCTTCCTCGGCATGGCCTCTGGAAAGCACAAGGGGAGTGTCTTTGATAAAATCACCCAGGGTTTCTGCCTCGTGCTTCAGTCTACCCCGACATTCTGGATTGGCATTCTTTTCCTGGAACTCTTCTCCGTCACACTGGGTTGGTTCCCGCTCGGTATGTCCGTGCCAATGGGCGTCCTGGCGTCCCAGGTCACACTGGGAGACCGCATGTATCATCTCTTCCTGCCATTTTTCACGCTGACCGTTATCAGTCTCGGAAAGATCACCCTCTATACGAGACAGAAATACATTGAGGAGATGAACAACGACTACATCCTGTTTGCGAAGGCGAGGGGTGAGTCGTCCCGGCAGATCCTGAATCGCCACATCATGAGAAACATAGCACTGCCCGCCGTGACGGTGCAGTTTGCCTCATTCTCCGAACTCTTCGGCGGCATGACGCTGGCCGAGACGGTCTTCTCCTACCCGGGCATTGGAACGGCCACAACGGCGGCCGCCACCCACGGGGACGTCCCGCTTCTGCTGGGTATTACCCTGTTCTCCGCCCTCTTCGTATTCACTGGCAACCTCATTGCCAACCTGCTGTACGGTGTCCTGGACCCGCGGATGAGAGAAGGTGCGCTCCATGCCTGAACTCGCACTGAAAAAGCCGAAGCGCCGCTCCGCCGTGCAGATTCTCCATCTGAACACGAGGACGCGGATCCTTATCTCCATTATCATTGCCGCACTCTATATTGGCATTGTTTTTATTTGGGGCGTCTCCATGGGGCCATCAAATTATGCCATCGACTACGGTGCCAAGCTGCAGGCGCCCTCTGCAAGCCACATCTTCGGCACAGACTATATGGGACGTGACATGCTGGCGCGCAGTGTCAAGGGTATGTCGACGAGTCTTGTCATTGGGCTTGTCGCCGCCGTCATCAGCTCCATCATCGGGCTGCTGCTGGGGATTGCCTCGGCGGTCATCGGAGGGAAGTTTGACAAGGTCGTACTCTGGCTGGTTGACCTCTGCATGGGACTCCCACACCTGGTTCTGCTTATCCTGATCTCTGTCATGCTCGGCAAGGGCATGAAGGGCGTCATGATCGGCGTGGCGCTGACCCATTGGCCGGAACTCACGCGGATCATCCGGGCCGAGGTCATGCAGGTCCGGTCCTCCCAATATGTACAGGCCGCGTATCGCATGGGGGAGTCGCGATTTACGGTTGCCCGCCGCCACATCATCCCCCACGTCATACCGGTCTATCTCGTTGGACTTTTACTGTTGTTCCCGCATGCCATCATGCATGAGGCATCTATTACATTCCTCGGGTTTGGACTTCCGCCGGACTCCCCGGCCATCGGCGTCATTCTGTCCGAGTCCATGCGATACATTGCCTCCGGCAAGTGGTGGCTGGCTCTGTTCCCGGGAATTCTGCTGCTCCTGACTGTTATCTTCTTCCAGATCATTGGGGATGACCTGAAGGAACTTCTGAACCCGACTACCGGAAATCTGTAAGGGGGAAGATCTATGGAAAAATCCAGTCTGCTGGAGGTCCGAGACCTCGGCATCTCGTTCTCCCTCTATCAGAGCGGTCTGAAGAAGAAAGACCTCAACGTCATCCGTGCTCTGGACCTTACGGTGAACCCGGGCGAGATTCTGGCTGTTGTGGGTTCCAGCGGCTCTGGAAAGAGTCTGCTCGCCCATTCCATTCTGGGAATCCTTCCGGACAATGCGACACTCACGGGTTCCATCTCCTATAAGGGGGAGGAGCTCACAAAGGAACGCCAAAGGGAACTGGACGGCAAGGAGATCATGTTTATTCCCCAGTCCGTGGACTATCTGGACCCGCTCATGCGGGTGGGGAAACAGGTCGTCGGGGTCCGCGGGACCCGGGAGGAAATGCAGGCGGCGTTCCGGCGCTATGGCCTCGCCCCCGAGGTGGAAAAATATTACCCGTACCAGCTCTCCGGAGGCATGGTGCGCCGTGTGCTGATTTCCACTGCGGTCATTGGCCACCCGGAACTCATCGTCGCCGATGAGCCGACACCCGGCCTTGACCTGAAGATGGCGGAGGAGACCCTGAAAAATTTCCGCGAACTGGCGGATCAGGGCTGTGGAATTCTGCTGATCACCCACGATCTGGACCTGGCGCTCCAGGCGGCGACCCGTATTTCGGTCTTCTACGCCGGCACTATCTTTGAGTCGGCACCGGTGTCTGACTTTCAGGGCGGCGGCAGTGCTCTGCGGCACCCATACAGCCGGGCTCTTGTCCGGGCTCTTCCTCAGACCGAGTTCGAGCCCATTACCGGCACCCAGCCCTATGCCGGAAATCTTCCGGAGGGCTGTCTGTTTGGTGAGCGTTGTCCTTACCGGACGGAGGAGTGCGGTAATCCAGTGCCCATAAGGAAACTGCGCGGAGGGGAGGTGCGCTGCATCCATGCCACTTGAAGCAAAAAACATAACCTTTCAGTATTCCCGAAAGGACCGGCTTATCCTGAAAGATGTGAGCCTCTCTGTGGCAGATGGGGAGCGGGTCGCCCTCGTCGGCCCCTCCGGCTACGGAAAGAGCACGCTGGCAAAGATCCTCTCGGGGTATCTGCGCCCCACCTCCGGCGAGGTGCTCTGGAATGGCGCACCGTTGCCAAAAAAGGGATACTGCCCAGTCCAAATGATTTACCAGCACCCGGAGCTCTCCGTGAATCCGCGCTGGAGGATGGAAAAAACGCTTAACGAATCCTGGCACCCTGGCCCGGAACTCCTGGGCGATTTAGGCATTGAACACGAATGGCTGACCCGCTTTCCCATTGAGCTCTCCGGTGGTGAGCTGCAACGGTTCTGCGTGGCCCGGGTCCTAGGACCGGAGACAAAGTTCCTGATCTGCGACGAGATCAGCACCATGCTCGATGTCATTACCCAGGCCCAGCTCTGGGAACTTCTCCTGAAAATATCGGAGGAGCGGGGTCTTGGGATGCTTGTCGTAACCCATAATGAGGCGCTGGCCAAGAGGGTCTGCACCCGAATCATAAATCTGCCGGAGCAGAACGCTGCGGTGAAAAAGGAGAATAACTCATGAGACAATGGAAGAAAGCCACGGCGGTCCTCCTGCTGGTCTGCCTGATTCTGACGCTGTTTGCCGGCTGCGGCGGCAAGAAAAAGAAAGATCCGAACTCCATTACAGCCTATGTGGGCCAGACCATTTTCCAGGAGACCCTGGACCCGGTCAAGGGCGGAATGAGCTACGGATATCCGTTTATCAACAATGCCCTGCTCAAGGTGGACACGAAGTCCAACTATGTGGGCGACCTCGCCACGGACTGGAGCGTCAGCCCGGACTCCCTGCGCTATACGTTTAAGCTGCGCAAAGGCGTCAAGTTCACCGACGGTACGCCCTTCACGGCCGATGATGTCGTCTTCACCTATCAGCAGGTCCAGAAACACCAGGCAGAGAACCAGAACGTGGACCTGACCCGGCTGAAATCCGCGAAAAAGGTCGACGACTACACTGTAGAGTTCACCCTCAAGGAGCCGTACTCTCCGTTCCTCGACACGGCTGCTGTCCTCGGAATTGTCCCCAGTGACAGCTATAAGAGCGGTGAGTTTGACCAGAAGCCGGTGGGCACCGGTCCATGGAAGGTCGTGGAATATGACCCGAACCAGCAGATCATCGTCGAGAAGAATCCGGATTACTACGGCGGCGTGGCCCATATCAATCAGGTCACCATTGTAAATATGGATCAGGATACCGCTCTCTCGGCGGCAAAATCCGGCCAGCTCGATGTAGTCATGGTGGGCTCCAATGTGGCCAACGAGAAGATCGACGGTATGAAGCTGATCCCGCTCACCACCATGGATGTCCGCAACATCAGCCTCCCCGTTGTCCCGCTGCAGACCCGTAAGGATGCCGAGGGCAAGGCGGTGAAGGTTGGAAACAACGTCACCTGTGATAAGGCGGTCCGCAAGGCTCTCGCCATTGGCATTGACCGTAAGACCATCATCAAGAATGCCCTGAACGGTATCGGCAAACCTGCCACCGGCTTCACCGACAACCTCCTGTGGGCCAGCGACAAGACCTGGACTGATAACCGGGTGGGCGAGGCAAAACAGATCCTCGACGCCGCCGGCTGGAAAGTCGGAAAAGATGGATATCGCCAGAAGGGCTCCCAGAAGTGTGAGTTCACTGTGGCAGCTGCAAGCAACGACAATGACCGCTACCAGCTGGCGGTTGCTGTAGCAGAGAACGCCAAGAAGCTTGGCATCAAGATCAACGTTGTCAGCAAGACCTGGGACGAGCTCTATGACCTGAAGAACACCGTCGGCGTTGTATGGGGATTCGGCCAGTACAGCCCAATGGTCCTGGAGCAGCTGTTCTATTCCAAGGAGATCCTGAACAGCCAGTATGGTAACAGCGTCTGCTATTCGAATCCGAAGGTAGATTCTCTCATTGACAAGGCACTGGATGCCAACAACCAGCAGACGGCCATTTCCTACTGGAAGCAGGCCCAGGATGCCGCCAACGATGACTACCCTTACCTCTACATAGTGAATATTGAGCACTGCTACTTCGTCAGCGACCGTCTCAATATCTCAGAGGATACCCAGATTGCCCATCCGCATGGCCACGGCGCACCGATCATCAATAACATGAATGACTGGACGCTGAAGAGTTAAAAGATAATAAATGGGACTGTATCGAAATGGCGGGTATGCCGTTTTGATGCGGTCCTGTTTTTGTTTTTGGGGGGCGATTGACGGGTCGGTTGGGGCCGCAAGGGAATGGCGAGGCGGCCAACCCATTATGACTACATTTTTAATTATTGGAAATGTAGTCATAATCAAAAATTTTCTATGACCACATTTTGGAATATTCCATTTGTAGTCATAAGCAACTATACTGATTTGATAAAATATCAGCTTTTTTGAGGGGATTCCATGCCTTTATTTCGGTATTTGGGCTGTGGAAGCAGGTAAATCGCCCAAATTTTATGACTACATTTGAAAATATGGGAATTTCGGATGACCGGATTTTTTCCATTAGACTACATTTTCAAATAATCAAATTGCAGTCATAAAAAGTAAGAGCCAGGACTATGAAAGCTTTCGTCCTGGCTCTTAATCATATTCATACACATATTAAAATATTATGGTTGTGTCCTAATGAATCCCAACCCCGTAGCCCTTTTCAACGCTTCCCTCGAAATGTCCGTCTTATCCAATGAAATCACTTTCAGGAGATGGAATCTATGTACTGTATTCATTGCGGGGCCGAGGTACCCGACGGGAGCAAATTTTGCCCCACCTGTGGCGGCAATCTCACCGCGTCCCAGCCTGGCGCGGCACCAGACGAGAATAAATCCGGCGTTTTCACTGCAGATGTAAAGGAAGAGCCAGAAAATGGAACGGAATTTTATTCCACGGGAAAAGACAATCGTTCTTTTTATGAGCGGAATAAAGGATGGTTATGGGCTTTGATTATTGTTCTCATCATTGCTATCCTAGGCACTCTGGTATTTTTCCTCGTAAAGTCGAAGATGGAACAGCAGACCGGGGATGTTTCCAACAGCGAATATGTGACCGAGATCGGAGATGTCACGGCACCGAGTATAGAGGGACACGCCGTCTTTGTTCCCAACAAAGGTCATCGGTCGAATAATCGGAGTCAGCCGAGACAGCAGGTCTCATTGGATGACTATATTGACTATTTTGATGATGCCGGGCAGAGGAAACTCTATCAGCTGGCAGGTAAGTGGAAAACGCCGAGCCTCATAAGCGGAATCAAAAGAGAAAACTATTTTTCCTCCAGGGATGGCTCCACAGTTGCGGTAATCTATACAGTCTCCATTGACCTAGACAATGCAGGCGGAGATTATCAGGCTGCGGAAGGGGAACAGACGAGAAAAACCTATTACACCTATGTGCTCTTCCCAGGTGCCGAGGCCGTGGGCGATGGAGTCCGTTATCGGAGCACGAAGACCCCTTCGCATAATTTTCCGCTCTACACAGATATTAACGGTAAGACCCACTATGTAGATGGTTATGCATCTGCCAAAGAGGCTGCTCAGGCGGCTCTGTCCAATATGTGAATCGCCAAAGAAATGGAGTAGCCCTGTCCCATCCCCCCCTTTATTTACATTTACCCCCTTTTTTCTTATAATAGAAAAACAATATTTTTTCGTAACACAGCACAGAGGAGCGGTTTTTTTGACGGACTACGACAGACTTGCAGAACTCCTTTTCCCGGACATTGACAAGACGCCGGAGTACTATGAGGAGATGTACCCGGAGCGGGATCTCCCGGAGGGCGCCCGGGTCACCCGGTTTGCCCCGAGCCCCACGGGCTACCTCCATATCGGCGGCTTGTTTGCCGCCATGGTGGCGAAGTTGACGGCCAGCACGACCGGCGGCGTGTTCTTCCTCCGCATTGAGGACACCGACAAGAAGCGGGAGGTCGAGGACGGCGTCACGGGAATCATTGACGGCCTGAAGGCCTTCGGTATTGAGCCGGATGAGGGCATGACGGGGCCGGACACCTGGGAAGGGGATTATGGCCCGTATCTGCAGAGTGCCCGGAAGGATATCTATCAGACCTATGCCAAGGATCTCGTCCGCCGCGGCTTCGCCTATCCGTGTTTCTGCACCGCAGAGGAGCTGGATGAGCTCCGGAAAAAGCAGGAGGCAGAGGGCGTGAACCCCGGTTACTACGGGGAGTACGCCATGTGGCGTGATCGCTCCTATGACGAATATGCTGAAAAAGTACAGGCGGGTGTGCCCTGGGTGCTCCGTCTGCGTTCCCCCGGCAAGCCAGATGGGAAGATCAAAGTCCAGGATATGATCAAGGGGAAAATGGAGCTGCCGGACAACATCACGGACATCGTGCTCCTGAAGACCGACGGCATTCCCACGTACCACTTCGCCCATTGCATTGACGACCACTTAATGCACACGACTCATGTCGTCCGGGGCGATGAATGGGTCTCTTCCATTCCCACCCATATCCAGCTCTTCCGTGTCTGTGGCTTCAAGCCCCCGAAATACGCGCACATCGCCCCAATTATGAAACTGGACGGCGGCGGAAAGCGCAAGCTCTCCAAGAGGAAAGATCCGGAGGCAGCCGTCAGCTACTATGTGGAAGAGGGCTACCCGAAGGAGAGTGTCCTCGAGTACCTTCTGACGCTGGCCAACTCCAATTTTGAGGACTGGCGCCGTGCCAACAAGACGGCCCCGCTCTCGGAGTTCCCGTTCAATCTCAAAAAGATGGGCGTCTCCGGTGCGCTGTTTGACCTCGCGAAGCTGAATGACGTCAGCAAGAATGTCATCTCCCGTATGGAGGCATTGACGGTACTGAAATGTACGATGGCGTGGGCGGAGGTCTATGACGTTCCGTTTTTCAACCGGCTGGCGGCGGACACCGACAAGGCGCTGGCCATTATCAGCATTGGCCGCGGCGGCAAGAAGCCCCGCAAGGACATTGCCAAGTGGTCCGACATGCCGGAGTACATGGCCTACTTCTACGATGAGTCCTATGAGCCGAATTACGCCGACCCGGACAATGTGACCCGGGCGGATGCGGCGGCCATCCTCGAGAAATACCGCGAAATCTATGACATAAACGATGACGGGCAGGTGTGGTTCGACAAAGTCAAGAGTCTCTGCGAGCCCTTTGGCTACACGCCCAACGTCAAGGAATATAAGAACGACCCGGACGCGTTCAAGGGCCATGTCGGCCATGTGTCCACGGTCATCCGCATTGCGGTCACCGGCCGCACCAACACGCCGGACCTCTGCACCATCATGAAGATCCTGGGTGCCGATGAGGTCGAAAGCCGGCTGAACGAGGCCATTGCGGCCTATAAGGGGGAGTGAACATGGACGAGAAAAGACCCGAGACCGTAAACGCCGCAGCCTCCAACTTTATCCACGACATCATTGACGAGGAGCTGGCTGCTGGAATCAACGACAAAGTCCAGACACGGTTCCCTCCGGAGCCAAACGGCTACCTGCATATTGGCCATGCCAAGGCTGTCTTCATCAACTTCTTCACCGCGGAGAAGTATGGCGGCACCTGCAATCTGCGCTTTGACGACACGAACCCCGGCAAGGAGGACGTGGAGTACGCCAATGCCATCAAGGAAGATATCACCTGGCTCGGCTATGACTACCCGAACGTCTACTATGCCTCTGATTATTTTGACTACATTTACGACTGTGCCCTGAAACTCATCAAGAAGGGCCTCGCTTTTGTCGATGACCAGAATGCCGATGAAATCCGCGACACCCGCGGAACGCTCTCGGAGCCGGGAAAGAACAGCCCATACCGTGACCGCAGCATTGAGGAGAACCTGGATCTCTTTGACCGCATGACAAAGGGCGAGTTCGCCGACGGCGAAAAAGTCCTCCGCGCCAAAATTGACATGGCCTCTCCGAACATGAACATGAGAGATCCGGTCCTGTACCGCATTGCCCATCAGGAGCACTTCCGTCAGGGCAACAAGTGGTGCGTCTACCCCATGTATGATCTGGCCCATCCCCTGGAGGATGCCAAAGAGGGCGTCACCTACTCACTCTGCTCGCTGGAGTTTGAGAACCATCGCCCGCTCTACAACTGGGTCATTGAGAACTGTGAAGTGCCGGCTCCCAAGCCGAGACAGATCGAGTTTGCCCGCCTCAACTTAAACTACTGCGTCACCAGTAAGCGCTACTGTAAGTATTTGGTAGACAAGGGCTACGTGGACGGCTGGGATGACCCCCGCATGGTCACAGTCAGCGGCATGCGCCGCCGTGGCTTCACGCCGGCATCCATTCGGGACTTCTGCCAGAGAATTGGAATCTCCAAGGCCTACAGCATGGTGGACTTCGGTCTGCTGGAGGCCTGCGTCCGGGACGATCTGAATGAGAACGCTGTCCGTGCCATGGCTGTCCTGAACCCGCTGAAGGTTGTCGTGGACAACTATCCGGAGGGCAAGACAGAGGTGCTGACTGTTGAAAACCACCCGAAGCGCCCGGAACTGGGCACCCACGAGGTCACATTCAGCCGCAACCTGTACATTGAGCAGGACGACTTTATGATTGAGCCCGTCAAGAAATATAAACGGTTCTACCCCGGCAATGAGGTTCGCCTGAAGGGCGCCTATCTTGCCACCTGTACAGGCTATGACACGGACGACGACGGCAACGTCACCTGCATCCATGTGGAGTATGATCCGGAGACCCGCGGCGGCAACGCGCCGGACGGCCGCAAAGTCCGCGGCACGGTCCACTGGGCATCCGAGGAGGGGAGCTTCCCGGCCGAGGTACGCCTCTACGACCGCCTGTTCAACAAGGAGAACCCCACCGAGGGCGGCGCTCCGCTGGAGGATGCGCTGAACCCCGACTCCTTGAAGGTCCTGAAGGGTTGCCGCATTGAGAACGCGCTGAAGGATGCCAAACCGGGCGACTCCTACCAGTTCATGCGCAAAGGCTACTACACTGTAGACAAGTACAGCACAGAGGAGAACAAGGTTTTCAACCGCACGGTGGATCTGAAGTCCTCCTGGAAATAATTCCAAATATAAACAATGACAAGTGCCCCTGGTGTTCGGAAGGTCCGAATGTCAGGGACGTTTTTTCTCTGCATTCCGACAACCGCATATTGGCGGGCGGAAACATGTATGATATAATTGTACTAGTGTCCAAACAACTGTTCAACGAAACTGTCCTTACGGCTTATAGAGGTACCCCGGGTAAATCTATAGGCCTTTTTTCGAGAAAAATTTTATAAGGGGGAAAAGAAATGGAAAAGACCAACAACTATCCGGTCGTCATGGTTCACGGGTTCCTGTGCTGGGGCTCCGAGGAGCGGATCAACGACTTCCTTCCGCTGTTCGGCATGTGGAACGGCAACGCCCGCATGACTGTGCTGGAGATGGGCGTCCCATGTTTCACACCGTCCGTCGGCCCGTTCTCGGGCATGTGGGACAGGGCTTGTGACCTGTATGCCCACATCAAGGGCGGCACCGTGGACTACGGCTACGTCCATTCGAAACGGAACCACCACGAGCGGTACGGCAACACCTACGAGGCGCTGGTCCCCAACTGGGGAGATCTCGACGAGTACGGAAAAATCCAGAAGATCAACCTCATAGGCCACAGCTTCGGCGGCCCGACCGTCCGCACGCTCATCAACCTGCTTGCAGAGGGGAGCAAGGAGGAGAGAGAGGGCACTCCGGCCGGGGAGACCCTCAGCCCGCTCTTTGAGGGCGGAAAAGAGAAATGGGTGCACTCCTGCACGACGCTCGCCGGAACTCTGAACGGCGTTACGCTCCCGGATGCGGGCCGGCCTCTTATCAAGCCCATGGCTAAGGCGGTATTCGGCCTCGGAAACCTGCTCAGCGGTACCGCCATCTCCAAACTGTACGGATTCCATCTGGACCGCTTCGGCATTTCCAGCAAGGAGAAGCACATCAAGCTGCGCCCGAGCGCCATCAAGCAGCTTGCTGATGCAGAAGAGGACAACATCTTCTGGGAACTCTCCACCACGGGTGATATGGCTCTCACCGGAGGCTACAAGACCTACGACAACATCTACTACTTCGCCTACAGCGGATGCCGCACAAAGCCCTTCCTCGGCGGCCAGATCCCCACAAAGGACATGTGGCTCCCGCTCCGCCTGTTCGGCCTGTTCGAGGGCTTCTACAAGGATCCGGAGCACGGCAAGGACTGGCAGCCCAACGACGGCCTTGTCAACGTCCCCGCCGCCCAGTTCCCGCTCCATGAGCCGCACGAGAACTACTCTAGCGACGCCGCTTGCAAGCCCGGCATCTGGTACACCATGCCGACCGAGAACAAGGACCACACCTCCTACATGGGCGTCCTCGAGGACAAAGCGACGTACGCCCAGTTCTTCCGCGACATCGTGAACCGCGTCACCTCCCTCCCGGTCGTGGAATAAAAACGAAATGAAAGTGCCCCTTGGTATCGAAAAACATGGATACCAGGGGCGTTCTTATTTCCTGGGGCGATTCATCCCTTTCCCTAAAAAAACTATAAACAGGAAAAAAGGCACCGTGGTGCTTCGCACCACGGCGTGCCGGGTTTGGGTGTCGTGGTCGTCGTGGTTGTGGTTGTCGTCGTCGTGGGCGTAGACGTACTGGTGCTCGTGCTTGTACTGGTGGATGTGCTGGTGGAAGTGGAGGTGGAAGTGCTGGTGGATGTCGAGGTGCTGGTTGATGTGGTAGTGGATGTACTTGTAGATGTGGATGTTGTGGTAGATGTAGAAGTGCTTGTTGGAAGTGCCTTCACTTGCAGATATACTTTCTTGGCAGAGGAAACAGAACCTACAACATCTTGCTGGTTTTGAGCAGCAGAGTATTTGCCCTTGGTACTATTAGTAGCCAATTGTGTATGCCCAAGAATAAATATCTCTGGCGTTGTAATCTTATCTGATTTACCAGTGATGGTTGCAGGACCAGTAAAATCTTTATCAGCAGTTAGTTTCAGAGTATTTCCTGATACTGTGCCACTTATCCCCTTCGGGAATGTCAACTGGTACTTATCAATTGTGTTGTTAGTGTCAGTTAGGTCAAGGGAATATGTACCATCTGCATTCTGTCGTAATTCTTTTACATTTTCCTTCTTAGATGCTTCTGCCTCAGTATCCTTCATGAATTCAGGTGTAGTGCTAGTCTTATAAGAATTCTGAATGGCGGTGGCGTATTCATTGTAAATTGGTTCAATGGACGACCAGATAGAACCACTGCCGCTGTACTGATACCCGGCATAGGTCTTAACGGGCTTGCCAGAAGTTTGGGGCTTGTAATTGAAGTTGGCGTCTCTTTGACCAACCATGGCCTCCCATACCAGAATCTGTGTTGCCAGCCACTGAGCCTTCTGTCCAACACATTTCTGTGTGCCTGAACTGCTCCATGTAGTCTTATCATGGAATCCATATGTGTAGATTCTCCCAAGCATATCTTTCAATTGGGTGGCAGATAAGCCCTGCGCGTTGGGAACGCTGCTTAATGTCGCATCAATAGACTTGACTTCAGGCATAGAAGTTGGTGATGAGACCTTCTGAATTGTGCCAATTGGCTCAATGCAATATAGTGGATACCTGTTATTCTTCCCTGAACTATTGTTGAATTTAGGAAAACAATAGCCGACCTCACCGGAACGTGTGGAAAATTTCCATCCGTTGGTGTCAAATGATTTATGTGGGTCTGTTACTCTGATTTGCTGCACAGATACATTTGCGGCCTGTGCAATGATAGGGCACAGCATTGAGACAACCAATGTAAGTGCCATTACGAACGCCATCATTTGTTTGGAAATCCTTCTCGTTCCATTACGGGAACGCTGGATTTCACGTTCATTATTCATTGATGAATTCCTCCTCTAATAATCAGTAAGTACTGATGTGAATCGTATTCATCAATTAATATGAACGATTGGTATCTCTTTGAAATAGAAATGGACCCGACACTCAGATGAATGTCGAGTCCATAGTATTTATTGTGAGGAACAGTTATACCTCAGGAACGTGACTGCTCGAGATAGGGAAAGACATATAATTGTGATTTGCACCATAGGATGTCTTAACCTGAACCGGATATGGGGTGAGCAGATTAGCTTTCTTAAGAACATCTCCCATGTCTCCACCGGCAAATAGTTTGCTATCTGCTGATTTTGCGATTGCATCTCCAGTGGTATTCTGCGGGAACTCTACTCTAACAACAGGATTGCCATCATTGTTTGCTTTGGCAATAATTGCAGGGAGCGCGGTCTTCATTGCCTCATATGAAGTAAAGTACAGATTGTTCTTCTTGAAGTAGTCTTGGTCGTCATATTTGCAGTCTGACCAGTCAACCCATTCCTTGTCATAGTCAGCTTGTTCATAACCAAGTCTCTGAGCCTGTCGTTTGGACATGTTCATATAAGAATAGTCAGGGGAAACATCTTCTTTGCCAGACAGTGCTGATGTGACATCCGTAATATAATGTTTGCCGTCCAGCTCGACAATATTGAAAGCATGAGGGCCACCACCCAGTGTACCATCAATCTGCCAGCAATTTATGTTGAGCTTGTTACAGAAATACTTGAAAGCATACGCAAAGTCGGAACAGATACCACCATGGTCATAAAGAATTGCCTGCACAGAACCTTTGTCAGCGGCAGCTGCATAGCCATCCGTCTTATAGGTGCATGTGGTAGCAATCTTATCGTAAACAAATTTTTCTTTGTCGTAGTCACTACCATTCTTGGGTGCGTCTGCAAGGAATTTATCCACATCCTTCATTAGCGCGTCATATGCTGCCTGATTGTAGAACTTACTAGAATCCATGGTGTTCTCATCGGATTTGACATTATATGCGATGTTTCCAAAATAGTTGTCAGAAGCACTGTTGGAGCCGCCACCAAACACTGTGGACAAATCACCAGCCTGTTTATATCCCGAGGACGATTTTGCAAACACCGTCACACACGGCACGCAGCAGCATACCGCCATGAGGAACGCCAGCATCGCAGCCATTGTTCGCCGTATTGTACGTGTCATAGTAATCAGAACCCTTCCGTGAAGACGGCCCGCGGAGCGGGCCGTACTTTTTCACCTTACTTAATATTTTTTCGCATACGGATTTCCGTATCTCTATGGAATAGACGGGGAGTTTCCGGTGGGAGTTTTTCGCTTTTTTATTATTTTTGGCTTTTTTGGAGGGAACAGGGGTGAATCGCCCAAGGGATAAGAAAATATGACAGAACTCTAGCCAAGTTCACCGCGATTTCTTATAATATAGTCAAAAACCGAAGCAAACCTTTCCTGACTGGAGAAAATGAGGGGAAATATGAGCCAAGTTACAGAAAAGAAATCGCTGACTATGCGAGAGAAGGCGGCATTCGGTATCGGTGCGTTCGGCAAAGATATCTGCTACATGCTGTCTGCCACCTATGTCCTGTACTATTTCCAGGACGTCCTCGGCGTCAAGGCCGCGGTCATGGGCGTTATCCTGCTCGTGGCCCGCATCTTCGACGCCCTCAATGACCCGCTCATGGGCATTGTCACCGCCAAGACCCGGACCCGGTGGGGCAAATTCCGCCCGTGGATCTTCCTGGGTTCCATCATCAACGGCGTCATCCTGTACGTCATGTTCTCGGCACCGCCGAGTCTCAGCCCCGGTGGACTCGTCGCCTACGCGGCCACGTTCTACATCCTCTGGGGTGTCACCTACACCATGATGGACATTCCGTTCTGGTCCATGATCCCCGCCTTCACCAAGGGCGGTAAGGAGCGGGAGGGCCTTTCCCAGTTCGGACGGATCTGTTCCGCCGTTGGCCAGGCGCTCATCATCATCTTCGCTATGATGTCCGTCACCAGACTGGGCACGCTGGCGTCCCACTCCAATACGCCGGATGAGCGGTTGGGCTTCAAGTACTTCGCCCTCATCATTGCGGTGGTCTTCGTCATCTGTGAGATGATTACGAGCATCTTCATCAAGGAGAAATCCACGGTGGAGGTCAAGACGAACTCCGTCGGCCAGATGTTCAAGTCCCTGTTCCGCAATGACCAGGCTATGTGGATCGTGCTCTCTACGGTCATTGTCAATATGGCTTATGGTATTACGTCCAACCTCATCACCTATTTCATCAAGTATGACATGGGAAACAAGGACTGGAGCCGCGACCTGCTGGTCTACAACGCCTTTGGCGCCATCATGCAGATCGTCTTCATGAGCCTTGTGTTCCCGCTTCTGCGGAAACGCTTCAACACGAGAAATATCTTCTATATTTCCATTATTACCGGAGTCGTGGGCTTCGCCCTGCTCTGCCTGCTCCCGTATCTGACCCACTCCAGCAGCGTCTATATCCTGACGGCGCCGGCCATCCTCATCTTTGTGTCCCAGGGTTTCCTGAACATTCTGAACACCATCTTCCTGGCCGACACCTGTGACTACGCCGAGTGGAAGACCGGGACCCGTGACGAGTCTGTCATCTTCTCCATGCAGACCTTCGTCGTAAAGCTCGGAAGCGGAATTGCCGCTCTCGTAGCATCCCTGACCCTTGCGGTCAACCACATCCAGAAAAATGCCACCGGCAGCCTGGTCCTTAGCGCGTCGTCCATCAACGGCCTTCGCATCTCCATGACCATTGTGCCCATGGTGTTCCTGCTCATCGCCCTGTGGATCTTCGCCAAGAAGTATATCCTGACGGACAAAAAGCTCAAACAGATCAATGATGACCTCGACGAGCGCCACGCTGCCGCATCGGAGAAGGGCGATGCACCCATTGAATCTAAAATAACAGAAGAAGTGTAATTACCAATGCCAATCAAAATTCCGACCGACTTACCGGCAAAAAAGACCCTCAACAACGAGAATATCTTCGTCATGACCGAGGAGCGGGCCCGCACGCAGATGATCCGCCCCTTACGTGTTCTCCTGCTGAATCTCATGCCGAAAAAGATTGAGACGGAGACCCAGCTCTGCCGCCTGCTCGGCAACACGCCCCTGCAGGTTGAGCTGGAACTTATCATGACGAAGACCCACAAGGCCAGCCACGTCTCCGAGGAGCATATGCTGGCGTTCTACCAGACGTTCGACGACATCCGCGACCAGAAGTTCGACGGCATGATCATCACCGGCGCCCCGGTGGAACAGATGCCCTTCGAGGAAGTGGACTACTGGGACGAACTCTGTGAGATCATGGAGTGGAGCACGACTCACGTCTATTCCACGTTCCACATCTGCTGGGGCGCCCAGGCCGGACTCTACTACCACTATGGTATTCCGAAATACGACCTGGACCAGAAGCTCTTTGGTATTTATGAGACCCACGCGGAGAAGAAGAACTCCATGCTCTTCCGCGGCTTCGACGATACGTTCCTCGTCCCGCAGTCCCGCCACACGACAGTGCTCCGGGAGGACATTGAGCAGGAGCCGCAGCTGAAAATCCTGGCCTCGGGCGCAGATACCGGCGTCTTCGCCGTCTGCACCAAGCATGGCCGTCAAATCTTCATTACCGGCCACACGGAGTACGACAGCGACACGCTGTACAACGAGTATATGCGGGACCTGAACGAGGGTCTTCCCATCCAGAAGCCCTACAACTACTTCCCGAATGACGAGGTCACCCCGCATCCGCCGAAGACATGGCGCTCCAGTGGCAACCTCCTGTTCTCCAACTGGATAAACTACTTCGTCTATCAGCAGACGCCGTACGATCTGAGCGAGATTCGGGCTATGGATGAGAAGAGAAATCACAAATAAGAATTAATGTTATGGGGCCCCCGGGGCCGGTGCGTGTGTGCCGGTGCCGGGGGCTGTTTTTGTGGCTGGGGCAACTTTCGCCGAAAGATCATTTTGACACGAAAAACAAGGTCCAAAAAATTCCAACGAGTTCGTTGTAACGAGTTCGTTGGAATTTTTTTGGGCAAAACAGTAGGGTGACGGGGGGAGGGGGGACATATAAACTTGCCTTGCTATCCTGCCTTTTCACTGCATTTTCAAAAAAGGTAGATTGTAGAATCAACTTGAACAACTAAATAAAAAGAAGATCCATAGATCATCCTTTTGGTAGAATTAAGTTACCACAACCAAAAACGCCAGGAGGAATCACTATGGATCACTGCTATT
>Ga0256406_1002275_pt1 | contig 27734 bp, 25 predicted proteins | sample RumenRJG_03DNA_FD_185986 | JGI IMG/M metagenome (GOLD analysis project Ga0256406, IMG submission 185986) | Bovine rumen microbial communities from Lethbridge, Alberta, Canada - RJG_03 | ecosystem: Host-associated > Mammals > Digestive system > Stomach > Rumen | place: Canada: Alberta | collected...
GCCACCTACTCACAATAGTCCCAGCATAACCAAGTGCAACCATGAGAACAACCCAATCACAACCATTCTCATCAGCTGTAGTAGCATTATCAGTATTACTACTATCATCAACTTCATAATCAGTAAGATGATGCTTCACTGGGTTCTTTTTCTTCCTGGATGGGTGTATTGGTGATGTAGCATTGTTATCAATTGAATCCAAATTATTAGCATAGTCAGAAGAATTATTAACCTGACTACCAGTATTCATCATACTACTGCTAGGATGCATGCTGGCAGTATCACTATTATCATGCATACCATTAGAAGCTGATGATTCACCATTCATACTGCTAACCAACTTACTAGTGTCAGCATTAGTGTTCACAGTGCTAGCATTACTAGCACTGATAGCAGCATTAGGCATGTGAGCTGCTGTCATGTGAACATCATTGTTCACAGTAATAGTCCTGTTAAGATTGTTATTTTTATAATTAACATCACTAATCTCATGTGAATCATGTGAACCCATGCTGGCATTGTTAGCGCTGTTAGCATTGGTAGTAGTATTCTTATTATTAGTTGTGAAACCAAAACTAAAACCAGGTTCTGTTGGAGCGTATGATTGCTCACGATGTCTAGTAGTAGTTGGTTTATTATTCATGCTATCACCAGCACCAGCATCATCACTACTAGTGCTAGTGTTGTTTACGGTGCTAACATTGTTTACAGTTTTGTTATTCATAGTGCTTGCAGTCCTGCTATCACTGTTAGCAGTAGTGTTATCACTATTAGCAGTAGTACTAGTAGTGTTAGAATGAGTATCATCATTATAGCTTTCAATGAGCATTTCAGGTGTATAACTCATATTGTCATCATAATCATCTAGCATATATTCATTATCAGCTTGCGGGTCAACTGTTAATAGTGTTTGCATGCCATCATCATTAGCAGTATCATCATCAATGGTAACCCATGGGTCATTAGTATAATTGGATTTCTCTTTATTATCACTATCACTATTAACCTGGTTCATGCTTGCATTATTAACTGTGCTCATGCTTGCATTAGTGCTAGCATGATTTTCATCTGTATCTGATAATGGGATTGTGCTGAGTGATTGAGCTAGGTAGACTTGTAATGAGGGGTTTGACCTTATGATACTCATTGCTTGATTCTCATTATGACCTATTCTTTGGTTTGAGATTCTTATTCGCCAGCCATTCTCATCATGTTCAATAATGTGATTATCAACGCATTGTTTAAATAGTTTCATGTCAATGCATGCGAATGGATTGTTTCTTTCTAATAATCGTATTTCATCATCACGACTGTCAACAATGCTAGCTGGATTAATGATTGCTGGTTTAGTGCTACTGCCTGTATTGTTATGTGTGGTTTGACGATTGAATACAGTGTCAACAGCTGTGGATTGTTCAATCCATTGTATATACTTCCATGGTATGAATATACTTGTATCAGGGTCATTGCATTCAATGCCGTCATTTGTTAGGTTATAACCACCTGTGTCAACTTGGATGTATGAATCCCTGCCATCAACTGATATCTGAATTGGTCTGCTGGTGTTAATATTATTAGGTGGTCGCATTTTGTAGCCTCAAGAATGTATTTTTTATGAAAATCTGATAGTAGGAATATCTTATCTTAGTTAATGTATTGAAATTTATACAAAAACTCTATCTAATCCTGTCAAGCCAGTAGGCATAACATCTAGCCAGTATGTATAACAGTTAGCTTGAGATTTGTTAGCATGTTAGCATTCTGTTAGCATTATGTTTAGCATTCCTTCTTAGAGACCGTTATTTATCAGAGATAATATTAATATGCAAGCAATGAATAATTAACAATTAAAATAAATAATCATTCTTTATGATAAAAACTATAAAAACAAATTCACATGTTCTCATGTAGGCTTTTGACTTACATCAACACGGCTAAAACCTATTAATCATAGAACTAAACTAATCTAGTAAAAATCAAGAATGAATAATACTACTAAGAATACTATTAGGCTTAGTAGCAGTTGTTTTATTACTGCTAACAGTGCCAGCAGTATCATCACTACCACTATCATTAGAATGCACAGTCTCAGTAGTGCTAATCCTTGCAATGCTAACATTGTTAACATTATTACTCACAGTAGTATCATTAGTGCTGGCATTGTTAGCATCAATAGTAGTGCTAGTAGCATCAGTAGTGTTAGGCACTGGTGCAATGAGTGAACTGTCATCATTGTTAACAGTGTTAGCATTAGTAGTTATACTGGTAGTGCTAGTAGTATCATCTAGCTCATCAGGTGTAAACATGTATTTACCTAGTAGTAAGCCTGTTAATATGAATGATAATGCTGTGAGCATTACTAGTATCATTTTTATATTAGTATTAGTGCTTGATATAGTGGCTGTGGTAATAATGCTTATGGTTCCTACTAATAGTAGCAGGAATGAGAATAATAAATCAAGGCTGCGCTTCATGATAGTGAACTCCAATACTTGTAATTGATTGTATATACTACGAGTATATCAATCAGTAGGATTATTGATTACAATTTGCTAACAAATGCTAGCAATGTCTTAGTAGTAGTAAATATTTAAGTTTGCTATGCTAAACATGCTAAAACTGATTATTATTAAGAAAATTTCATTCACATATTGCATAGTTTTAGAACATAAGAAAACTAATAAGAATAAAGCGCAAACCATTTTTTAAAGAAAATATAACTAATTTGTTTTAATTAGAGTAATTATTAGATAAATCTCATTTTCATATGAACATATTAGTAAACCCAGTATTGTTAACAATGTTTTACATGTGCTAACAGTACTGGGCTTTATGCTAACTAGATTATTAGGCTAAGAGTGAAAATCAGTGCTAGCAGATTGATTACAATTGCTTACATTCTGATTATAACCTGTTTTTAGTTCTTACCAGTGCTACCAAAACCACCATTACCACGGATTGATTCTGGTAAAGTATCAGCCTCACTGAATACTGGTAATTCACAACGCTGGAATACTAGCTGTGCTATCCTATCACCCTTATGGATTTCAAATTTCTCACTGCCAGTGTTAAGTAAGATGACTTTAAGCTCACCTCTATAACCAGCATCAACTAAACCAGGTGCATTAACAATAGTAATGCCATGCTTAGCAGCTAGACCGCTCCGTGGTACCACATAGCATAACCATCCAATTGGAAACGCAATTGATAATCCAGTGCCAACAAGCCTGCGTTCACCTGGTTCCAGTGTAATGTCTTCAATGCTGGTAATGTCAGCACCAGCATCATCAGGATGCTGTCTATTTGGTAGGGTTGCATCATCAGTTAGTTTATGGATAAGAACAGTATTATTAGTATCAGTCATATTAGTAATGTTATCATATTGTAGTGCGGCTTAGTATAAAATTTACGCGCATTGATAATGAAAGCAATAGTATGAATAAATTTAGGATGTTAGTTTGTTTTTTACTTGTTAAAGTGATGATTGAGTTAGATTTTATCAAATTTAGTGCTTGACTGTGTTTTGTTTACCACTGCTGCAACCCATGTAGCGCTTGGTTATACCATGCTAATGAATGCATGAGTACATGAATACAGAATCAAATTTAGACTAATAGTTAGTTAATATTATGATTCTAAGCATTGGATTTTTCATAAAAGCGGATAAGGAGGGATTCGAACCCCCGATAGTTTTCACTATAACGGTTTTCAAGACCGTCTCCATAGACCACTCGGACACTTATCCATGTTAAGATTATTGCTTAACCTCAACATAATCTATAATAGCATATAATATCAGTTAATGCAACTTTTAACCTATAAAAATTAGATATGATTTATTATTTATCACTAAAAATGGATAATAATTTAGTATGTGAAATTTATGCTTACATTTGCTAGCATTAGCTAACATTAGAGAGCTAGACATTAAGACATTATGCTAAATAGTTTACTCAGAACCAGATTGATGATAGCATGACTTGTATACAGTGTATACACTAATAGATAGTATGATAAATTTTACTCGTTCCAGTTCGACTGTAATAGTATTTCAATAATAAACTCTTAATAAGTTCTCATTAAGCATGTAAGTTTTACCATTATGCTATAGTAATGTAAGATTTGCTAATTTCGATTCTGAGAGCGATTTTACCTGTTTTATGACTGACTACTCATAAACGCGATTTTTAACAATTTTCAAGAAATGAGGCATCCAGCAGCCCTGATAAATCAGCCATACTGGATGACATCGATTCTGAGCAAAAAAGCACATTGTAAAAAATACTAAAAATTATCATTATCAGCACTAAATTTAGTAATCAGTCTATTCACTATGATTTGCTTACATGCTTACAATTTGAAGACATTAACATTTTACCAGTACTAGATTATAATAAATATTCTAACTAGCTAATAATAAATAAAATGCTAACACTTGACTTCCTCCCACGCCTGAAGGCGTGGGATTCCTACGCCGGTCGCCTTAATGGAGGCTTGCGGTTCGGTGGGTTCCCGCATCATCGGCGTTAACGTTGCGACTGACTTGCGCCAGCCTCCGCTTTACATCACCTCTACGGGCGTTTAATGACTCGGCTAGTCCAGCCGCGTCAAGAATATTCAAAGCCGCGTTCCAATCACGATCAAGGAACGCGCCACAATTAGGACACTGCCATTCGCGCACATTCAATGGTTTCCTTCCATCACGATGCCCACATACAGCGCATATCTGACTGCTAGGATACCAACGGTCAATCTGATGGAAGTCCCTGCCATACTGTGCTGAGAGTTCACGAATACGGTTAATTATCCTAGACCAGTTAGCATCCAACAGGCTTTTAGCAAGATGGGTGCGTGCAAGCCCATTAACATTCAGTGTTTCCATGGCGACGGCTTGGTTCTCGCCCGCCACCTTAGAAGCCAGTTTGAACGCCATGTCCTTGCGCTGGTTCTTGATATGACTGTATTCTCTTGCTCTTAGTGTCCGTGTTTTCTCATGGTTGTTTGAGCCTTTCTCTTGTCGTGCAAGCTGCTTATCTAGCTTGCGTAGTTTGCGAGCATGTTTCTTAAGCGTGCGCGGATGATGGATTTTCTCACGGGTGCCGTCCGTATAGACGATGCTCATGAGCGAATCCAATCCCATGTCGATGCCACACGCATCATGCAGCGGTTCGGGTGCTATGATGATGTCATCGACCTGCACGACGAAGCTCACCTCGTACGTGCCATCAGCATGCTTCATCATGTTCACACTGCTAGGCGTTGATGGCATGTCGCGTGTCCAGCGAATCTTGATGCGTCCGATTTTAGGCAATGTTAGAAAACCCCACTTGCATCCATTCGCATGCTCGACCTTGAATCGTGCGGCTTTGGTGAAATCGGCTGATTGCTCACCATCCCTACGGCTCTTGAATCGCGGTTTACCTGTGATGTGCTTCTTCCCAGTGCGCTTATTAGTAATGATCTTGGTTTTACCAGCATTATATAGTCTGAAGAAGTTCTTGTACGCTGTGTCAGCATGACGGATAGCTTGTTGTAACGGTGTGGATGACATCTTCTGAAGCCACTGGTGGTCGGGGTCTTGTTTCAACTGTGTGAACATACTGCTTAACTGCGCGTAAGTCTGCATCTTACCATGGCGGGTGCGCATTATCTCTCGTTGGTTTATCACCCAGTTGTAAGCATACCTACACGCTCCATACAGGCATGCTAAAGCCGCGCGTTGACCCTTTGTTGGGTATGCACGATAATTATAGCGCCTGTATGAACTCATACTTATTATTATACCATATTTTCTCACAGATTATGCAAATTTGATTAAAAATATTAGATAATTCTCAATTGAAATCATTATATAGAGAAATTGGTTATGTGTGTGCGTGATTCACCACCGCCCTGAAGTGGCGGTGTTCACTCATGCAATAATAATTGCATACACTATAAATAGTGCTAATCAGTATTAACATAACAAGCACTCATAGAAGGTTAATTAGCTATATTACTTTGGTGCTAAAAACTTCACTTTTAATTAGCACACTAATTTATTTATTATAGAATCACTACAGTAAACAGCAAAAACCTGGTTAATTGATTATAATATGCTACCCTTCTTAAAAGCAAATAACAGCCTATTATTAGATTAGCACTCTATAATGCTAGCATTAAATGTTAACACACTGTTGACATTTTAGCATAATCAATTTCACACTCTAACAGCGGTCATTATCATTAACTTCAATCATCAACTATCTCAGCATCTATAATCTCAGTATCACTATCATCAGCATTATTAGTATCATCAACAACACTAACTTGAATGTAAGTATCATCTGATACTGGCGTGCTACTACTAGTGTTCGCAGTATTGCTAGCATTGTCAGCACTACTAGTATAATCCCTCAGAAAATCAGGTAATGTATAATCCCTATGAAGATAATTAGCATCATCAGCTAGACTATTTATTGTATTATTCAGAATACTATCAACTTTATCATTATTACCAGTTAAAGCTGCATCCAGCATTTGATTCACAGTATCATCAAGCTTATCATTAGCATTATTATTACTCATAATATTAATAATAGCACGGATAAGCAGTTCATACTAATCATTAGGATATGATAGCATTGTTAACATGACCATTTATAGTTTCATCATTGGGTTAATAATAGCATTATTCATCATTGGATTCATGATGAATAACACAATACCAGCTGCTATAGCAGTAGCATTATCAGCATATTGCATGCTTAAACCAGGTGTTAATTACATTCAACCGAATTATATTATAAGCACTGCATTCATGCTAACATGTGCATTCATCATGACTAACACTAATGCTAACATACTCATGCGTGCAATCAGCACACCAGGAGTAATAGTAAGCATGATGTTCATAGCATTCACACCAACCAGACTCAATTGGTACCTAAATATAATTTATGTTATAGCTTTTATAATAATGGAACTCATGGTAATTCATGCAGTGCATGTGTTCAATAAAGCGCATGAGTTCGAGCTAGCAGATAGTGGTGATATCAGTGCCAGCATGCCAGCATATCATTTTACCAACCGTCTCACACTGATAACAATCATAATAACAGCATTACTGCTAGCATATAGAGGTTTCATGCTTACACCTTATTACAATAAATACTTATCATGGCTGAATGAGTTAGCAGTAAAACAACACTGATAAATCAGCACTTTACTTACTTAATGCTAGTGAATTACCATAATGATAATTCACTAGCATTCTTTATATAGTTAGTGTAATGAAGCTAAATTATTGTCAGCATGTATACATTATTGTCGGCGTGTCGAAATAATAAGTGTGCTATACTAATTATTAACAGATAACACAATACTGAATTTGAAAGGATAACTGATAATGATGACTAATCTTGATAACATTCGTATGCACTGGCTAACAGTTAATAATATTCTTGAAGCTAAAGTGCAACTTGAAGAATATGATACGACTACTAAATCATGGGTCGCATATCATGATAAGCATCCTGATTACTATTATGAGACACAATACAATGGTTATGAAGCTGATGATATGAAACCAAGAGACCTTGTTAGCGTGGAAAACTATATCATTAGTTCATTCATGCATGATGATGAACTGGTAATCACTCATAAATTCGGTCCAAATCAATCCATTCAATTCAATGGTCATAGTATCCCTGTTATCATGGATGATGCCAGAATGCGAGCATATTTTGGATCATCTGATGAAAAGATACTGAATGAGATTCATAATAGGCTAAAAACCACTAAAGTGCAAATAATCTAATCAACTATCATTGTAATAATTAACTGTGTGCAAATCTACACAATTACAAGTGATAGTATATAAAGCTTGCTGTATGTGATAATAGTTTATTACAATAACAGCAAGCCTTATATTGTATGTAATTGTTAACAAATTGCTAACAATTACATGCAATTGATATGAGTAAGAAATTATCGCTTGCTCTAACTTTATTTATATTACTTCATGCTAACACATGTATACACATTACATGCACTCATGCCTTACAGCATACATATGCAACTGGCTAAAAACTATGTGTATACACAGTGCTAGCATTATGTTCACACTTTACTACGCTATCTGTTTTACTCAAAAGCATCACCAGCCTGAGTAAACAGATTATGCCACCAATGCCTGAATGAGTTAAACCTTATAGTAAACCATGATACTCTGACAACACTATTGTTATCATTGTTATCAATAGTGCTAACATCATGATTAGCACTAGTAGTATCAGTTATGATAATGCGAGTATCAGCACTCAATGGTTTACTCTTACGCTTAGCAGTAGTGGTGATATCAGCATTCTCAAGTTTAACACCATCCCAAATGTCATCAATGCCAGCACCATCAGTAGCACCACTAACATCCGAGTATGCCTGTTGACACCTGTTAACAAGCAGTAAATCACCATCACCATTATCCTTCGGATCAACATCAATTTCTTTCTCATTGATGATGAAATCAACCACTTTACGCAATCCCTCCTTCATATCAATACTAGTACTATCATCATTACCATTAGCTGTTATATTACCATCACTATCAACAGTATCAGTATCAGCACTAACAAGAGACGCTATAATATCCATATTCAACCAAACAGTATTCTCATTAGTGAAGAACCGCCTCATAACATTACGCTGCTGCTTATCATTCCAAGCACTCACACCTAATCGATACAAGTAAACACCTACTGGTAGTTTTTGTTCCCAATTGCGACCAATGTGAAACAATCCAGACGCACCAGCAACAGGCCATATCATCTTACGAGTATCAAGCACAGTATTAAACTTCTTCATTGGTATTTCAAGCAAGTAAGTCAATCCCTGACCAGGATTACCACACGCATAACCAATACTAAACTCAATACTATAACCATTCGCTTGAAGCACTTTCAAAGCATTAATAAGAATCAACCCATAAACCACTCTATTCTCAACCTTAATGAACTGCGGTGCATCAAGAGTGTAAATAATGCGAACATTCCTGCGAACACTGTAATCACGCTTAACCCTACGCCGCATACAATCAGGCTGACCAGCTAGGAACCTACCAACATTAGGACTTGAACCGATAATACTATTCACTGGTCGTTTAACATCCAGCTCCAGGTCATCGGATTCAACTAGGAATGATGATACTGAATTAGCACGCATAATGTCATCAAACATATCAGTCCCGTTTAATGCGATTTCAAGTGATTCATCAGCACTAACCCTAGTACTACCAATGCCAGTCTGTGCTAGCAATTGGTCGCAGTAAGTAAAATTCTTATCCTTGCTACTGACATAATCCTTATAATAAGGTGAGTAATCCCTATTATTAAGAACCCTGATGAACTCACCCATACTATCATAACGCTCACCGATAATATGCTTGGTTGCAAATGCCTTCATAATACAATCATCCAATCCAATATAATGCTTAGTGGTATATGAGAACTACTAACTATAACTACTAGTATATAAACCAATACTAACACATGTAAACTTTACACTGACTGCTAGTGTATGCAAATTTTGCACTGACTGATAACATGCAAACAATATGCCTGCTTACACATGTAAACAGTGAACTGCAAGCATGCAAACAATCTAACTGCTTACATATGTAAACAATGAACTGCCAGCATGTAGGACAGAACTGCCAGCATGTAAACAGTGCTAAACTTACCTTATTCTAGCAAGCTAGTCTGGTAATTACTTTACTATTACTATGGCTGTCATCTTAGCAAACTATTATTAGAATCAAGTTCTGGAATTTATTATATTACTAGTCAAAATCCCAGAATTAATGCTGATAATGAGTGCTATAGAACTCTTTACGCCTTCTTTTTTTACTTATGAGAATTTTTATGCAGTTGCGATAGCACTTAATACTTTATACCACTTATTATTATCCAGATTAACACTCTTATCATTACTCATAGCACTAGTAATAGCTCTGATATCATCAGAATCCAATCCTGTCAGCAAGCAGCTCTCAAGGACACTCATTACATCCATGAACTCAATAAGTGTAGCCATTTGCGCTACTTTACGATGTGAACATGTTACATTCACAACACTAGATGCTTCAATAGCACGCCTGTAGGCTTTAACAAACTTCAGCAGGTCAGTATGCTTACCAACTAATTGTTTATCAATGCGTTCATCATAATCAACTGGTATCATTACGAACCTGTCAAGTGAGGCTGCATCCAATTGTGTGCGACCTCTGTAAGATGAATCAGCACCACGACCAATAGTATTACCAGTTGCAATCACTCTAAAATCAGGGTGAGCTTTAACTCTCTTATCAGGAAAAGCAAACTCTCTCTGACTAATAGCCATGTTAATTGTAATGAGAACATCAGGCGCACTGGCATCAATTTCATCAAGCAGGAATACACCACCATGCTCAAAAGCCTCTCTGAACTGAGTGCTATTATAATGACCATTTGCATCCATGAATCCAGTTAGCTTGAACTCATCAGTGACTGAGTTCATCACATAGAAATCAAAACCAAGTCCATCAGCTACTTGTTTAGCTAGTAATGATTTACCTGAACCTGTTGGACCATATAGGTAAACTGGTATATTATTATTAACACAACCTAGTATTTTATCATATTGATTATGAACAATGCTTGCTTTAACAGCATGTTCACCACGATTACTCTTAACAACAATAGGCTGTGGTATTAAACCAAACTCACTAACTAATCGATTCTTAATCTCATCATACGCACTATTAACAATGCGATTCGTTTGATTATCAACACTCGCTTGAACATTACTCATAGCCTGTCGTGTGGCTGTCTCAGCAGCCTTTCTAATAGCAGGTTTTACCTGGTGTATACTGGCCTGGACTAGTTCTGTCAGCATTGCGTTCAAGTCAACAGGCCCAGCAGTGGGTGTCATCTTGCTAGTATTTAATGTTGATTGTTGTTCATGTGCTTGCATTTGTGCCTGCTGTGATTGTGCTCTATACTGGTGATTACTAACTGGTGTTTGCATTTGCTGTTGTTGGAATGGGTTATCTATGCTCAATTGTGAATCATCCTCTCAGAGTTCGTAATGTAATGCTTGTTTCACTTAACAAGTAAACTATATCAACTGGCTAACTAAGTTATATAATTAACTAGTAGTTTTACTGTTATCAATGTTAGCATGAACGCAAGTGATAATCAAATAAATTATTGGAATCATGCTGATTATTACTATGTTATGTTTTTAATTGTGCGCAATCGTGTCGCAATCGTGCGAATGATGATTGATTTAGATTGCATCATAAGCTGCACATGAGGCATGTGTGCATAGTGAATCCGTGTCTAATATAGTGAAATGTTTTCATATTGTGCTCATTGAAATGTTTTCATTAAGTGAGAATTACTGCTTAATTTATGCTTGCTAGTTGATTAGTTCACTCATACCTGGTTAATACTGGATTTTGTTGGCATTGATGCCTACATTAGTATGAACGCATTTTGATTTTGTATGCGTTTATTAGTTTAGTCTCATTAATAATTTGATAAATTATTCTGACTTAATCGGCGTGTCGTGCTTGACTATATATGAATATAAGTTGTATACTGTAATCATAAAAAATGTAAAAGATTTACAATTTAAGTTGAAAGGCAAGAATAAAATGAATACTAACACTATCAACACTAGCACTGCAAATGAATTTATCAAGTCTCACATCACTAATTCTGGATATCCAGCAGAAGCTTGGGATACATATTCAGCAGGTGAAGAGCTTCTTGATTACATGGATGCTTACAATGTAAACAACTTTGAATCAGTGCCAGAAGATGTTATTACAGAGCTGCTAAATAAGTGGGATAGGCAGGATGCTTACTCGCAGGACATTGCAGAACAAAACTGGAACCCGCTCTGGTAGCAAATCCCACCAAGTAATGGCTGTAAACTTATCAAACTTACAATAGGTTCTCTAAGTGAGACACTAACTTGAAATTTTAATACTGACTCAGTATAATACAATTAAGAAATATGAACACATGGAGGTAAAACTATAATGATGAATGATTATGATATGGATGTAATGGCACAGTATAGTACTCTGAATGATGCTATCAAGAATGAGATTATCGCGCCGCTTGAAAATTCTGATTTCACTCCAGTTGAGAATTTTTGGGACATTGATGGCATTGCTGATGAAGCCATTGAATGCAAGGAAGAATATGATGAGAATGGTGTTCAACTTGGTAATTGCTGGTATCAGTTGAAACCAATTTATAATAATCCTGATGCTTTTTGGGAGCTTGTAAGCAAGTATGAGTATCCTATCGTTGTTGAGAATCCAATGGTTATGTAAAATTGCCATCATTGCGTGCAATATTTGCAACAATTCAGGTCGTAAAGCAAGTGCGGTTCATTTAGCACTACTTACGACCTGAACTTTTATATAATATAAAGTAAATTCAGTGAACTGATAATGACTAATTATTGTGAACTGATTGCATACAATTGTTTACAGTATCAAAGATGTGCGTGGTTATACTTATAATCCTACTAATGAACCCTAGTTTAGCAGATTACATAGGATTGCTAACATTTGTTAGCATTGCATTGTGAACACATGCTACTGAGTATTCATTCACAGTGTAAGTATTGTAGGCAATGATGCTTACAATTGCTAAGATTATTGCTGCTAGTAGTATAGATAGTAATGCTATTCACATTACTGCCAGTGATGTTTTACTAAAAAATACGCGACATGATAAAGCTTTCATTACCATTTAATCATTTGCGCAAATGTAATGGTAAAACATTGATAAACTAGCTCTAATCACTCTATAGAGAGATTGTAATCACTTGCTTACAATTGACCATGAGCATTACCTGTCTATATAATTCATGCAATAAGTGTGATTGCAATTACATACGCTAGAATGGCTGCCTTTAACACTGCCAGTGTAAGCACAGTATAACTAAATGAATAGATAAAAAATAGTTCACCCACGCTGCCAGTTATTAGCTTTTAGCGTGGGTGAACTATTATGTTTAGAATAAGTCATGCTCACAATACATTGGATACATGCTTACAATATTAGTAATATCCAATTTACTCAACAGTAATACTGCGGTCAGGTTCAGCTGGCTTAGCACCTGCTGGCACATGAATACGAAGCTGACCATCCTCAAGCTTAGCAGTGCTTGACTTCAAATCAAGACTATCCTTCAACGGGACATACTCATGATACTCACTGTACTCACGATGATTCTCATCCTGCTCATGACGCTCATGAGACACTGTTATACCATGATCATCATAAGTAATGCTGACATCACCCTTAACAACACCAGGCATGTCAACAAGAATGTCAGCAGAACCATCATTATTATTATACACACGAGCACGATTACCAAGCATTGCATTCATGCCATTAGTGAAAACATGCGCACGACGGTCTAATTCACGACCAGCGTTGAACATGTAATCAAACGGGTCATCATCAAAGAACCGAGTAAAAGGCGCTCCAATCCAATTAGTCATGAACCTATTCAAATCTCTGAATGACCTAGTTAGATAATCACTATCATCAGTCAAATCAGATGGCTTACAAGGTTCACAAGCCTTGGAATCAGCCTCATTCTTAGTAGCTAGCTCAGCATCCTTGCTTGCAGTGTTATCAGTGTTCTCAGTGCTAGCAGTGTTAACACGAACTTCATTCTTATCTTCATCAGCCATTTTAAATTCCTCCTACTAAATTTCCATTGAATATTAATTTGGCTACGCAGTATTAATATCATGGCATTGCTGCCAATCAATTTATCATTGCATACATGTTAACTTTGATTAACAGGATTTTATTCCAAGTTGTGAACCAGGTCCATGTAATGCGAACATTTGCAATTATATAAGCAATTTGCCAATGTGTGTTGATGATTATGAGTGAATTGCTTGCTAACTGCTTACATGTTAACATGTTAATACTAGTTGGTTTGGATTAAGGATTCAATAAGATACAACAAGTGAACAGATTAATCAAATCATACAGTAATCAGTATCCAAACTATCAAAATCAATGGTAAAATAATTAAGCGTAAGTATTAGTCAGTGCTTACAGTGTAAGCAGTAGCACACATGCGATTTATATCATAAACCACCTAGACTAGATAATTACTTTACAATGCTTACAATTGCTTACAATGTAGCAATGCCATCAATTGGTTATATGATTCTCACTCAGTGCTTAGTTATTAGAAAATCTATTTATCAAATGCTAGCATATTGCACTGGCTACAATCAATGTGCGTGGTTAGACTATAGTGTAAGCAGAATGTAAGCAAGTTGTGCTACATTATTCTAGTCACTTGCTTTCATTATCATTCATGAATTTAGTTAATTAATTAGTAGCTAGCTTATTATTTTTCTTATTGCATTTTATAGTTTTACGAGCTTTAGTACCATTAACCAATGAGCGGTCAACAGAATATGATGCTGGCAATAATGCACGCATTTGCTTACGCGCCCTACTCAACCTACTCATAACAGTTCCAACATATTCGCATCAGGTTAAGCAGCTTAGGAATAATTGCGCAATATGCTAACCATGATAATCTTGCGAATCATCATATCATATGATATTATTGTTATAAGGATAAGCTTACACTAGTGAAAGGAGTATAGCATGAGCCAGAAAGTTCATATTAAGAGTGTTCATGTTAGTACTCCTATACTCATTAATATTGATGCTAATAAACAACCCATCATGAGTGATGACCCTGATGTTATCATGAGGTACATGATGGATGGTTATCGTTTCATTAAGAATAAGAAACGGTCAACCCGCTGGGATTATAAGGATGATAATGGTAATAAGCATTACATCGGTGATAATGATACTCGTAAAGTAAGTGAACTAAAGGCTAATTATGATTTCATCAAATCACTACCATCTGATTTGATTGGCACTGCGATTCAGGATGAAATGAAGGAATGGAACGCCGCATGGTCAAGGAATAGCACTCTGAAGAGTAAGAACAAAACTACTGGTAAACTCCCTGGTTTCACCCGTCGTAAGGAACAAACTAGTTTTAAGATAAGCTCACATAAGCGCCTTGATAAGGACGCTAATGAGCGATTGAACACTAACGCAGTGTTTCATAAGTTGAATAAGCACAATGGTGTTGTTATCATTAGTGGTTCAATGCATAAGAAACTCATCCCTGATGGGTATCCTTGCCGTTATAAGATTGAAATCAGGGTACAATTAAGTGAAGAAATCCGTGATTACACTAGTGTGATTATTAAGTGGGTTGACCGTGAGCTGATTTTTGTTAATGAACCATTGCCAATCGACCGTGAACCTGTTAGAACGGGTGATGATAAGCGCAGTATTGGTTTGGATGCTGGTTGTGTTCATGAATTAGCAACAAGTGATGATACGATGCAATTCATGGATTTACCTGATAAAGTCCGTCTTATTGATGATAAGATTGACTTGTTGAATAAGCAGCAAGCTAGGCGGCGTGCTCAAGCTGGTTATGCTGATGTGAAATCGTATTATCAGCATGGCATTAGTGGTAATTATGCGAGGACTCAGAATGAAATCAGTGAGTTGTATGCTTTGAAGCGTCGTATTACGATGGATGCTCAGCATAAGATTACTTATTGGATTGCTGCTAATTTTGATGATGTTTTTATTGAGAATCTGAATCTTCATGGGATGGTGAAATCCCCTGAAGCTAAGCCTGATCCGAATCATGAGGGTGCGTTCCTTCATAATGGTGCGGCTGCTAAGGCTGGTTTGAATCGTAGTTTAGCGCGTGCTGCTATCGGTCAGTTATTTAGTTTTCTTGATTATAAGTGTTCATTAGCGGGTGTTCGACTCACGCGGTTGAACCCGGCTTTCACATCGCAGGAGTGCTCTGCCTGTCATTATATTGACTCTTTGAACCGCGAGAACCAAGCGGTTTTCAAGTGTCAATCATGCGGGTTTGAGGCTAATGCGGATGTAAATGCAGCATTGAACATCTTAAACCGGGGGTTGCACCCGGGTGATTATGATGGTAATGGTCGTTATTTGAAACCCGTACCATTTAATCCTGTATTGCAACCGAGGTCAGGGCATGGCCCCGTTAATGATACTCATGACCACTTATCACAGCCAGTGATACTGTGCTCTCATGAGCCACAAACCTCTTACTAACAACACTGTACTTAGAAGTTGTTAGTAAGGAATCCGACCTCCATCGGAGGCGGAGGATGTCAATAATAACACCTAGTAAAGCCTTCTGCCATGGCTTCAAACCAGCATTACTCATAATCTCTTAACCTCCATGTTAATATCAATTATTATCATCTTTTATATAAGAATCAAAATTACAATAGAACTTAAGTATAAAAACTCCAGTAGTAATAATAGTAGTAGTAGTAAACTTTACCAAGCTGCCATGTGCTAACATGTTAACAGTGCTTAGCAGTTGTTAACAGCGCGTGCATTATAAGTCAATACCTCACAGTTCTAACTGTAAAAGCCCACTACGCTTAACAGTGCTATCATGTGCCAGTGAATTGTTAACATGTTAGCATATTCAAATCAATATTAGTAAAACCATCAGCATTAATCCAAGCCAGTGAGTTCTTAATGCTAGCACTGTTAGCAGTAGTATTAACCTGGTTATCAGGTAATGTATTCAGCAGGACATGAGTGCCAGTGCAAGTATTATGTATCATGCTGACAATGCGTGCAATCCCATCAATCATCATTGTATTACTAGGATTAGTATTCAGTATGATGGTATTAGAGCGATTAGCAATACCACCAACATTCAACCCACAACCATCATACTCATTAGCTTCTAATAGAAAATCATCATAATCACTAATGTATGCAATGTTAGCATAATCATGAATGCTTGCTAGTCGTGCCAGTTCTTTTAGTATTATTTTGTAAGTATGCTTTGATGGTTTCATTCTGTTAACAACGGTTAATTGTGGTGTGATGGTTGTTGTGAGCATGAGGTTGTTATAGTGATTTCTAATGTCAGCATTGTCATCAGTAAGCATTAGTATACTATTAGCAGTGGTGGTTGTTAGCTCATTATTCACTTTTAAACTCCGTTCTTAACAGGATTGTTATTAGAAGACTATTTCTAAATGTGAATCTATCTCTAAAAAATATGAACCCAGGTTAACATGCTTAGCAGTTAACATACAATAATGTTATCAGCGCTGCTAACAAATGCTGGCATTCATATTGCTCACTAAACCGATAGCATTTTAGGCTCATACATAATTATTATACTATTGTGCGCAATGAAATTTTGTTAACAAATTGCTAGCATTATGACATTAGTGAATTAGACTAGTGTAAGCAAACTATTAGTGAGAACTAATGCTAGCAGTTAATGTTAGCATTGTTAAATCAGTTGATAATTGTGGATTAATAATGATGTGTTAGTTCGGTGCCTGTTAGTCAATCTCCAAAATGATAACATGATGATGACCTACTGGGATATCATCATCAGCATCAATATACAATCGTGGTGTTAGGCGCGGTTTATCATTATCATCATCATAGAATGAAACACCACTGATTTCACCTTTGTACATTCTATTCACTCTATATGATTTAGTCTTACCAATACCAAACAATGATTCTTTCAGTGCTTGCATGTACTTATTCAGAGTCTGAATTATAGCATTTGAGTTCATGTTAATCATAATAACTTCCTTACTAACTAATTGTGAATTATGAATCAGTTCATATTATACTAGAATTATTAGTAAACTGCAAATTTTATTAATTTAGCACTGTTAACAAAATTGTAAGCAAAATTGTTAACAGTGCTAGTAGTTTTCACAATTATTATGCGCATTCTCACTCATATTACTAATATTACTATATGAGTAGCATAACATCATTAGATTTAGCTTTTAGTGAATCACATCCATGTTAGCAATTGCTTTATTAAAGGCTTCATCACCGAAAGTATCCTTATAATTCTCAAGGATTTCATCCCTGTAATCCCATGCTTCATTATCCAGTGTAAGCGGGTCGATAATTTCAAAATTACCATAAGCATTAAAGCGAACCAGCGCATCAGAATAGCTACTGAATCCATCAGTATTACCAAAAAACATTGCACGCATGATTTCACTTGGTTTCATGCCAGCAAGATAATCATCAGCCTCATAAGCCAGTGAGAAGGCATCAGACCATTCTTCACTACCATTCTCAGTGTTAAGTTCACGAGCCATATTAATAAGAGTCTCAATATTGTTAGCAGTGTTATCAAGTGTAATCATCATAATCAGTTATCCTTTCTATATACTGTATGCTTACTTCCTTGCTAATTCATACTATACTTGATTAGCATGTGAATGTCAATTATGACACGCCGATAATATTATTGAAACTGTAGCATTTAGAACCAATTATCAGAATGATTAGAAATAAATCCATCACAGAGCTAAGCCTTGGTAATGAGAAGTGATAAGTTGCCAGCAATATTGCTAACAAATTAAATTGCTATCATTATTGCTAATAATTGCTAACAAAATAAATCAAGCTAATCACTATAGCAGTTTAGTCTATTTACTATTGTTATTAGCCTACTTACTATTGTTAACATTGTGAGCATTAGTTGTGATTTTTTATTATATGAGCATGAGAGTTAATGCTAATTGGTTAACATAACAGCTTCATGTGTAAACATGTAAACAACAGTTTCATGAATGAAGACATAATGAACAACATTGTCATAAGACTTAATGCTAATTAGTTAAGCCTAATAGTCTGTAAACCATATATCTTATAATGATTACACATCGCATAGTTTTATTAGCAAGTATAGTTTCCTGGTTAATCTAACCTGTTGTAATTGCTCTGAGTATGAAGTATTGTTTACAATTGTATACAATACATGCAATACTACAACCAAGCCCTATCAAAAACAGAACTCATTTAAAGAAATCAGGATACTGTGCTTTCAATGATTCATTAACAAACTCTATCGGATAACCATCAATAATCATACTACTAATACCATTAATGATAAGCATAAGCCTGTCATCATTAGAAACAGTAGACTTAAGCTCATTATCCAGCCTTTGATTAAGATTATCATGCGCTATCCAAATGGCAGCTGCATCAGGATTGCAATTCATATCAGCTTTAAGTTCATTCATATGATTCTCATACACTGTATCAGCATTAATCAACCTAATACACATTAGCCTGATTAGTCTCTTAATACTAAGAGTATCCGTGCAATGCCATGAATCCATGAACTTACGGATAACATTAGTAAGCTCACTAGTATCAGTAGCGTTATTAACATTCACACTAGTATCAGCACTAGCATTCGCATTAGTAGTATTATTCATAATCATCATACTATTTATGATAACAGTTGAACGCAGTAAATGCAAGCAAGATAAAATATGAATGTCAGCATAATGCCATCATAGTAATCATGGCACATATAACCAAGTGATTCATGATTACAATCGTATATAACCAGGTGGTTATACCAACTATCTATAGTGCTAACAGTATGCTAACATGTTTACAATCATGCTAGTGTAAAAGAGAACAGTGAAATCTAGTGTGAAATACCATGTAGCATTATTACAAACATGAGATTAAAATCAACTAGCACTTATATCACTACTACTGCTTTACACTACTTGCATGATTGCTGGCAATTTGCTAGCATTAATAGCATGATGAGTAATATTAATGACATGTTCACAGAGTTTATTGATAGGCTGATATCAAAATGTAAGCATTTAACTGGTGTTGATGTTAATCCAGCTACTGTTAGTTTTAATGATTATCAAGCGTTTGTTAAGAATATTCATAAGCGTGCTATCATGCTGGCAGTAATACCAAGTATACTATTAACCATTATAATCGCACTTCTAATTGTAGCTTTTAATACTAATCATACGCTGATTATATGCACTGGTGTCATGCTGCCATTGATAGCAATTGGGTTCATTGTTGTCATTGATGATGCTATCAAGGATAGTGCGCCTAGGCTTGAGCCTAATCCTGATTCGTTTGCTACTGATTCTTCATATAGGTTATATTTGAACTCATTGAAATCATGCTATCAGCATGGTGTGAAGCCTACTTTAGCATCAGATAATCTTACTAGTAAACTAGCTTACTGTTATTCTATTATTCAGTATTATTATGATAATGATAAGTCATCTAAATCTTATGAGCATAGGAAGGCATTACAAACACAGGTAGTACCGCTTGAGAATGCTCTTAAGTGCATTACTGAGACTAATGAGTATCTTGTTAACAATGTTGGCAATAATACTAATAATGTTAAAATTGGTGAGAATGCCATCATGAAGGCTGTTAGCATGTGAGCAAGGTATATGTGAGCATGAGTAGCATACTAAATCTGCAAGCATGAGGTATGTGAGTTAGTATGTTGTTCTATGAGTATCACATTATGAATTTCTCATGATAATGATTAGAATGAGTGCATTATGCTAACACTTGCTTTACACTTAAATTATGCTAGCATTTGCTTGCAATAAAACTAAATACTAATTATCAATGAACTAAATGAAATGAAAACGATAGTTAGGTTAACTCAGTATAGGCTAATTAGGTCTAATTACTAAAATCAATGGTTATAACTGTTAATTGTTAGCATTGTTCACAGTGTGAACAATGCTAATACTACTATTACAATTTAATAGTGCCATAAGCATAGAAGACTGCACGGCTTGCAAAAACTCAATACTAACAGTAATTACTACTAAATATATAATTACAAATCATACTGTTAGTGTAAGCATCATGGCTACAAAATTAGATATTTAGTTTATTATGAGCGATAATAGTGCTTATTCTGAATATTATACTGTTGATGCTAATGAAAATGATGATAACCCACTAGGTAATAGTAATGTTAAATCATTAGATGGCGCTTATGAGAATGTTGTTAAAGCAGCTCAGAAAATTGATAAACCACTATCAATAATAAGCATAATTATCCAATTAATCAGCACATTAAGTAGTTTTTTATTATTTATTAATATAATAGCAATTATAGGCGTATTTTTATTATATGGGTTAACACCAATACCAACAGTTATTATAATTACAACTATTATACTTATTACTTATCTAGTATCATACAATAGGATTGCAAACATGCTCTCAGATTGGCTTCATAATAAATTCCTATCAATGGTAGAGGCTAGTTCTTATACTTATGGTATGCTTGCAGAATTGAAACCATGCATGCAATTAGTAGAAACAGAAAAGTATGAGACTGATGATTACTACAAAGTATTCAGTCTTATCAAAGCCAGTGATTATAATACTAGAATGCCATCATATATTATGAAATATTTACTTGCAACAGCATGGAAGAAAATAAGAATAAGTAAGCTACACTCAGAATTATTCAATGATTATGATGATAAAACACTCACATATAATGTGAATAAATCGATTGATTACTCTGGAAGGTTAATTTCGATTATATATCTAATTAGAGAGTATGATAAAGAAGCTGATTTCAATGCTATCATGCCTGAAACCATGCAACTACTAAATGATACAGCATTAAGATTGTTCGCACATGATTACAATGCTATTGCAAACGGTTCTGAACCATTTACAACAGCTTATCATGATATGAGAGCATACTTACCATCTTTACCATTATTACATGATAATATTATCTGGCAATGGAATAATAAATCATACCTGCCATATAAATGGGATGGTAAGGTTTATGATGATGGTTATAATAATGATAATATATGTAATTCTAATGCAAGTAATTTACTATCATATTATGCTAGTGATGAGTATCATCATAATTCTCATGAATTAGGACTTAATGCATCAAGCAATTTACTAGTATATTATACTGGCGATGAATATAATATTATAGATAATAATCATGCTGGTATTGCAGCTTATGCTAATTCAAGTAAAGAATTCATAAAATATTTTACCATGTTCGTTGATAATTTACAAAAAATCTCGAATAAAAATTAGAATGAAAGAATGAAATCAATCATCACTGGCATGAAATGGCGTAATCAAACCTGGTTCTATCATGTTTGCTAGCAGTATTGCATACATGCATACACTCACAGTATATAATAAAGTTAAGTGAGTGAATTATTATATTGTGAAAACCGCCATATAATTACCTTATTTATGTTTTATGTTCGTTAGCTCACTGATGATTTTCATTATTGTGTATGTGTATGCAATTGTTGGCAGTGAGCAGTGGTGTGATTATGCGCACACGATGCTCTTTACTGTTGTTAATCACATTGCGTGTTGTTAGCATTGTTAGCATTGTAGTTCATGAGTTTAGCTTATTATCAGTGTCTATCTGTTTCTTAACAGTGATGATTGTATGTGAATACAAGTGTGCATACAAGTGCAGTGTGGGGCTGGTGATAGAACATCACCAGCCCCACACTCATATATTTAGTGCTAGCAATCACTCATTAGCATTAACACTAATCACACGACCAACAGAAAGAAAGATAGACACAAGCTCAGTCTCACCATCATAAGAACCAGTCATGATGTAAGTATTCGGGTTATTAGTGCCAACAATGACACCATTGAAAACAGACTGCTCACAGTAATCATCATAATACGCCACTCGTGTCATCTTACCAACATTCTGTTCCATCGCATTAAGGTGCTCAGTATACTTATCATTCATATTATTCATCATTATCAGTTATCCTTTCAATGTTTCTTTTTTTTGTTTATGCTTTTATATTAGCATAAACCACTGATAAGTCAAGTTATCGGCGTGTCGCATGAAATCACTGCTCTCAGACAGCCTAATCAATACTACTGAATCAAAAGAAATAAACAATAAATACAATACTACTAGTAATAATGAGCACACTGCACACATGCACGCATTGCTGATAAATTTTCATTAGTAATTTGTTTGGATTTACCTTGAGTAATGCGGTTTTGCACACAATTTGTATACAAGCATTAGCAATTTATATGAATTTCTATAAATTTATTAAATTAACTAATCACATTTAGCATGATTACATGATTACATAATAAATTAATGATTAACCAGGTACACTTATAAATAAGTAAACAGCTAGTGCTGCTTACTTTAACGATGATAAAAATTCACTGCTAATCACTGCTAATTTACTGCTAGCATGTGTTAACATGAATAATCACTTATAACAATCAAACCACACTATGTTAACAATAACAGATTGAAAATGTGAGAGTTTGCACATCATCAAAAAATCACATATTAATAATTCTTATTAGGTTTAGGCTTACCAGCTTCACACCATGCAATTCGAGCATTATTCCTAGCCTCATACGCTTTATCCGACCATGCGTAAGCTCTGCACCAGATATCATCATTATCACTGTCAAATGAATACAATTTGCAAACAACGCTGTCATCAGATTTTATAAGCGTATTAAGCATTACAAATAAATCTTGATGGGTTATAATCATTAGATGATAGTGCCTGTACTCGTTCACTCTCAGATAAACCAGCGAGTAGTTTATCAAGTTCCTCATTTGTATGAACTGCGCTACTCATTATCAGGTCATCATCAAAACAATTAACAGCATTACTTGTATTATTATCTTCATTAATTTTCTTAGTCATCTTACTATAATCTACAAATATTAAGCTATCTTATCTTAATATAAACTATCTTATCTTAATCTTAGCATAATCAATCAACTTAGAACTAGCTATCATGCTCTGAGTATGGTAAATCACCTAGTAATTTATGAATTTCATATATACTAGTGCTCACTTTATGCTAGCATTATGCACTCAGAGTATTGCAATTTGCTATTGATTTGACTACTACATGTTCTAAGTATCACTAGCACTAGTATTAGTGTTCACATTGTTAACATTATTTTTATACTTTATATCACTAGTAGTGTATGTAGTGCTCATGCTACTAATAGTATTACTATGAGTGCAAGTGCTAGCATTATTAGTAATTTACTATGATTTATCAGGCTTATTATTACTACTATGTTGATGTAATCATTGATGAACGCATGTCTACATTAATAGCTTTATCAGCTTTATCACCTGTTAGTAATTGTGTTTTTACCATAATTGTAAATGGTAAATTGGTTATCATTAGTTTACCATCATGATTTATCCATTTAGCAGTAATCCAATTATTGTGAACCTCCCCACGGCTAAAGCCGGGGGCTTCCCATAACCCCATGAGCATATAAACCCACAGGGTTGTGGGAAGATGACTCCCCATCCCTACATCGCATCGCACCCCGATAAGTTACCTAAAATCGGCTAACGAGCGGCTTATAGCCGCTGACAGCAACGATGCGCGGCGGATAGGGTCCGCCATACTGATTACACTGCCACCTCTCTGGAAGCTGCAAAAGCATCCCGATATGTGGCTAGTGTAATCTTGGTTCTCTTCGCAGCGTCAGGGACTTTTGCCATAACGTGCGACCAACCCTTTCCAAGGTTGGATTCAAGGAGCCTCATGAGGTACCTAGCTCCGATGTTATATGATGCGTTGAGGTCGCAATTATATATCTTACCAGTGGTAAACCTGCATACATCATAGGGTGTATCCGGTGAAACATCATGACCACGCTTCACCATACCACTACCATCAAAAGCGAGCTTCGAGGTATGCCACGGGTTAACAGTTGCATACCTGATGCCCATTCTATGTAGCATCCCACATGCTTTATGGAAAACCTCACGATTGCGCCAATGTGCCAGCATCTCAGAGCCACTGAAGTTCTCACTGAGATGCTCGAAGACAACCACATCAGCATTCACTTCCTTAGCAAATACCGCAATTTGGTGCGCCGTCTGGCATACAATATTTTCGTTGATGCCAAGGATTTTCGTGCTGATATGACTGGTTGATGCATGACTACCTGAGACAGACCTGATGCCTTTTCTTCTGTTCCTTAGATGCTCCAAGCGGTCTTTCTCACTCGCAAGGCGGATGAACCGCCTTGCGATGACAGTGCCGTTTGTGAGCATCGCAGAACACACAGCATCATTACCAATCCCAAGGTCAACACCAACGATGACTTTTGTATTCTTCTCAGGCAGCAATACTGGTGGCTTACGCCTCATGACGAAAGCGAAGACCCAATTACCAAAATGACGGATAAGGGATGGTGAAGCCATCTCCCACCCATCTTGCGCCTTCTTTGAAATGTAATGGGCATCCTTACTGCGAAGCTGGATACGATGATACGCCCAGTCCTTACCATCCCATAGTTTGACTGAAAGTGAACCATCAGCATTCGGTACATACATGCCATCCTTATAGAATGATGGCGCGATGAATGGGTCATCATTGAAACGCGGTGCATGCTTCTTCTGGGGTCGCATGCCATTACTCATCCGCAAGCAGCGTATCTCATCATAACGAGCGGAGTTCGTCTGGAATGATGAAACATGCCCGATGGCCCTTGAGATGGCATCCCTTCGCAGATAACTTGGAAAGTTAGGGAACGTTTTGTCAAAATCAGGATAATCCGGGGTCATGTTTTTCTTCGTGCCGTGTATCATTCGTTCGACTTTAGCCTTCGCTGCGAGCTGTGCTAGGTTCTTTATCTCATCCCAATGATCAACGCACACGCCGATGATGAAAACAAGAGCATCATGATAGGCTCGCCGTGTTTTCCTGATGCAGCGTGCTGTCTTATGGTCGATTCCTTTTGTATGCACAATGTACCTGACGGTATCCTGCTTGGTCATGACCAGTTCCCTCCTTTCCTATGTATCATGTTAACAATGATATCACATTATTGTAAGTTGTGGGACAATATTGTTAAAAAAATGAGAAATTTTTGAAGTATCGGCTCACCCCAGCCCTTAAGATGCGGGGTTTGCGCCGCTACTTTCGATCAAAATCATCTGGATAATTATAATTTTATTAGTGAACTAATATAATCAACCATCGCATTGTATGCTCTCATTCGCAATTTTTCACGCACTATATAATCCTTCATATAAACTATTTTAGCAATTATTCACTAATCATGCCAGTTAGTAATCAATCATAAGCATCATCAACTAGCAATGATTAACAAGTACTTAATATAAATTCAGTTATTGTATGCAAATTGTATACAATAACCAGTTCACCTACTAGTTCACTGCACGCATGTTTACATTATAACAAGTTGAAATCTGTTATAGTATATACTTCATATATACTATACTGTAGCATAATAAGAGCTAATTAGTTATGCTAGAAATGCTAACAATTTGTAGTTAACTACACTGCTAGCATGTAAGCATGTAAATCAATCATCACTTACTTATATGAAATGCTATATTCTATATAATAACCAGGTATATGCACTAGTAATGCTTACAATTGCACGCATTACTTAGTGAACTGATACCTTGTATTACCGTGAATTTACCAATCATTAGCAACGATTGAACTAGTTAGTGGCAGTTCACATATATCTCTAACCACTAACTAGTTCAATTCCTATAATCGATTTTAGTATAATTACTAATCTAATAGCATATTTGCTATTAAAATAGTTTAGAATGCCTTAGCATAAGTAGTAATCTCACCCTGTGGTAAATCATCTGATTCCATCAAGAAATTATGACCAATAGAACTAGCAATACGACCCTTACGCCTATTATCATCCATCCTACTCAAAGCACCACACGGATACCGCTTATCAAGCGCAATCTCACTTAATGGGATGATTCTAGTTCCAATCCTATAAGTAATAGCATTACCATCATCATCAACAGTCATAACACTATCTCGTGGGTCATAATGCTTAACACGGATATCAGGATTCATCTTTAGAAACTCAGCAGCATCACCATTCCTGACATACAATTCATGATGATGCGGTTGATAGCATGGTGGCATGTGAACAATATGAACAGCAGGCAATTCATCCGTCTTAATCCTATCGCACGCTGGGATTTCTTCAGTAATCACATCATCAGGGTCAACTGGAATAATCATACTCATATTCACCCTGCTTACATGCAATTGATAACGATGATGCTGCTTACTATTATGACTACGCTTACTTCTAATACTACGCACAGTGTATGAGGTACTATTATTAGCAGTGTTAGCATTAGTGCTCACATTACGCGCATTAGTATCATCAGTGCTAGCAGTAGTTGATGATGACTGCTTGGGTGGTTTAGGTGGTGTTAGCATCACAGTGCTAACACTGGTTTCAGTAGTAGTGATAGTGAAATCATTAGGTGATGCTGGTATTACCTTCATAATCCTAGTCTTAGCATTATTAGAAGTCATTATATTACAGTGCTCCAATCTTATACTTGTAATGGTGCTATCATCTGTTTATCATGTTAGCACTAATCGTGTTATCATGCCAGCAATGCTCACATGAATTTCACTAGTCTCATTACAAACATACACTATAGTTTAGCACTAGTAAAAGCATTAGTAGTGCTAGCAGTGCTGGCATTAGTAGTGTTGGCATTAGTCTTGCTGGCAGTTTGTTAACAAACTTGTTAGCACTACTTGTAAACTTTTAATGATGGTAATACTTGGTTTGCTGATTGTTTACTGTTAACAAAAATTATTGTTAACAAATGTATACATTAGGATTAAGTTATTACCTGCGTTGGTGTGTTCTCAGAATTATTACTTTACTAAGTATGTTTTCACTGGCAGCATTTTATTATTATAAGTGTTAGTAAT
>Ga0256406_1002276_pt1 | contig 27732 bp, 23 predicted proteins | sample RumenRJG_03DNA_FD_185986 | JGI IMG/M metagenome (GOLD analysis project Ga0256406, IMG submission 185986) | Bovine rumen microbial communities from Lethbridge, Alberta, Canada - RJG_03 | ecosystem: Host-associated > Mammals > Digestive system > Stomach > Rumen | place: Canada: Alberta | collected...
AGAAGGCCTCGTCCACCAGCGACGCGTTGGTGAAGATGTTGAACAGGCAGTCGTCGTGCTTCTCGGCCAGCTTGAGGACGTCGCCCTTGCGGACGAGGGGCTCGCCGCCGGTCAGCATGAACAGGTGCGTGCCCAGGGCCTTGGACTCGCAGATGAGCTTGTCGCACTCGTCGTAGGTGAGGTTGAGGCGGTTGCCGTAGTCGGCGGCCCAGCAGCCCACGCAGTGCTTGTTGCAGGCGCTCGTCGGGTCGAAGAGGATGATCCAGGGCACGTTGCAGCCGAGGTCCTCCGCGTTCTCCATGCAGGTGCGGAAGCCGCGGAAGCCGGCCTCGTAGCCGCCGTTAAGGATCGCGGTGCGCAGCACGTGCGGGTCCGTCTGGTCGATGAGGTCGAAGAACCACCTCTCCCACTTGCTGCCGGGCTTGAGGCCCGTCTTGATGCCCTTGACGACGCCGGGCGCGACGTCCTTGAGCAGCTTCTCCGCCATGCTGACGCCGTGCTCGAGCTTCTTCTCGCGGTCCTCGCCGGAGCCCGCCTTGAGGATCTGGTCGATTGCGACGCTAAACGCCTTGCGCTCCGCCGCATGCGCGATCTTAGACTGCATGCTAACCCCTCTCCTTCGACGCCTGGAGCGGCCCCGCAGGTCGCGCGGGCCACCGCTCACGTGAGATTCTCTGAAGTCGCACACAGGAGCGCAAGAAACAGAATCCGCTCGAATGGTATGATATCTTCCCAAAAAGAGACGGAGCGTATGCATATCGTACGGACTGTGGGGAAATTGCCTATGAGCGAAGATATGCGCGTGTACAAGACGAAGCGGAACATCGAGCGGACCTTCCTCGAGCTCCTCGCCAAGCACCCGTTCGACAAGATCACCGTGCAGATGATCACCAAGGAGGCCCTCGTCAACAAGGGCACCTTCTACAGGCACTATGACGACAAGTACGACCTCGCGCACCAGGTGGCCCAGAACACCCTGGACCGCCTCGCCATGCACGTGCGCGCCAACACCGAGGTCGCGGCCGACGAGGCCGGGGGCCGCGCGGACACGAACCGCTACATGAGGACGCTTCTCGCGACCTTCGATGACGTCCTTCCCGACCTCGTTCTGCTCAGCAACATAGACCTGCCGGACGTGAACATCCGCGTGAGAATGACCCGCGTCATCTGCGACGGGATCCGCCCCCACATCAAGGACGGCCGTGAGCTCGAGAGCCTCGAGACCGAGGCCTGGGTCATAGCGCAGCTGACGCTCGCCTACCCGGAGTACATGGAGGACACCGAGAAGCCCCTCGACCTCTTCGGCTACATCGTCTCGGTGCACCAGGCCTCGGAGCTCTTCCTGCTGTGGCTGTCCGACGGCAGCGACATGAGGGCGGCGCACGAGGCGTACTACGACGCCACCTGTATGCTGCCCTCCGCGCGCCCCTCGTGGCTCGCGAACGCGACGCACGCGGGCCAGGCCCCCCGTCCGGCGCCGGCCCGCGGCGAGACGCCCCGCTAGCGCCTCAGCGCCTCGCCGAAGGGCGGGAAGGCCACGTCGTCCACCTCGCCGAAGCGCGGCTCGCCCTCCCTGTCGGGCGCGTAGGGGCTGAGCGCGTCGACGACGAGCTGGTTGCAGGCCGGGAGCGCCCGCGCGATGTAGGTGCTGACGGGCCCCTCCACCGCGTCCCCGTCGACCTCCATGGGAATCGCCAGGGCGGACTCCACCCTGATGTCGCGGCCGGTCCAGGACTCGATGTGGGGCCGCCCCATCTTCCTTCCCTCGCGGTCGATGAGGCCGAGGAAGAGTGGCTTCAGGAGCTGGGCGGCGTCCTCCGTCTCCAGCATGATGACCGTCAGGGCGCCGTCGTCGAGGGCGCAGCCCGGGACGATCTCTATGTCCCCCTGGATCGTCGCGCTGTTGGCGACCATGCAGGAGATGCCCGTGCGCTCGTAGGTGACCCCGTCCACAGTAATGGTGAAGCGCTGCACCGTGGGGTGGGTGTTGGAGAGGGCCGCGGTGAAGTAGGCGGCCTGGCCGAGCCTGCGCTTGGCGGCGACGGCGGCCTGCATGAGCTGGGCGTCGTAGCCCAGACCAGCCATGAGGCCGAAGCCGGTGCGGTGGCGCCGCCCGCGCTCGTCGAGCCACATGATCTCGCCGAGGTCCGTGCTCGCGCAGCGGCCCATGCGACAGGCGCGCGCGATCGCGGCGGGCTCGGCCGCGTTGCCGAGGCAGTTGAAGAAGAGGTTGGCCGTGCCCGAGGGGAAGACGCAGGCGAGGACGCCACGGTCGCGCAGGGCGTAGAGCATGTTCGCGACCGTCCCGTCGCCGCCCGAGATCACGACGAGGTCGAACTCCTCGGCGTCGGCGAGGGCACGCGCGTCGTCGCCCTTCTCGCGCACGATGCGCATGACGCACTCGTCGCCGGGGTGCAGGAGGGAGCGCTCGAACTCGAAGATAGCGTCCGAGCCGAAGCCCGACTGGGAATTGTGGACGATGAGTGTGCGCATGCTCTCTCCTCGTTCGCCGGGTGCCTCATGGGAGGGGAGGGTCCGGATTGTGGCTATGATGGACCGGGCGGAGGGTGCCTGGGCCCGTAGCAGGAGCTGGATGCGGGTGCCAAGCGGGTGCCCCTTCGGCCCATGGTAACCGTTTCGCACACGTCCCAGCCGGGAGGTTCAGTGTACATATCGGATGAGGGCAAGCTCGCGGAGTTCTGCGCGTACGCGTCCGGCCTCAGGGTCGTCTCGGTGGACACCGAGTTCCTGCGCGAGAAGACCTACTACCCGCTGCTCTGCCTCGTGCAGGTCGCCGCGGGAGACAGGATAGCGGCGATCGACCCCATCCGCATCCACGACCTCTCGCCCCTGAGGGCGCTCTTCGAGAACCCCGACGTCACCAAGGTGTTCCACGCCTGCGGCCAGGACCTCGAGGTGATCTTCGACGCCATGGGCTGCGTGCCCGAGCCCGTCTTCGACACCCAGGTCGCCGCCGCGTTCCTGGGGCACCGCATGCAGATCGGCTACGGGGCGCTCGTCGAGGCCTACACCGGCGTGCGCCTGCCCAAGGCTGAGTCCCTCACGGACTGGTCGAAGCGCCCGCTCGACCCCGAGCAGCTCAAGTACGCCGAGGACGACGTGCGCTACCTCACGGGCATCTACTCAGAGATGATGGACGAGCTCGTGAGGGCCGACCGCCTCTCCTGGGTGCTGCCCGAGATGGCGGCGCACGCGGCGAAGGGGAACTTCGTTCGCGACCCGCGCGAGACCTACCTGCACCTCAAGCGCGCGAGCACGCTGACCCGCCGCCAGCTGGCCATCGCGCGCGAGGTGTGCGCCTGGCGCGAGGAGACGGCTGCGCGCCGGGACATCCCCCGCAAGTGGGTGCTCTCCGACGAGGTGATCGTCGAGGTCTGCAAGAGGGCGCCCCGCACGATCCAGTCGCTCAAGAAGATCCGCGGCGGCGACTCGGTGGGCACGCGCGACGCGGGGCTTCTGCTCGAGGCCGTGAGGCGCGGGGTGGAGTGCGACCCGTCGGAGTGCCCCGAGATGAGGCGGCGCCAGCGCCCGTCGGGGGAGACCGAGGGCATCGTCGACCTGCTCTACGCCCTGCTTCGCCTCAAGGCCGAGCGGGCCGGGGTCGCCGCGCAGCTCGTGGCCACGAGGGACGACCTGCTCGAGTTCGCCCAGGGCCGCCCGACCCAGATCACGGAGGGCTGGCGCTACGAGATCGCGGGCAGGGACCTCGAGGGGCTGCTCTCGGGGTCGGTAGGGCTCACGGTCAAGGACGGGAGGATCGAGGTCCTGTAGGGGTGGCCGTGCGAATTCGTGTCCCCCTCGTGGGCTAGGGTCTTGCAGGCGTCTGCCGGAGGCGGCGCGGGACTTATGGGTACAACCACACAAGGCGTCGGCGAAGGCGGCCCGGCGCGGATTGCGAGGTGGAGGCTATGCCGTTCTATTTCTACTATGACCTGCCCTACATCCTGCTCGTCGTGGTGTCGCTGGCCCTGGGCGGGCTGACGCAGGGCTACATCAACAGGACCTACAGGAAGTGGTCGAAGGTGACGGGCTCCATCGGGATGACGGGGGCGCAGGTCGCCCGCCGCATGCTCGATGACGGAGGGGCGCGCGACGTGGGCATCACGCGCGTGTCCGGCCACCTCACGGACTACTACGACCCGCGCGACAACAGGCTGCACCTCTCGGACGAGAACTTCGAGGGGGCTTCGGTGGCCTCGGTCGCGGTGGCCTGCCACGAGGCGGGCCACGCGGTGCAGACGGCGAAGGGCTACGTGCCCGGCAGGGTCCGCACGGCGCTCGTCCCGGTCGTGAACTTCTCGCAGCAGGCGTGGGCGGTCGTGTTCCTCGTCGGCGTATTCCTGGGGCTCACCGGCTTCGTCTACCTCGCCATCGCCCTGTTCGCCTTCTCGGTCGTCTTCCAGCTCGTGACCCTGCCCGTCGAGATCGACGCCTCCCGCAGGGCGGTCGCCTACCTCTCGCAGGCGGGGCTCGCGATCGACGAGCGAGGCGCGCGCCAGGTCCTCACTGCGGCCGCCCTCACATACGTGGCGGCGGCGCTCGTCTCGGTCCTGCAGCTGCTCTACCTCGTCGGCCGGACGGACAGGGACTAGCATGGCGGCCGAGGACAAGGTCACGCTCAGCGTCTCCGACGCCGTCTCCCTCGCCAAGCAGCGGGTGGCGTCCACTCCCACGCTCGTGGTCACCGGCGAGGTGACCGGCTTCAGGGGCCCCAACGCCCGTTCGGGGCACTGCTACTTCCAGGTGAAGGACGACCAGTCCGCGATGGACGTGATCGTGTGGAAGGGCACCTACCAGCACGCCGGGATCGACCTGCGCGACGGCATGGAGCTCGAGCTCTCCGGGCGCTTCGACGTCTACCAGAGGACGGGGCGCCTCTCGTTCGTGGCGCGCTCCGTCTCGGTGGCGGGCGAGGGCCTGCTCAGGCAGCGCGTCGCCGAGCTTGCGCGCAGGCTCGAGCGCGAGGGGCTCATGGACCCCGCCCGCAAGAGGCCCATCCCGCGCTTCTGCACGAGGGTGGCGGTCGTGACGTCGCTGTCCGGCAGCGTCATCGACGACGTCAAGCGCACGCTCAGCAGGAGGAACCCCCTGGTGGAGATAGACGAGGTGGGCTGCAAGGTCCAGGGCGAGGGGGCGCCCGCCACCATCATCCGGGCGCTCGCGGTCGCTGCCGCCGCCCGACCGGAGGCGATCCTGCTCGTGAGGGGCGGCGGCTCCTTCGAGGACCTCATGACCTTCAACGACGAGGCGCTCGCCCGTGCGGTCGCCGCCTGCCCGGTGCCGGTGGTGACGGGCATCGGCCACGAGCCCGACACCTCCATCTGCGACATGGTCGCGGACAGGAGGGCCTCCACGCCCACCGCAGCCGCCGAGTCCGTCGCGCCCGCCATCGACGAGGTGGTGGAGACGATCAACGCACGCCAGGACCGCCTCGGCAAGGCGGTGGCGACGATGGTGGCGCGCGAGTCGCAGCGCGTCGAGGAGCTCGGCGCCCGCGCGGGGCGCTCGGAGCGGGCGCGACTCGGGCGCGAGGAGGTCTACGTGGGCTCCCTCGCGAGCCGCAGGGTCTTCCGCGAGCCCATGAGCATGGTCACGGACCGCCTCGACCAGCTGCGCATGAGCGAGCAGCGCCTGCACGACGCGATCCCGACGTCGCTCCAGCGCCGTCGCCGCGCCCTCGACCAGGACGCGACGCGCCTGATCGACGTGGGCCCGCGCCTCCTTCGACCCTACGAGTCCGACCTCGCGCGGCTCGCGTCCTCGCTCGACGCCCTCTCGCCGCTCAAGGTGCTCGGCCGCGGCTACGCCATCGCGCGCGACGCGGAAGGCCACGTCATCTCGGACGCGGGGCAGGTCGAGCGCGGCGACGGCATCGAGGTCCTGCTCGGCAGGGGGTCGGTCAAGGCCCAGGTCACGGAGAAGAGGGAAGGGCGCTAGCGGCGGGCCGCCGGCGCGCGAGAAAGGAAGCCAATGGAGGAGCAGCAGACCAAGGACGAGCCCAGGAGGGTCGAGGACATGACCTTCAAGGAGGCGTCGACGGAGCTCGAGCACATCGTGCGCTCGCTGGAGGCCGGCGACCTCGAGCTCGAGGAGTCCCTCGAGCGCTACAGCCGCGGCGTGGAGCTGCTGAAGAGCCTGAGGGCGCGGCTGGCCGACGCCGAGCAGAAGGTGCGCGTCCTTCTCGACGCCAGCAACGACGAGGCGCTGCCGGACACGACCGACGCGCCGTCGACGGCCTTCCTGGGCGAGTAGGGCACGGAAAACGCGAGAGTAGGGGAGACGCCATGTCGGACTGCATTTTCTGCAAGATCGCAAACCACGAGATCGAGGGCGACTACGTCTACGAGGATGACCTGGTCTGCGCCTTCAGGGACGCGAACCCCGAGGCGCCGGTCCACGTGCTGGTGGTGCCCAAGGCCCACTACGTGAACCTCGGCGAGGACGTGCCCGACGAGGTGCTTGCCGCCCTCGGCCGCGCAGTGAGGGAGGTCGCGCGCCGCACGGGCGTCGACAAGAGCGGCTTCAGGGTCATCTCCAACGCGGGCGCCGACGCCGACCAGGTCGTGCAGCACCTGCACGTCCACGTGCTCGGCGGCGAGTTCCTCGGCAAGGGGCTGCTGCCCGAGCGGTAGGCAGGCGGCACGAGGCGCGGCGGCCCCGCTGGGTGCGTGCGCCGCGCGCGAGCCCCCCCCGCCGAGCGACGCCCTCCGTCCGCCGGACAGGAGGGCGTCGCCCCAATTCGCCCCGGACGGTTGTCTTTGGGGTTATTATTCTAACTGCCCGTTATTTTTTCGGCCCGTTCACGGGACGGCCAGGTCTTCGAGGAGAGGAATTCATGAACGTACTGGTTATCAATGCCGGCAGCTCTTCGCTCAAGTATCAGCTGCTCAACACCGAGACCCGCGAGGTCTTCACCAAGGGCAACTGCGAGCGCATCGGCATCGATGGCTCCTTCATCGGCTACACGGTGAGGGGCGGCGAGAAGCAGAAGCTCGAGGTCGCCCTTCCCGACCACAAGACGGCCATCAAGCACGTCTTCCAGCTGCTCGAGGAGGCCGGCTTCGACCAGAGCAAGATCGAGGGCATCGGCCACCGCGTCGTTCAGGGCGGCTGGTACTTCCCCGAGTCCAAGGTCGTCACCGACGAGACGCTCGGCTGGGTCCGCGAGGTCGCCCCGCTGGCGCCGCTGCACAACTACGCCGAGGCGGACGTCATCGAGATCTGCCGCGACATGTTCCCCTCGATCGGCAACGTGATCGTGGCGGACACCTCCTTCCACTACAACATCCCCGAGAAGGCGCACCGCTACGCCCTCCCGCGCGACGTTGTCGACAAGCTGCACATCCGCAAGTACGGTGCCCACGGCACGAGCCACCGCTACATCTGGAAGACCACCAAGGAGCTGCTCGGCGACGACGTCCACAAGCTCGTCTCCTGCCACCTCGGCTCCGGTGCGTCCCTCTCGGCCATCCAGGACGGCCACGACATGGACACCACGATGGGCCTCACCCCGCTCGACGGCCTCATCATGGGCACCCGCTGCGGCACCATCGACCCGGCGACCGTCTGCTACCTCGTGCGCGAGGGCGGCTACACCATCGACGAGGTCGACACGATGATGAACAAGCAGTCCGGCATCCTCGCCATCTCCGGCGTGTCCTCCGACACCCGCGACGTGGAGGAGCGCGCCCAGAAGGGCGACGCCCACTGCCAGATGGCCCTCGACATGTTCTTCTACCGCACCTCCCAGCTGATCGCCGAGATGGCCCAGTCCATGCACGGCTTCGACACCATGGCCTTCTCCGCCGGCATCGGCGAGAACTCCGACACCTTCCGCTCCGCCATCTGCAAGGAGCTCGCGTGGTTCGGCGTCAAGATCGACGAGGAGAAGAACTCCGTCCGCTCCGACGACCCGCGCGTCATCTCCACGGAGGACTCCAAGATCAAGGTCCTCGTCGTCCCGACGAACGAGGAGCTCATGATCGCCCTCGACGTCCAGGAGCTGCTCTCCAAGTAGCGAGATAGGGTCCGACAAGGACAAGGGTCCGACAAGGACCCGTCGTTCGGGGCGGTGGTCGCTTGCGGCCGCCGCCCCCTCGCATGTGGTGGCGGCCCGGGGGTGGGGCCGCGCCCTGCCACGGCGGGTCCTGCGGGTGCGCTGGGCGCGAGAGGGATGGTGGCAGATGCGCTACACGGACGTGGTCTTCGACATAGACGGCACGCTCATCGACTCGACGCGGGCGATTCGCGCGGGCCTCGACGACCTCGCACTGGAGCTCGTGGGCCGCAGGCTCACTTCCCAGGAGGCAGCGCTTGGCAACGGCCTGCCCGCCGGGCCCGCGCTCGAGCGCATGGGACTGCCAGGCGACGGAGGGACGCAGGAGCGCTGGATCAGGAACCTCCTCGCGCACTGGGACGAGGTCGTGGTCTTCGACGGCGTGCCCGAGGTCCTGGCCGGGCTCGCCCGGAGCGGCGTGAGGCTCGGTGCGGTGACGGCAGAGACCCGCTCCGAGATGGAGCGCGGCTTCGCGACCTTCGACGTCTCGCGGCTGCTCGCGCATGTGGTCGTGGCGGAGGACACGGAACGGCACAAGCCCGACCCGGAGCCGCTCGAGTCCTACCTCGCCTGGAGCGGGGCCGATGCAGGAGACGTCCTCTACGTGGGCGACGGCCTCGTCGACGCCGAGTGCGCCCGGGCTGCGGGCGTGGACTTCGCGCTCGCCGCCTGGCGGCCCTGTCCCCTCGGGCGCGGGGTAGGGGAGGTCGCCCGCCTTGAGGAGCCGCGCCAGGTGCTCGAGCTCATCTAGGGGGCGGCCCCTAGGAGGCGAGCCTCGCCTCGGTGGCCACGTACTGGTAGGCCACGCGCGGCGAGCCTTCGGCCGTGTAGATGGTGCCGCAGCGGGCGAAGCCGCACTTCACGAAGACGGCCTGCATGGCCGCGTTGAGCTCGTGCGTGTCTGCCCGGGCGTTGTCGCACTGCTCCTTGATCCAGTGGAGGCAGAAGGAGCCCACGCCCCTTCCCTGCACCCCGACGGCGATGCGGCGCATCACCCAGTAGGGGTCGTCGTTGATCCACGCGCCGTCCTCGATCCTGGCGTAGGCCGGGTCGGGGCCGAGGAAGAAGGTGAAGCAGGCGAGCAGGCTGCCGTCCTCCTCGCAGACGTAGAGGTGGCCCTGCTCGAAGTCGTGCCGGGCGGTCTCGAGGGAGGGGTAGCCCCCCGTCCACTGCACGTGGTTGCCGTTGGCGCGCATGTAGCCGCGCGCCACCTCGTAGAGCTCGACACAGGAGCTGATCTCGGCCTCGGTGGCCTTGCGAATTCTCATGGTCCATCCTTCTCGTCTCGTGGCATCGCCCGCGCAGGGCCTAGGGGATTATGCTCAGAAGGGGATTATCCTAAACCAATATTCCGAGCTTTCCTGAGGCTCCAGGAAGTCCATCCCCGGCTTGTGCTCGAAGACGTCGTCCGCGTCCGCGAAGGTCGAAGGACCGCGCCACGGCTCGATCGCCACAAAGGGGGCGTCGTTGGCGGCGCTCCAGACGCCCAGGTAGTCGAAGCCGTCGAAGTCCACCCTGACCCCGTGGCCGGCGGGGCCGGCGAGCGTCACCGTGCGCCCGGGCACGTCTGCGAGCAGGAGCGCGTCGTGCGCCAGGAGCTCGTGGGAGAGGGGCAGGACATCTGCATCCTCGAGGAGGGGGACCTTCCGGCCTCGGTCCCACAGGCCGCTCTCGGGCTCGAGCACGGGGCTCGAGCAGGTCCAGGGACGCGCGAACTCGAGGCGGTAGTCGGAGAAGGACTCGCCGGCCGCGAGGGGCACGTTGAAGGCGGGGTGGCCGCCGACGACGTAGGGCAGCGTTACCTTGCCGGTGTTGGTCACGACGAAGCGCTGCTCGAGGGCGCCGCCAGCGAGGCGGTAGGTCATCTCGAGCTCGAAATCGAAGGGGTAGCGCTCGCGGGTCTCGGGCGTGCTCCTGAGGTCGTAGGTGACGGAGTCCGCCTCGGCGCGCTCGATCGCGTGCTCGAGGCCGCGGGCGAGCCCGTGCCGGCCCAGGCGCACCTCGCCCTGGGCGGACTCGGCGCGCCCGTTGCGAAGGTTGCCCACGATCGGGAAGAGCACGGGCGCCCTCCGAGGCCACCAGGTGGGGTCGCCCTGCCAGAGGTACTCGACGCCTTCGAGCCTGAGGCTCATGAGCTGGGCGCCCGCCGAGTCGACGCTTGCCTCGAGACCGTCCGTGCGAATCGTGGTGATGCTCATCGTGTCCCCCAACCTCGTGGCCAAGGCGCTGCCGCGGCCAGGGCGCAGCCTCGGCCGACTCTTGCGCCGCGTGTTCGAGTATCGCACCTTACGGGCCCCGGCGGACCGGCGCCCGGAGAAAAAACGCTGCCGCTCGCCCCCGACGAGCCGCAGGTAAGGCGACCATCCTGTTACGGATGGGCCGCCGGCGGCACGCGTGGGGCATACTTGACCGAGCTTTGCCCGCACGTCCACCAGGACCCGGCCGGCAGGAGGCACCAGGGGCCACCCCGGGTCTCAAGAGGAGGCACCATGATCGATGATCGTCTCACCAAGGCAGGGATCAAGGACCGCACGGGCGCGGTCCTCATCGACGCGTCCCCGGCGGTTCTCGTGGAGAAGGCGCTCTCGCGCGGGGAGGGCGTGCTCACCGACACCGGCGCCTTCGCCGTCACCACCGGCCGCTACACCGGCCGCTCCCCCAAGGACCGCTTCATCGTCGACACCGATGACGTCCACGACAAGATCGCGTGGGGCTCCGTCAACATGCCCATCAGCGAGGACACCTACCACGCCATCAAGCGGGAGGTCTGCGACTACCTCGCCTCGCGCGACCTCTTCGTCATCCACGGGCTCGCCGGCGCTAACCGCAGGTACGCGCGGAAGTACTTCGTCGTCTGCGAGCTCGCCAGCCAGGCGCTCTTCGTCCGCAACATGCTCGTTCGCCCCAGCAGGGAGGAGCTCGAGGACTACGGCGAGCCCGACTTCACGGTCCTGGCGGCGCCCATGCTCAAGCTCGACCCCGAGCGCTACGGCATCAACTCCGAGGCCTGCGTGATGATCAACTTCAAGGAGCGCCAGATCGTCATCGCCGGCACGCAGTACTCCGGAGAGATCAAGAAGTCGATCTTCTCGACCATGAACTACCTGATGCCGGTCGAGGAGGGCGTGCTGCCCATGCACTCGAGCTGCAACATGGACCCCATGACCGGCGACACCGCCGTCTTCTTCGGGCTCTCCGGCACCGGCAAGACGACCCTCTCCGCCGACCCCAACCGCGCCCTGATCGGCGACGACGAGCACGGCTGGGCCGACGACGGCGTCTTCAACTTCGAGGGCGGCTGCTACGCCAAGGCGATCCGCATCTCCTACGTGACCGAGCCGCAGATCTACTCCGCCATCCGCTTCGGCGCGCTCGCGGAGAACGTCGTGGTCAACCCGGCCACGCGCGAGCCCGACTACTTCGACGGCTCGCTCACCGAGAACACGCGCGTCTCCTACCCGGTCGAGTACATCGACAACGCGCAGCTCCTGGGCTACGGCGGCGTCCCCAAGGTGGTCATCATGCTCACGGCTGACGCCTTCGGCGTGCTGCCGCCGATCTCGCGCCTGAGCAAGGACGCGGCCATGTACCAGTTCGTCTCGGGCTTCACGAGCAAGGTCGCGGGCACCGAGCGCGGCATCACCGAGCCCACGCCGACCTTCTCCACCCTGTTCGGCGAGCCCTTCATGCCGCTGAACCCGCTCGTCTACGCGGACATGTTCGGCGAGCGCATGGAGCGCTACGGCACGCGCGTCTACCTCATCAACACGGGCTGGACCGGCGGCCCCTACGGCACCGGCGAGCGCATCAAGCTCTCCTACACGAGGGCCATGGTCACGGCGGCGCTGACGGGCGCGGTGGAGCAGGGCCGCTTCGTCCACGATGACGTCTTCAACCTGGACGTCCCGCAGCACGTCGAGGGCGTGCCGGAGCACGTGCTCAACCCGCGCGAGACCTGGGCGGACAAGGCTGCCTACGACGAGCAGGCAAGGCGCCTCGCGGCGATGTTCGAGAGGAACGCGGCCGAGAAGTACCCGGACATGGCCGAGGAGGTCCGCGCCGCCGGCCCGCATTCGGCGTAAGGGGACGAGCTGGATATGGTGCCCGAGCGCGCCGACGAGGAGTGCGGCTACGCCCCTCGGCGCGCTCGGTCCCATCGCCCACGAGTTCATGTAGGCGATGTCCCAACGGCCGGGGCGGTCTCGGCCCACGAGGGGAGGTCCCGGTGGTGCACAGGATCCTGTTCGTCTGCCACGGCAACATCTGTAGGTCGACGATGGCCGAGTACGTCATGAGGGAGCTCGCCGATCGCGCTGGCGCCCGCGAGCGCGTCCTGGTGGACTCTGCGGCGACGAGCCAGGAGGAGGTCGGCAACGACGTGCATCCGGGTACCCGTCGAGTCTTGGCGCGCGAGGGCATCCCGTGCGGCCACCACCGTTCCCGGCAGATGGGTCCTGCGGACTACGAGCGCTTCGACTACCTGGTCGGCATGGACGCGGAGAACCTCGCGGGCATGTACAGGCTGCTCTCGGGCGAGAAGGGCTACGGCTGGTCGTGGGATCGCGTCTCGCCCGACCAGGCGCGGCGCGCAGATCCGCTAGGCAAGGTGTCGCTGCTCATGGACTGGACCGGCACCCCTCGCGACGTTGCCGACCCCTGGTACACGGGCGACTTCGACGCCACCTTCCGAGACGTCTACGCCGGCTGCTCGGCCCTGCTGCAGAGGCTGCTAAACCAAAACCATAGGTAGGCTTGTGGGTGGTGGTCCTTCTCGATATGTATTCGAGGGGTTTTCAACGGCTTGAATAGCTTGCGGGGAGACGGCGAGAAAGTTGCGCAATAAAACCCGAGACCTGAATGCTAGCTTTACAACGATTTGGCGTGTGGAAGCTGTCTGAGCCGTGTGCGGAACGTTGCGCGGTTTTTGAGCATGGGGGCGTGGGCAATGTTCTGTCCAAACTGTGGGAAGCCGAATCCGGACGATGCCAGGTTCTGCATCGAATGCGGCTATTCGCTAGACAGAGAGGGCGCTCATGGCGGGGCGAGCGAACCCGCGTCGCAAGGCGAATCGGTGTCGCAGTACACCTTGCCGCAGCAGGCGGCTTCCATCCCGAAGCAGGCGGCTTCCATCCCGCGGGAAACTTTGGTGCAGCAGGCGGTGCCCATGCCGCAGGCCACTCCGTCTCCGCTGCCCGATTTTGCGGACGAGCCAACGCACCAGCACAAACGAAAGGTGTGGCCGTTCGTGCTGGGCGGGTGCCTCGGCGCGGCGCTCGTCGCGGCCGTGATCTTGGTGGGCGTTTTGGGCAATCAGAAAAACGCGAACGATGCCCAGGGCGAGCAGCCCATAGCAACCGAGTCTGCAGATAGCGCCGCCTCGTCTTCGACGTCTGACGCGGCAAGCGCGACGACCTCCTCATCCGCTACGGAGGCGGTGGCAAGGGCCGGCAACACGCCTTCGAACTATGCGCAGTGTGCGCGCGTCGTGAGCGACAGCAACTACGACTACTTCTACTCGGTGGCGAAGGGCGGTCTGTGCAGGGCAAAGACGGACGGAACGGTGGAGACGATCGTCTCGGTTGGACTGCAAAGCGATTTGGCCAGCGACTATCTGACGTGGCTGAACCTGGACGGAGACAAGCTCTACTATGTCTGGACATCGAGCACGGGAAGGACGAATGCCTCCTCGATCCATTCGGTGAGCAACGATGGCTCAAACGACCAGGAGATATACGACCTGGGAAGCATTGCCTACTACGAGGTTGCCGGGCTGTTCCTCTACGACGGTACCCTGTATGTGGTATCCGCTGGGGAGGCAGGCTCGTCGGGTACCGCGGCACGTACCTACACCATAACCTCCATGAGCGAGGACGGCTCGAACGTGAAGCAGCTCGGCAGCTTCCAATCAGACAGAAGCTACAACTGCGTGATAGCCGATGGCAAGCTCTTCTATGTGACTGGCTCAGGCACGGACAGCAAGGGCATCCTGTACTCTCAGGACCTGGACGGAAGTAACAACAAGCGGCTGTACACCAGCTCGATCGGCACCATCTCGTCGGCGCCCGTCGTCCAGGGCGGCAAGCTCTATTTCGTTGAGGGCAACTCGGGCACCTCAAGCACCTCAGGAGGCCAAGCAGCTCTTACGCAGCTAGACGAGGATGGGTCGAACGCTAAGACGCTGTACTCTCATTCGGTTGAGAGCTTGGGGCGGGACTATCTGAGCGCAGTTGTCGACGGCAGGGCCTATGTTGCCAATGCAATGGTGGATTCCGTCGATAAGGTCACCGTGGTGCCGCTTGACGGTGCGAGTGACAATACGGTCGATCTTCCGTTCGCTTGCGGCGAAATGACGATAGGCACCGCGCCCGACCACCTCTTGCTGTACAGCTCCCTTGATGGCGGCCAATGGGGCGTCGACGTGTGCGCAACGAACTTCGACCTCACACAGACGTGCGGCTACGTGAGCGAGGGGCAGAGCAAGGACTCATCGTCTACCGGCTCGACTTCGAGCGAATCCAGTTCGAAGGTCAGATACTACGGCTCCACCGGCAAGCTCGTCATGTCGGCGTTCGACTTCTCGGTCACCCTTCCCTCCGGGCTGTCGTGCACGCCCTACTCCGATGGGGTCACGCTGAGGGAGGGGTCCTCGGGCATGGTGATCGACGCCTGGGTCAGGCCCAACTCCCAAGGCGAGAGTCTCGCCGACCTGAGAGCGGCCGCTGCGGCCGGACACGACCTCACGACGAACGCAGGGAAGGACGACTGGTTCGTGGTGAGCTACTGGGATGGAGATACTGGCTACTACCTGCGTGAGTATGTAAGCGACGACACGATAGCGGCCCTGGAGTTCACCTGGCCGCGCTCGAGTGCCGACCACTGCTCGCAGCTGATCGAGGACATGTCGAAGACCATCTCGGATGACAACTGACCCCCTCGCATGAAGGCCGGCCGTGCCGAAGGGGGACATGGGGCGGCCTTCGGACGCATCACGTGAGGGGCCCGCCACCGGGACGGTGACGGGCCCCTCTGCTGGAGCGGAAGAGGAGTCGCGCCGGGCGCCCTGCGCGGGGCGCTCCCGCGCGCTACTTGCCTGCCATCTGCGCCTGGACGGCGGTGATGGCCACGACGCCCACGATGTCGTCGGCGGAGCAGCCGCGGCTGAGGTCGTTCACCGGCTTGGCGATGCCCTGCAGGATGGGGCCGTAGGCCTCGGCGCCCGCGAAGCGCTGGACGAGCTTGTAGCCGATGTTGCCGGACTCGAGGTCGGGGAAGACGAGGACGTTGGCGTGGCCGGCGACCGTGGAGCCGGGGGCCTTGAGGGACGCGACCTCGGGGACGAGGGAGGCGTCAAGCTGGAGGTCGCCGTCGAGGGCGAGCTCGGGGGCCTTCTGGTGCGCGAGCTCGGTGGCCTCCTGGACCTTGGTCGGGACGTCGCCCTTCGCGGAGCCCTTGGTGGAGAAGGACAGCATGGCCACCTTGGGGTCGCTGCCCATGTAGGTCCTCCAGGACGCGGCGGAGGCGATCGCGATCTCGGAGAGCTCGTCGGCGGTGGGGTTGATGTTCAGGCCGCAGTCCGCGAAGAGCAGGGTGCCGTTCTCGCCGTACTCGGGCTTGTCAGTGCACATGATGAAGAAGGCCGAGACGAGCTTGGTGCCCGGGGCGGTCTTCAGGATCTGGAGCGCGGGGCGCAGGGTGTTTGCGGTGGAGTGGCAGGCGCCGGAGACCAGGCCGTCGGCGTCGCCCATCTTGACCATCATGGTGCCGAAGTAGGTGGCGTCGTCCATCTGCTCGCGCGCCTGCTCGAGCGTGACGCCCTTCTTCTTGCGGAGCTCGGCGAACTTCTCGGCGTAGGCCTCGTGCCTGTCGGAGGTCTTGGGGTCGACGACCGTGGCCCCCTCGACCTTGACCGTCTCGGGGTCGCCCAGGATGACAAGGTTCGCCAGTCCCTCCGCCACGATCTTCTCGGCCGCGGCGATGGTGCGCGGGTCCTCGCCCTCGGGGAGCACGATCGTCTTGCGGTCGGCCTTGGCGCAAGCCTTCATCCTATCCAGAAATTCGCTCATGTGAGGCCTCCTCCTCCTCGCGCCCAGGGTGCGCCGCGGCCGGTCGTCGCAGGTGCCCCTCGGGCTTCCCAACGTGCCGTACGTTGAGTATTTGGTGTAACCGGTAGTCATTATAGGGGTGCGTGCTAGAATCTGTCCGAGTTCTTGGGCACGTTCGAGCCCACCTTCCAACCGGCGAGAAACCAGAGGTCCTCAATGAGCATAGAGAGCGGGCTGCCCGCGGGATTCAATCCGAACGCGTACGATGCGATCATTGTCGGTGCGGGCTTCGCCGGTGCCGTCTGTGCTCGTCGCCTCGCCGAGGCCGTGAACTACAAGGTGTGCGTGCTCGATCGCAGGGACCACATCGCGGGCAACGCGTACGACTACTACGACGAGGCGGGCATCCTCGTCCACGAGTACGGCCCGCACATCTACCACACGACGGACGACCGCGTGGACACCTTCCTCTCGCGCTTCACGGACTGGACGCCCTACCAGCACAAGGTGCTCGCCAACGTGCACGGCACCCTGATGCCGGTCCCCTTCAACCACGCCTCCCTCAAGCTCGCCTTCGGCGACGAGGAGGGGGAGCGCCTCTACCAGAAGCTCGTGGGCACCTTCGGCCAGGACAAGAAGGTCCCCATCATGGAGCTCCGCAAGAAGAACGACCCCGACCTCGAGCGCGTCGCGGACTACGTCTACGAGAACGTCTTCCTGCACTACACGATGAAGCAGTGGGGCAAGACGCCCGACCAGATCGACCCCGCGGTCATGGGCAGGGTTCCCGTCTTCGTCGGCAACGACGACCGCTACTTCCCGCAGGCCCCGCACCAGGGCATGCCGGCGGAGAGCTACACCAAGCTCTTCGAGCGCATGCTCGGCCACGACCTCATCGACGTCTTCCTCGACGTGGACGCGCGCGACGTCTTCGACATCACGGACACCAAGCTCTCGGTCTGCGGCAAGAGCTACGGCGGCGAGGTCATCTACACCGGCGCCCTGGACGAGCTCTTCGGCTTCGACCTCGGCGCCCTGCCGTACCGCACGGTCGACATGGTCTTCGAGACGCTGGACGAGGACCAGTTCCAGCCGGTCGGCACCGTGAACTACACCGTCTCGGAGAACTTCACGCGCATCACGGAGTTCAAGAACATGACCGGTCAGGTCGTGCCGGGCAAGACCACCATCATGCGCGAGTACTCGCGCACCTACCTGCCCGGCGTCGGCGAGACGCCCTACTACGTGATCAACGAGCCAGAGAACCTCGAGCTCTACAGGAGGTACCGCGACAGGGTCGCCGGACTGCTCAACTTCCACGTGGTCGGGCGCCTGGCGGAGTACCGCTACTACGACATGGACGGGGTCACGGCCTCCGCGCTCGACCTATCAGACGAGCTGATCAGCCAGCACTAGACCCGGAGCCCTCGCCGCCGCCACGCGCGGCGGCTCTTTCTTTGTGGGGTAGGCGACCTATGAACAAGACCATCACGTTCGGCATCCCGTGCTACAACTCCGCGGAGTACATGGACCACTGCATCAGCTCCATACTCGAGGGGAGCGGCTACGCCGAGGACGTCGAGATCGTCGTCGTGGACGACGGCTCCACCAAGGACGACACCCTGGCCAAGGCGCAGGAGTGGCAGGAGCGCTACCCGACCATCGTGAAGGCGGTGCACCAGGAGAACGGCGGTCACGGCATCGCCGTGCTCAAGGGCCTGGAGAACGCCGAGGGCACCTACTACAAGGTGGTCGACTCCGACGACTGGGTGGACGCGGACGCGCTGCGCCAGCTCCTCGACAAGCTCCGCGCGTTCATCGCATACGACGTCCGCGTCGACCTCGTGATTACCAACTACGTGTACGAGCACGTGGAGGACGACACCCAGAAGGTCGTCGACTACGGCTTTGCGGTCCCCAAGAACAAGGTCATAACGTGGGACCAGATCGGGCACTTCAACCTCTCGCAGAACCTGCTCATGCACTCCCTGTGCTACCGCACGGACGTCCTGCGCGACGGCGGCGTCCCCATGCCGGCGCACACCTTCTACGTGGACAACATCTACGCCTACGTGCCTCTGCCCCGCTGCAAGACCATCTACTACCTGCCGGTCGACCTCTACCGCTACTTCATCGGCCGCGGGGACCAGAGCGTGAACGAGCAGGTCATGGTCTCCAGGATCGACCAGCAGCTCAGGATCACGCGGGTCATGATGCACGCCTACCACCTCTACGAGGACGTGCCGAGCACGAGGCTGCGCTCCTACATGATGGGCTACTTCACCCTGATGATGGCGGTGAGCTCGGTCTTCTCGAAGCTCTCCGACAAGCCCGACGCGAAGGCGAACCTCAAGGGGCTCTGGGACGAGCTCAAGGGCTACGACCGTCGCATGTACCTGCGCGTGCGCTACGGCCTCGTGGGCATCTACAGCAACCTCCCCAAGGCGGGCGGCGAGAAGGCCACGATCATCATCTACCGCATCGCGCAGCGACTGGTGAAGTTCAACTAGAGGTCCGCGGCCGCCTTGAAGCCGTACGCCCCCCAAGCGGAGCGGGCGGCGTCGGCGATGGCGAGCTCGAGCGCGCGCGTCGCGAGGACGCCGACGACGTCGGGTGCGGCATCGACGTCGCCCGTCGCCATCACGAAGACGGTGTCGCCGTCGGAGGTCGTGTGCGTCGGCCGGATCGCGTGGGCGTAGGCGTCGGCCGACATCTGGGCGACCTTCGTGGCCTGGGCCTTGGTGAGGCGGGCGTTCGTCACCACGCAGGAGATCGTGGTGTTCGTGCGCGGCGCGGGCTGCCTCGCCGCGTTGGCGCGCTCGTTCTCCTCTGCGGTCTTCGAGAATCCCGAGCGCTCGTTGGCGTCGAGCAGGAGCTCGCAGGCGTCCGCCACGCGGGTGCCGTCGGGGGAGAGCGTGCCCGCGATCGCCTCGCCGGTGTCCGGGTCGCAGACGTTGCCGAGGGCGTTGACGGCACTCACGGCGCCGCACACGAGGTCTGCGGAGCAGAGCACGCACTCGCCGACCCCGGACTTCATGGCGCGCCCGGGCCCTGCGAGCTTGCCGACGGTACAGCCCGTGCCGGCGCCGACGCAGCCGCGCTCGAGGGGGACGCCTTGGGAGGCGAGGGCGCGCCTGGTCGCCTCCGCGCCCTCGCCGATGCCGGGACGGGAGGAGAAGTCGCCGACGGGCAGGTCGAAGAGGCAGGCCGAGGAGACGATGGGTACGACGCCCGCACCGACGTTGAGGCCGATCCCCTGGCGCTCGAGCTCCTCGGCGACGCCGCAGGAGGCCGCGAGGCCGTAGGCGCTGCCACCCGAGAGCACCACGGCGTTGAGCACCTGCACCGTCTCCTCTGGACGCAGGAGGTCCGTCTCGCGGGTGGCGGGCGAGCCGCCGCGTACGTCGACGCCTCCCGTCGCCCCCTTGGGGCAGACGATCACGGTGCAGCCGGTGCCCCCCTCGGCGAGGGTGGCGTGAGCGGCGAAGACGCCGGGGATCTGGGTGACGCTCGTGGGCGTGGGCTCTGGCATGGCTGCCGCCTTTCTGACGCACGTGCGGGCAATTGCGGGCTGGGAACCGGGCTGGGTGCCGTGCGGGGCGGGAGGCGCGGCTGGGACGGGCGCGCCCGCCCTCAGAGGGCGCTCGGGTCGCCCGCCTTGCGGGAGAGCAGCTCGAAGAGCAGGTCCTTCTCCGCCCCTCCACGCGAGCGGAGAAGGGCGTCGAGCTCCCTCACGAGGCGGGCGACGGGAAGGCCCACCACGTTGCTCCAGTCTCCCTCGATGCCGGCGACGAAGAGGCCGCCCGCGCCCTGGATGCCGTAGGCGCCGGCCTTGTCCATCGGCTCGCCGCTGGCGACGTACGCCCGGATCTCCTCGTCCGTGAGGGGGTAGAAGCGCACCGAGGTCGTCTCCGTGAAGCTGGACTCGACAGGGGCTTCCGCCGCGGTGCCGGGAGCCGGGAGCATGAGGCACACGCCCGTGGTGACGTGGTGGACCACTCCGGAGAGCTCGCGGAGCATGCGCACCGCCGCGTCCTCGTCGGCGGGCTTGCCGAGGACTTCGCCAGACGCGGTCCAGACGATAGTGTCGGCGGCGACGAGCGGCTCCGAGGCGCCGCAATCGCCGAGTGAGGACCAGGTCGCATGCGCCTTCTCGGTCGCGAGGCGTCGCACGAGGTCGACGGGCGCCTCGCCCGCCCGCCTCGTCTCGTCGATGTCGGCGGGGCGGACCTCGAGCGAGAAGCCCGCGCGCTCGAGGAGCTGTCGCCTGCGTGGTGATGCCGATGCGAGGATCATGGGATGCTCCGTTCGAAAGAGGCGCCCCGTCTCGGTGACGGGGCGCCTCGCGTTCGCCTGGGTTCGCCCGGAGTCCCTCCGGGCTGCCCCTGCCTTTGCTGCGCTCGCGCTACTCCACGGTGATGGCGGAGACGGGGCAGTTGTCGGCGGCCTCCTGGGCCGTGTCCTCGGCGTCGGCGGGAACCTCGTCGACGATGGGCTCGGCGATGCCGGAGTCGCCGATGGCGAAGACCTCGGGGCAGGTGGACTCGCAGAGACCGCAGCCGATGCAATCCTCGGAAACAGTTGCCTTCATGTTCATTCCTCTCACTAACTCTTGGGCCCTTGCCCAAGTTCCTCTATCTTTTTACTCTTTCGCATCCGGATGCGCTAGCCCTAAAGTCACAAAAGTGAGGCCCCCTGGCGTCGTCCCTAGGCCAGCTCGAGCAGGGTCACCGTCTCGACGTGGAAGGTCTGGGGAAAGAGGTCGACAGGCGTGACGGAGAGGGGCCGAAAGGCTCCCTCGGCGCGGAACCGCGCGAGGTCGCGCGCGAGCGTGGCCGGGTCGCAGCTGACGTATGCGATTGCGCGCGCGGGCTGCGCCGAGAGCTTCTGCACGACGTCGGCCGCGAGCCCCGCCCGCGGCGGGTCGACGACAATCACGTCCGCGTCGGTGTCCGGGAACTCGAGGCCGGCGTCGCCGCCGATGGGGTCGGCGTTGCCGATGCCCGCCCGCTCGAGGTTGCGCCTGAGGTCGCGGACGGCGGGGCCGTACGACTCGACGGCGGAGACGTAGCCGCAGCGCCTGGCGAGCGGCAGCGTGAAGGTGCCCGCCCCACAGTAGAGGTCCATGGCCTCGTCGTCGGGAGTGGGGCTCAGCCCTTCGAGGACGAGCTCCTGAAGCCGCTCGGCCCCGGTGGTGTTGACCTGGAAGAACGAGGGGGCCGAGATGCGCATGGTCTCGCCGCCGATCCGTTCCTTCCAGTGCCCCTTGCCCGAGAGAACCTCGAGGCCCGCGATCTTGCGCGCCTTGCTCGCGCCCTTGGTCATGACGCGCACGACGGAGGTCGCCTTGACGGCGTCGCCCACTATCTTGGCGGCGCGGGCGCGGGGGAAGGCCTCCGGCCTCGTCCACAACGCGACCTCGACGTCGCCGGTGCGCTCGGAGACCCTGAGGCCGATGCGCTCGAAGCTCAGCCGGTCGGAGTTGGCGAGGTAGGTGAGGGCGCCGGAGACCGACTTGACGAGGGCCTGGTTCTTGCCGGAGAGCAGCGGGCACTTGGGGACCTTGACGACGCTCGTGCCGTCCGTCCCGTGCATGCCTATGACGGAGCGCCTCCCGTTGCGCGCGAACGCGAGCTCTATCTTGTTGCGGTAGCCCCAGGGCGCCGAGGGGGCCTCGCAGGGAGCGACGAGGCCCTCCGCCTCGTCGGGGTCGAAGCGCCCGATCCGGACGAGGGAGTCCACGACGGACGCGCGCTTCGAGGAGAGCTGCAGGGGGCGGGAGAGGCTCGCCCAAGGGCAGCCGCCGCAGGCGCCCGCGAGCGGGCAGGCCGGGCGCACCCGGTCGGGCGAGGGCTCGAGCACGCTCTCCACCCTGGCCCTGAGGAAGGTCCCCGCGTCCTGCGTGACGCGTGCGTCGACGAGGTCGCCCGGGACGCCCCCGCTCACGAAGACGGTCTCGCCATCGTCGGTACGCGCGATGGCGTCCGCGCCGTAGGCCATCCGCTCGACCCTCAGCCTCAGGGCCTCTCCTCCGGTAACACCCATGCTTCCCCCTAAGGAGCGAGGCCAGAGGGCGTCCCTCTGGCCTCGTCGCCAAACACTGCCAGTCACTTGAGTATAGACGTAGCGGGGACGGGCGGGGGAGGCGGGAGGCGCTCCCGACCCAGCCGCTCGATGTCCGCCGCTAGCCCTTGGTGCCACCGCCGAACAGCATCTTAAGGCCCATGCCGATGAGGTGCAGCGCCGTCGCCGTGCGGCTCGCGCCCTCGGGCGCCTCGGGCTCGACGCCTGCGCCGGCGCCAGCAGGGGCGGCCTCGCGGCTTGCCTCGGCTCCGTCGAGGTCCGGTGCCACCTCCGACGCCACCCGCCCGGTCGTGGCGCCGTCCGGGGAGGGAGGCTCGACCTTGGGCTGAGGGTCCTTCTCAGCGGGCTCCATACCCTCGACCTCAGCTTGAGGCTCAACCTTGGAGCCTTCCGTAGAGCGCGTGTCGTCGCTGGTCGGAGCGAGGGGCTGCGCCTCGGGCGCGGGCGTTCCCGGAAGGTTCTCGGCGTCCGCACGGGGCATCTCCTCCGTCCAACCGCGGACGTCGGGGAAGGGCGCCTTCGGGAGGGTCGAGACGGGGGCGTCGTGGTCGTCGTCGTAGGTGCCGATGCCGGGCAGCGACAGGAGGCGGTCCGTGACGCTGCGCGAGAGCTTGGGAGTGATGGTGCCGGAGGGCGTGAGGATGCTCACGTCGGACTTGCGGGCGCGCAGGTAGGCGAGCTGCATCAGCGCCTCCTGGCAGACGACCCTCGGCTCGCCGGGCTCGGCGTCGAGCTTCCTCCAGGTGCCCTCGCTCGTGAGCTGGCGCGCCTTCACGTTGTCGGCGAGCTGGAAGTTCATGTACTGGATCACGAGCTCGCGGCAGGTCCTGTCGAGCACCGGGTAGGCGATCTCGACGCGACGCTCGGTGTTGCGGGTCATCATGTCGGCGGACGAGAGGTAGACGGTGTCGACCTCGACGCCGAAGGCGTAGACGCGGGCGTGCTCGAGGAAGCGGCCGGCTATCTCCCTCACGACGAGCCCCTCGGTCTTGCCGGGGACGTCCGCCTTGATGCAGCAGATGCCGCGCACGATCATGATCACGTGGACGCCCGCCTGGCAGGCCTCGGCGATCTTGTCGATGACGTCGCGGTCGGTGAGCGAGTTCATCTTCATGAAGACCTGCGCGGGCAGGCCCTCGCGCGCGTGGCGGATCTCCCTGTTGAGGCCCCTGAGGACGAGGGGCTTCAGGCCGACGGGGGCGACGCCGAGGTACTTGTAGGTGCCGCGCAGGTTGCCGACGCCGAGGTTGCGGAAGAAGGAGTTGCCGTCCTCGGCGATGCCCTCGTGGGCGGTGAGCAGCATGAAGTCCGAGTAGAGCTTGGCGGTCTTCTCGTTGAAGTTGCCGGTGCCCAGGCAGGTGATCCGCTTTATGCTGCCGCCGTTGTGGTAGGTGATCTGGCAGATCTTGGAGTGGACCTTGTATCCCTCCTGGCCGTAGATGACCGTGCAGCCCGCGTTCTCGAGGCGCTCCGCCCAGGCGATGTTGTTCGCCTCGTCGAAGCGGGCGCGCAGCTCCATGAGGACGGTGACGTCCTTGCCGTTCTCGACCGCCGAGATGAGGCTCTCGCAGAGGCGCGACTGCTTGGCCACGCGGTAGAGGGTGATCTTGATGGAGATGCAGTCGTCGTCGTTGGCGGCCTGGCGCAGGAGCTCGAGCAGCGGGTCCATCGACTCGTAGGGGTAGAAGAGAAGGACGTCGTGGTCCTCGACCTGGGGGCGCAGGGGCCTCGTCATGTCGACCATGGGAGAGATCTGCGGGACGAACGGCTCGTAGACGAGCCTGCTGTGCACCTCGTCGGGAATCTTGCCCTCGAGTCCGTAGATGAAGCCGAGGTCGAGTGGGATGCGGACCCTCGAGACGCGCTCCTTGGTCAGCCCCAGCTCGCGGATGATGGAGTCCTCGAGCTTGCGGTCGAGCTCGCCGCGGATCTCGAGGCGGATCGGCTGGAGGCGCTGGCGCTTCTTGAGGACCTTCTTCATGTGGAGGCGGTAGTCCTCCTCCTCCTCGACGCCCTCGCCGTCGGGGTCGATGTCGGCGTTTCGCGTGACGCGGATGACTGCGTGGTTGCGCGGCACGTAGCCGCCGAAGCAGTCGGAGAGCTTGTAGGCGATCACGTCCTCGAGCAGGGTGTAGCGGTAGAGTTTGGTGGTGGAGGGCAGCTCGACCACGCGCGGCAGCGAGGGCGGCACCTCGACGATGCCGAGCACGCCGCGCTCGTCGGCGCCGTCGAGGGTGCAGGCGACGTACTGGTAGGAGTTGCGCAGGTTGGGGAAGGGGTGGCGCGGGTCGATGATCAGGGGCGAGTTGATGGGCGCGACGAAGCTCGCGTAGTAGCTCTCGACGGCCTCGACGTCGTCCTCGAGGTAGTCTCCGGGCGCGACGTAGGAGAGGCCGTTGGCCGAGAGCTCGGAGGTGACCTTCTCCCAGGCGGAGGCCTGGCGCTCGAGCAGGCCTGGCAGGATCGAGAAGACCGTCTCGAGCTGCTCCGAGGGGGTCTGGTCGGACTTGTTGTCGCGCGGCTGGTGCTTGAGCCGGGCGAGGTCGGACAGGCCGCCGACGCGGATCATGAACCACTCGTCGAGGTTCGAGCCGAAGATCTCGACGAACTTGAGCCGCTCGAAGAGGGGGACGGTGGGGTCGAGGGCCTCGTCCAGGATGCGGTCGTCGAAGTTGAGCCAGCTCACCTCGCGGTTCTGCGTGTAGGAGAAGTCGCGCCCGGAGCCGTGGTCCGCGGCGGCGGGCTGGTCGTCGCCGGCGTCGCGTAAGGTGGCGTCCTGCTGGTCGGGCTTGTCGCTCTTCTTGCTCATATGCGCTCCTGACTCTGCTCGCCCCTTCGGGGCCGGCCCTCGGGGACTGTTGCCGCTTCGCTTCGCGTGAGGCGTCCCCGGACGCTCGGGCGGGGGACACGTGACTCAAACTATAGGTAATGGAGAACTGCACTTTGATAAGACTTCCGTAAGCACCCGCCCTCCCGTCCGTCGAGTGGAGCTCCGCTCGTTACGTGCTCTTGACCAGAACGGCGTTCTGGGCGTCCGCGGGCTCCGCCGGGCATAGAATGGCAGCTTCACGGCACCGAAACACGACCGCCGAAAGGAGCCCCAGATGACCGTCAACCTCTCTGGCCGCAGCTTCCTCAAGCTGCTCGACTTCACGCCGGAGGAGATAGAGTACCTCCTCGACCTCTCCGCGGAGTTCAAGCGTCTCAAGAAGGCCAGGACGCCGCACCGCCTGCTCGAGGGGAGGAACGTCGCGCTCATCTTCGAGAAGACGTCCACGCGGACGCGCAGCTCCTTCGAGGTGGCCGCGCACGACCTGGGGATGGGCGCCGTCTACATCGGCCCGGGCTCGTCGCAGCTGGGCACCAAGGAGTCCGTGGAGGACACCGCGAAGGTCATGGGCCGCATGTACGACGGCATCGAGTACCGCGGGTTCGGCCAGGAGGTCGTGGAGGAGCTCGCCGCCAACGCCGGCGTGCCCGTCTGGAACGGCCTCACCACCGAGTTCCACCCGACCCAGATGCTCGCCGACGTCCTGACCGCCCGCGAGGTCTTCGGCCGCGACCTCAAGGGGCGCAAGCTCACGTTCTTCGGTGACGCCGGAAACAACGTGGGCAACTCGCTCATGGTGGTCTGCGCCAAGCTTGGCATCGACTTCTGTGCCTGCGGTCCAAAGAGGCAGATGCCGGACGACGAGCTCGTCGCCACCTGCCGGGCCATAGCCGAGGGTAGCGGCTCCACGATCACCCTCACGGAGGACGTGGAGGAGGGCGCCCGCGACGCGAGCGTGCTCTACACGGACATCTGGGTCTCGATGGGTGAGCCGGCCGAGCTCTGGGAGGAGCGCATCTCCCTCCTCGAGCCCTATCGCGTCACCGCGGACGTGATGGCGCAGGCGCGCCCCGACGCCATCTTCCTGCACTGCCTGCCGAGCTTCCACGACACCAAGACCGCCGTGGGCGCCCAGATAGCCGAGAGGTTCGGCGTGCGGGAGATGGAGGTCTCCGACGAGGTCTTCCGGAGCGAGCGCAGCCACGTGTTCGACGAGGCGGAGAACCGCATGCACACCATCAAGGCCGTCATGTACGCGACGCTCAAGAACCCCGAGGAGTAGGGAGGGGAACGTGAAGCTGAGCGGATCGGACATCGTCGTGAGGACCCTGGTGGAGCAGGGCGTGGACGTCGTCTTCGGCTACCCGGGCGGGACGGTCATCGACATCTACGACTCGCTCTACAAGTACTCCGACGAGCTGAGGCACGTCCTGGTGGCGCACGAGCAGGGGGCCGCCCATGCGGCCGACGGCTACGCGCGCGCAACGGGCAGGCCCGGCGTGTGCATCGCGACCTCCGGGCCCGGCGCGACCAACCTCGTCACGGGCATCGCGACCTCCTTCCTCGACTCGACGCCCCTGGTCGCCATCACCGGCAACGTGCCGTGGTCGCAGATCGGCACAGACTCCTTCCAGGAGATCGACATCACGGGCATCACGCTGCCCGTGACCAAGCACAACTACTTCATCGGAGACGTCCGCGACATCGCCCCGACCCTGCGCGAGGCCTTCCGCCTCGCGCGCTCCGGCCGGCCCGGGCCCGTGCTCGTCGACATCGCGAAGGACGCCCAGCGCGCCACGTGCGACTTCGAGCCCCTGGAGGCCCCCGTCGAGCCCGACCCGGTGGCCCCCTACGAGGGCGACCTCCTGCCGGAGGTCGCGATGTGCATCAACAAGTCGAGCCGCCCCTACGTCTACTGCGGCGGCGGCACGATCGCGTCGGGCGCCGAGGAGCAGGTCGCGCGTCTCGCGGACGTCATCGACGCGCCCATCGCCACCTCGCTCATGGGCGTCTCTGCCATAAGCTCCGACAACCCGCGGCTCCTCGGCATGGAGGGCATGCACGGCCACTACGCCGCCACGAAGGCGATGGCGGCGGCGGACTGCATCATCGCCCTCGGCGTCCGCTTCAACGACCGCTCGACGGGCGACCGTCACAGCTTCGCCCAGGGAACGCGCATCGTCCACATCGACATCGACGAGTCGGAGCTCTCCAAGAACATCCCGGACACCTACGACCTCAAGGGCGACCTCGCGCTCACGCTCGACCGCCTCATCCCGCTCCTCGAGGAGACGACCCACCCAGACTGGGACGCGACCATAGCCTCGCTCAGGGAGGAGGAACGCGCCTGCGAGGACGCGCGGGAGGGCCTCACGCCCGCCAACGTCATGCGCGAGCTCGACCGTCGCCTCACGCCCGACGTCCCCGTGGTGACCGACGTCGGCCAGCACCAGATGTGGGCGAGCCAGATGCTGACCTTCAGGCGCCCGCGCTCCTTCATCACGAGCGGCGGGCTCGGCACGATGGGGTTCGGGCTGGGAGCGGCCATCGGCGCCTCGCTCGGCACGCACGACCGCGTGGTCCTCGTGATCGGCGACGGAGGCTTCGGCATGTGCATGACCGAGCTCGCCACGGCCGTGACCAACCGGGTACCCGTCACCATCCTGCTGCTCAACAACGGGGTGCTCGGCATGGTCCGC
>Ga0256406_1002277_pt1 | contig 27720 bp, 24 predicted proteins | sample RumenRJG_03DNA_FD_185986 | JGI IMG/M metagenome (GOLD analysis project Ga0256406, IMG submission 185986) | Bovine rumen microbial communities from Lethbridge, Alberta, Canada - RJG_03 | ecosystem: Host-associated > Mammals > Digestive system > Stomach > Rumen | place: Canada: Alberta | collected...
AATACCCGACGCTGTGTTTGATAAGGCGGATCAGGTTGAGTTTGTAGATATTGAACCATCAGAGCTTTTGGACAGGCTTAAAAGCGGCAATGTGTATAAAGAAACACAGGCAGACAGAGCAATGTATAATTTCTTTACCCTTGACAACCTGATTGCATTAAGGGAAATTGCGCTTCGTCGATGTGCGGACAGAATTAATATTATGAACGTGAATGTTAGAATAAAAAACAACGGCGATTATCATACGGATGAGCATATTTTGGTATGTCTTTCCTCATCACCGTCAAATGCTAAAATTATACGAACGGCAGCAAGAATGGCAAATGCCTTCAAAGGCATTTTAACAGCACTGTACGTGGAAACACCTGAATTTGCCGCCGTAAGTGACGAGGATAAAAAACGGCTGCGGCAGAACATTCGTCTTGCAGAGCAGCTTGGTGCAAAAATCGAAACTGTTTACGGCGATGATGTTCCGTTCCAGATTGCAGAGTTTGCAAGACTGTCAGGAGTTTCAAAAATCGTTATCGGACGAAGCTCGTCGATAAAAAAGCATTTCTTTAATAAGCCGACATTAACGGAAAAACTGATTACTCATGCTCCCAATATGGATATACATATTATTCCTGACAGTAGTGATATTGTTCAATACAGAAAGATGAAATTTAAAAAGAATAAGGACTTTTCACTTTCTCTGCGTGATTTGATGAAAAGTATAGGAATCCTTCTCGCAGCAACGCTTATCGGATACGCTTTTTCATTGCTTGGCTTTAAGGAGGCAAATATTGTAACCGTATATATTCTGGCTGTTCTTGTTATTGCGGTTATTACAACACGCAGATTGTACAGTATGGTTTCTTCAGTAGTATGCGTCCTGGTGTTTAACTTTTTCTTTACGGTGCCGAAGTTTACGTTTATGGCTTATGATGACGGTTATCCCGTAACCTTTCTGATTATGCTTAGCGTAGCCTTTATTACAAGCAATCTTGCGATAAAGTTAAAAAATCACGCAAAGCAGGCGGCACATGCGGCATTCAGAACTAAAATTCTGTTTGACACCAATCAGCTGATTCAAAAGGCAAGTGGTACAAATGAAATTATTACCGCAACAGCAAATCAGCTCATAAAGCTTCTCGGAAAAAACATTGTTATATATTGTTGTGAAGACAACAAACTCGGAAATCCGCATATTTTTCGCGCAAACAGCGATGATTCGGAGGATGAATTAACAACAGATAATGAAAAGGCTACTGCACAGTGGGTTATGAAAAACAACAAGCATGCCGGAGCAACCACCGATACCCTTTCCGGTGCAAAATGTATGTATTTTGCAATAAGAGTAAACAGCAATGTCTACGGCGTGGTTGGTATTGATATGAACGACAGTGCACTCGATTCCTTTGAAAACAGTGTGTTGTTATCTATATTGGGTGAGTGTGCGCTGGCTATGGAAAACGAAAAGAATGAAAAAGAAAAGGAGGCTGCGGCAATCCTTGCGAAAAATGAGCAGCTGCGTGCAAATCTTCTGCGAGCCATATCGCATGATCTGCGTACTCCGCTTACATCAATTATGGGCAATGCGGACAATCTTCTGTCGAACGGCGATTCTTTTGATAAGGAAACAAAGCATCTCATTTATAAGGACATTTATGACGATTCTATGTGGCTTATTAACCTTGTTGAAAATCTTTTGTCCGTTACAAAGCTGGAAGACGGTAAAATGAAGCTTAACCTTTCGTTGGAGCTTATGGACGAAATTATAACCGAAGCACTTCACCATATCAACAATAAGGGTGGTACACATAAAATCAAAACCATAAATTCCGATGAAATTGCACTTGTTAATGTTGACGCACGGTTGATTATTCAAGTAGTAATCAATCTGGTAGACAATGCGATTAAATATACGCCGGAAGGATCTGAAATAGTTATCAAAACGAAAGTAAGCGGTAAAAATGTTGTGGTGTCTGTTGCGGATAACGGCTATGGTATACCGGATGAGAGCAAAAGCAAGGTGTTTGATATGTTTTTCAGTGGTGCAAATAGTATTGCAGACAGCAGAAGAAGCATCGGAATTGGACTGTCACTGTGCAAATCTATTGTTACAGCCCATGGCGGCAAGATTTTTGTTTCGGACAATAAGCCGCAAGGTGCTGTTTTCACTTTCACACTGCCCACAAAGGAGGTTAATCTGAATGAATAAAATAACAGTTCTGGTTGTTGAAGATGATACGCCCGTAAGAAATCTTATAACAACAACTTTAAAAACGCACGACTATAAATATTTAACGGCAAAGGACGGAGCAAGTGCCATAATGGAGGCATCATCGTATAATCCGGATATAATACTGCTTGATTTGGGACTTCCCGATATAGACGGAATAGAGGTAATAAAGAAAATACGGACTTGGTCAAATTTGCCTATCATCGTGATAAGTGCAAGAAGCGAGGACAGCGACAAAATTGCAGCTCTCGACTGCGGTGCCGATGATTACCTGACAAAACCGTTTTCGGTTGAGGAGCTTTTGGCAAGGCTGAGAGTAACGCAAAGACGGCTTAACTTTATTCAGACACAGGTGCTGTCAACTTCATCTGTATTTATAAACGGAAAGCTTAAAATCGACTATGCGGCCGGCTGTGCATACTTAGATGATACCGAGCTTCATTTGACGCCGATTGAATTTAAACTTTTAAGTCTGCTTTCAAAGAATGTCGGTAAGGTTTTAACACATAAGTTTATTACCGAAAACATCTGGGGAAGCAGCTGGGATAATGATGTAGGTTCCCTGCGTGTGTTTATGGCAACGCTTAGGAAAAAAATTGAGAAATCTCCCGATTCTCCGCAGTATATTCAAACTCATGTGGGAGTGGGATACAGAATGATAAAGGTTGAGTAAACAGTATTGGTATGATAGTACAAAAAATGCCCGATAATTCCCGAAACTCAGGAATTATCGGGCTGCTTTACTTTTTATATCGGATATTAACAACTGTTATAATTTTATATTCTTTATTAAATAATGCTCATTGAATAAGAACAGCAATAGAAAAATTCATAAAAAAAATAATTTATGAATTTTTTGTTTTTTCTATTGACATATACCCCGGTATGGTATACAATAATAATACCCTGCCGGGGTATGAAAGGAAGATGTGACGATGTCTGATAAAGAAGTCTGCGGATGCTGCAAAAAAATAACTGCTCGCTCAGATGAAGAACGCAAAAAGCTTATTCACCGTCTGAATCGAATTGAAGGGCAAATTCGCGGGATTCGCAAAATGGTGGAAAAAGATGCTTACTGTGCGGATATTTTAATTCAGTCTGCCGCTGTAAATGCTGCGGTCAATGCTTTTAATAAGGAATTGCTTGCGAGTCATATTCGGGGCTGTGTTGCAAGAGATATCCGTGACGGAAAGGATGACGTAATTGATGAGTTGGTGGCAACTCTACAAAAACTGATGAAATAAAAGGAGGCGTTAATAATAAATTATGGAGCAATATACAGTAACAGGTATGAGCTGTGCCGCCTGCACCGCACGGATAGAGAAAGCGGTATCAGGCGTGAAGGGTGTAACTTCCTGCTCGGTTAGCCTGCTGACCAATTCCATGGGCGTAGAGGGAACTGCCAATGCTGAAGATATTATAGCGGCGGTTCGTAACGCCGGATACGACGCAGCAATTAAAAAAAGAAACATTGAGAAAAACACGCAGTCATCTTCTGACACAGATACACTTAAGGACAGAGATACCCCTGTACTTAAAAAGCGACTGGTTTCTTCTCTCGGCTTTTTGATAGTTCTTATGTATGTTTCTATGGGGCACATGATGTGGGGCTGGCCTCTGCCGTCTTTCTTTAATAATAACCATGTGGCAATGGGACTTTTGCAGCTATTGTTAACGGTTGTAATCATGGTTATCAATCAGAAGTTTTTTATTAACGGATTTAAGAGCTTGTGGCATCGTGCGCCGAATATGGATGCATTGGTTGCATTAGGCTCTGCGGCAGCCTTTGTTTACAGCACCTTTGCTCTGTTTGCCATGACAGATGCACAGGTAAAGGGCAATACAGCTGCCGTAATGTCCTATATGCACGAGTTTTACTTTGAATCCGCCGCTATGATACTTGCGTTGATAACTCTTGGGAAAATGCTGGAGGCGCGCTCAAAAGGCAAAACCACCGACGCTCTGAAAGGGCTGATGAAGCTGGCTCCTAAAACAGCAACACTTGATCGGGACGGTACCGAAATAGCCGTGCCGATTGAGCAAGTGGCAAAGGGTGATGTTTTTGTTGTGCGTCCCGGTGAAAATATCCCTGTGGACGGAACCGTTTTAGAGGGAAACAGTGCTGTAGATGAATCCACACTGACAGGTGAGAGTATACCGGTAGACAAAACGGTTGGAAGCACAGTTTCCGCCGGAACACTGAACCGGTCGGGGTTTATTCGTTGTGAAGCGACAAGAGTTGGTGAGGACACCACGCTTTCGCAGATTATTCAGATGGTTAGCGATGCGGCTGCAACAAAAGCTCCGATTGCAAAGGTTGCAGACAAGGTATCTGGTGTGTTTGTTCCTGCCGTTATTGTAATTGCGGTGATAACTGTAATAGCTTGGCTTATCGCCGGTCAGACAGTGGGATTTGCTTTGGCGAGGGGTATATCTGTTTTGGTGATCAGCTGTCCGTGTGCACTTGGTCTTGCTACTCCCGTAGCTATCATGGTGGGCAACGGATTGGGAGCTAAGAACGGCATTCTGTTTAAGACAGCCGTTTCTCTGGAAAAAATGGGAAAAACACAGATTGTGGCACTTGATAAAACCGGGACTATAACGCAAGGAGAACCAAGGGTTACGGATATGATTCCGACAAGCGGCAAAAATGAAAAGGAGCTTTTGTCTATCGCTTATGCGCTGGAGAAAAAAAGCGAGCACCCGTTGGCAAGGGCAATCACTCAAAGAGCGGAGCAGGAAGGCTTGGAAGCCTGCGAGGTAGAGCAGTTCAAAGCCTTACCGGGCAACGGACTTACCGCATTCCTTGACGGAGCTGTTCTGCTTGGCGGCAGCTATAAATTTATCAGTGAACAAATCCCTGTGCCTGATGAAGTAAAAGGAAAATCCGAGCAGCTTTCGGCAGAGGGAAAAACACCGTTGTTCTTTACCTGCGACGGTGAGCTTTGCGGCATTATCGCCGTTGCGGATATTATAAAAGAGGACAGTCCGCAGGCAATAAAAGAAATGCAGAATATGGGCATTCATGTGGTGATGCTGACAGGCGATAACGAGCATACAGCTAAAGCAATCGGAGTGAAGGCAGGTGTCGATGAAGTGATTGCCGGTGTGCTCCCCAATGGCAAGGAAAGTGTAATTCGTGAGCTTAAGAAAAAAGGCAATGTCATCATGGTCGGTGACGGCGTCAATGACGCTCCTGCACTTACAAGCGCCGATATCGGCATTGCGATTGGTGCAGGCGCAGATGTTGCAATTGATGCAGCTGATGTGGTACTGATGAAAAGCCATCTGTCTGATGTTCCTGCGGCAATCCGTTTGAGCCGTGCAACGCTGCGAAATATTCACGAAAATCTGTTTTGGGCATTTATCTATAACATTATCGGCATTCCTTTGGCAGCCGGCGTATTTATCAGTGTGCTTGGCTGGCAGTTAAATCCCATGTTTGCTGCGGCGGCAATGAGCTTGTCCAGCTTCAGCGTAGTCACCAACGCGCTGCGCTTAAATTTCTTTCGGATGCATGATTCCAAACGGGATCACAAAATCAAGAATAAATCAAAAATCACAATCGAAAAGGAGATAAAAACAATGGAAAAGACATTAAAAATTGAAGGTATGATGTGCGGACATTGCGAGATGCACACAAAAAAAGCTCTTGAAGCTCTTGACGGCGTTAAAAAGGCTGATGTCAGCCATAAGACCGGAACTGCTGTTGTAACGCTGGAAAAAGAGATTTCAGATGATGTTTTGAAGAAGACCGTTTCCGATCAAGGCTATCGGGTAACTGATATTCAATAATCAACCCATACCGCATAAAAAAGCAGGCACCGAACAACTGTTTATTGAAGTATCGGTGCCTGTTTTATTATATAAGCTAACTGATTTTAATAATCGTCTTTCCCTTAGAGCCTCTGCCTGAAACCTTTGCAAGTGCCCCGTTTATTTCAGATAATTCATATATCTTATCCACAGAAGTCTCAATTTTTCTGTTCTGAAGCATCTCCGAGATTCTTTTGAGTCCGGCACCGTCCTCATGAACAAAGACGAAGTAATACTTTTGTTTGTTCTTCGCCGCCATTTTATCATACTTGCTTCCCGCAAGGCTGAATAAGAATCGTTTCATCGGTGTCATATCTGTACGGACGGCAAATTCACCGTTTGGCAATCCACGCAGAGAAACAAGACTTCCTCCGGATTTTAAGATACTGAATTCTTTTTCCGGTTCCCGGACTCCCAATGTATCAAGCACATAATCCACATCGGACAAAGCTTTGGAATAATCCTCCGATTTATAATCGATAAATAGGTCTGCGCCAAGCCTTATAACCCGCTCTTTGTTTTCCACACTTCCATTTGTTATAACATTCAGCCCCATACTTTTAGCAATCGGTATTGCCATTGCTCCAAGGCTTCCTGTGCCGCCGGAGATAAAAACAGTCTTTCCTGATTTAACATTCATCAGTTCAAATGCCTGTAATGCGGTGAGGGCTGTAAGCGGAACGGAAGCAGCCTCCTCATCTGACAGATATGCGGGAACTTTTGCAATCGCATTCTGATCGACCGCAGCGTATTCGGCAAATGCTCCTATCTTTTTAAGCGGCATACGTCCGTACACACGGTCGCCTACAACAAAATTACATACATCCTTGCCAACCTTTTCCACAACTCCGCAAAATTCATTACCAATGATAAGTGGAAACTTGTAAGGCACAATCAACTTAACCTCTCCGCGAATAATCATATTATCAAGCGGATTTACACCCGCCGTTTTGATTTTAACAAGAACCTCGCTATCTTTAACTTCAGGCAAGGGAGTGTCACGTACGATAAGCGTACCGCCGTTTTTATGATAGCCGTTTAAAATAGCTGCCTTCATTATATGCATCAATCCTTGTCAATATTACCGGTTTATGAAAAATGTACTAAATATATACGTCATTTAAGAAACGAAGTAATCCTTGCTCCATCGCCGTACCCCTTTTCGTAGAGCCGATGCAAGGATGACTTATCTTTCTTCAAAGTATTGACACCGCATTTTACACAAGACTTGGACGGTTTCGGCACAAGTCCGGCACCGCCGGGTTTTTTGTAAGGACGGTTACCCGGAATAGAAACCGCAGTTTCTGTTTTATCTGCTATCCGCTGTGCAAACTCTGCCAACTGCTTCTCATCTAACTCATTCGGTCTATTTGCGGCATAGTGTGGGATGATGGAATGCTGTGCAACGGCAGCAACAGCAGCAACAACTTGGAAACCGCATTTTTTTGACGCATCTTCCATTTCTGCAAGAGTATCCTCATAAGCACGGTTTCCGTATACACAGACAAGTGTACATCTCGCACCGTTTCCTGCAATTTTCTTGAGTCTCTCGATTGCTGCGGCGGGAGCTCGTCCACCGAATGAGGGCATAGCAATCAGTACCCGATCTTCTTTGCCGATTGCATACCCTGAAAAATCGGTTTTAGAATCACTCAGATCGATTTTCACGGTGCTTTCGCTCCACTGTCTGCTGATGATGTGGGCGACTTTTTCTGTGCCGCCTGTGGAACTGAAAATAATTTCTACCGTGTTTATATGTATTTCCTCCTCGTATTTATGTCCTAACAATGTTATTCTTGCATAACCAACTTATATAATAGTAAACCCCTTTTCTTTGATTAACTATATTATGTCATAGACGTATCAAAATGTCTACTTTTATTATACAGAATCACAGATATTATTGTAAGTTTTCGGTAAACTATAGACATTTAATAAAAACTGTGCTATAATATACATTGTAGTTTTGTTTTAAACCAAGCAGAATAATATTTAATAAATAATAATTATGCCGCTGCGGCGACGGAATGGAGATAAAAATGGCAAAGATACTTTTTACGTCGGAATCTGTTACAGAAGGACATCCCGATAAAATATGTGACAGAATTTCCGATGCGATATTAGATGAAATACTTAAAAAAGACCCTTATGCAAGGGTTGCTTGTGAAACAACCTGTACAACCGGTATAGTTTCTATTATGGGTGAAATTACAACCAACTGTTATGTTGATTTCCCGAAGGTTGCAAGAGAGGTAGTTCTTGAAATAGGCTACGACAGGGCAAAATACGGGTTTGACGGCAATACCTGTGCCGTTGTAACATCAATTGACGAGCAGTCGCCCGATATTGCAATGGGAGTTAACGAAGGCTTTGAAAATAAAAACGGAGAAAGCGACGAGGGTAATGCAACAGGTGCGGGAGATCAGGGAATGATGTTCGGGTATGCCTGCGATGAAACACCTGAGTTTATGCCGCTGCCGATATCTCTTGCCCACAAGCTTGCAAAAAAGCTTACAGAGGTAAGAAAGGACGGTACGCTTGATTATCTTCGCCCTGACGGAAAAACACAGGTGACTGTATTATATGAGGACAATAAGCCTGTATATGTTGATACGGTTGTTGTTTCAACTCAACATTCACCTGAGGTAAGCCTTGATAAAATCAGAGCAGATATAATAAAAGAGGTTGTTCAGACAACCATACCTGCCGGGCTTATTAATGAGAATACAAAGTATTTTATAAATCCTACAGGCAGATTTGTTGTCGGCGGTCCACAGGGTGACAGTGGTCTTACCGGAAGAAAAATAATTGTTGATACCTACGGCGGCTATGCACGTCACGGCGGCGGTGCTTTTTCCGGTAAGGATCCGACAAAGGTTGACCGTTCTGCTGCGTATGCGGCTCGTTGGGTTGCAAAAAATATTGTTGCGGCAGGGCTTGCAAAGCGATGTGAAATTCAGCTTGCTTATGCAATCGGCGTTGCAAAGCCTGTGTCTGTAATGGTTGATAGCTTTGGCACCGGAATTGTTGACGATGAAATAATTGTTAAGGCGGTTAAAGAGGTTTTTGACCTTCGTCCTAATTCTATAATCAAGGCGCTTGACTTAAGAAAGCCTATTTATAAGCAGCTTTCCGCATACGGACATATGGGCAGAGAGGATCTTAATGTCAATTGGGAAAAAACAGATATGACTGATAAGCTTTTGGATGCTGTAAACAAACTGAAATAAAGAAATAAAAGCAAGCTTGGCACGCATCAGCGGCTGCTTGCTTTTTTGGCGTTGAGGCTGGAAAAAATTTTATTGAAAGGAAAATCCGTAATGTTTGAAGAATATAAGTATAAAACCGAGCTGCATACACACACGTCGCCTGCAAGCGGCTGCAGCAAAATATCACCCGATACGCTTACAGATGTATATAAAAGAGAGGGCTATACAAGCATAGCGCTTACAAATCATTTTATAGTAAGCAATGAAGACCCCAAAATCAAAATTGAACGTTATCTTGATGATTATTACAAAACAAAGGAGCTTGGCAGGAAAAAGGGAATTAATATTATTCTCGGAGCGGAAATCAGATTTTCAGAAAATATTAACGATTATTTGCTTTACGGTATTGATGAAAAAGAGCTTATCACAATTAATTCTCTGCTTGATGACGGAATAGTTAATTTTTATAAAAGCTACAAAAATGACAGAAATATAATTATTCAGGCACATCCGTTCAGAGATAATATGACATTTGCCAATCCGGAATATATTGACGGAATTGAAGCATTTAATATGCATCCATCCCACAATTCGAGAATAGGGCTTGCTGCTCAGTATGCAAAAAGACTCGGTTGTATAGTAACCGCAGGTACAGATTTTCACGATTACGGCTATGAGGGGCTTTGCGCAATTCTGACAAAGGAGCCTGTAACCGATTCATATATGCTTGCTGCTGTGCTAAAAAGCAGAGATTATCTTATTGAGATTTCCGGCTTCAGATTTTTGCCGTATTAATTGACCTTTATATATAAGCCGGTAATGTAATTGATTTTAGCAGCTGAAAAACAGTATAGGACAGACTTAAAACGCATGTAAACCGTTTTTCACATTTTTTATTATGAAAGAGGCTGAAGAAGATAAATAAGTATGAGGTTTTAAAAACATATTTCGGACATAATGCTTTCCGAGAGGGACAGGAGGAAATAATCGACTGCCTGATTTACGGCAGGGATGCTGTCGGGATAATGCCGACAGGTGCGGGAAAGTCCCTTTGCTATCAAATTCCTGCTATAATGCATAAGGGAATTACGCTTGTGGTTTCTCCGTTGATTTCCCTTATGAAGGATCAGGTAAATTCACTTGTTCAGAACGGTATTCGTGCGGCATATCTCAACAGCTCCCTTACCTATGCGCAGTACTGTAAGGCTTTGCAATTTGCAAGGCAGGGAGTGTACAAAATAATATATGTTGCGCCCGAAAGACTGTTGAATGCGGAATTTTTGTCCTTTGCAAATTCGGTGGATATTTCAATGCTTACCGTTGATGAGGCGCATTGCGTGTCACAATGGGGACAGGATTTCCGTCCCGATTATCTTAAAATCAGCCAATTTGTCGAACAGCTTAACAAACGGCCGGTAATCAGCGCCTTTACCGCTACTGCAACCGCAGAGGTAAAGCAGGACATTATAAGAATTTTAAAGCTTCATAATCCGCTGGAACGTGTGACAGGCTTTGACAGAGAAAACCTGTATTTTGAGGTTGATACCGTTTCCGATAAGTTTAACAGATTGCTGAATATTGTAAAAGCGAATGAAGATAAATGTATAATTATCTATGCCGGAACAAGAAAAAATGTTGAAGATATATGCGAAAGGCTTATTAATCTCGGATACAGGGCAACACGATATCATGCAGGGCTTGAAGATGCCGAAAGAAAAGAAAATCAGGAGAGCTTTCAGAATGACCTTGTTAATATTATGGTTGCCACTAATGCCTTCGGTATGGGAATTGATAAATCTAATGTGACGGTGATTATTCATTATAATATGCCGAAAAATCTTGAAAGCTATTATCAGGAGGCTGGTCGAGCCGGCCGTGACGGCAGTCAATCACGCTGTTATCTTCTTTATTCGGCACAGGACATTGTGCTTAATAAATTTCTCATTGAAAAAACAGAGCCGAACAGTATGCTTTCGGAGGAGGAAAACGAGCTTATCAAGCATAAGGATTATATGCGTTTGCAGGCTATGGTAAAATACTGTACTACCACTGACTGTCTGAGAGGTACATTTTTACGCTATTTCGGCGATAAGCCTGTTGAGCATTGCGGAAATTGTTCAAACTGTCTGTCAACCTTTAACAGTGTTGATATTACATACTATGCACGTAAAATTTTGCTTGCTGTGTGCGAGCTTGATAAAATACGCCGTTCCTACGGAAAAAATATGCTTTGTGAAATTCTGCGGGGTTCCGGTAATCAGAAAATCAATATGCCCTCCATTACAGGACTCGAGTGTTTCGGCACACTGAGTGAAAAAAAGCTTACTGAGCTTTATAGCTATGTTGAAGCGCTTATTTCCCGGGAAATGCTGAAAGTAAATTCCGAGCGATATAATATTATTGAAATAACAGAAAAGGGAAGACTGTTTCTATCCTCAAACGAGAAAATGACAATTAAAGAAAAGCTTCTGCCCGAAAAAGAAAAAAGGTCAAAGCGTAAAAAGACTCCTGCTGTGGGAAATATCAATCAGGAGCTGTTTGACGAACTTAAAAAGTTGAGAACCCATCTTGCTCTAAAAAGCGGTATGCCTCCGTACGTTATTTTCGCTGATGCCGCACTCGGAGATATGTGCAGAAGAATGCCGGTAACAGACAAGGAATTTCTTGAGGTTTCCGGAGTGGGGGAGCAGAAGCTTAAAAAGTATGGCAGTGATTTTATGCGGATTATAAGAAAGTATAAGCAGTAAAAAATAAAATAATTATAAAAAAGGAAATGATAAAATGACAAAGCTGATATTAATAAGACATGGTCAAAGTTTAGGAAATCTTTGTGAAAGATTTCTGGGGCATACTGATATGGATTTGTCCGAATTGGGATATAAGCAAGCAAAAATTACCGCTGATTATTTGAAAAATGAGAGAATTGACGCGGTATACTCAAGTGATTTAATGAGAGCATATAACACGGTTTTGCCTATTGCAGAGCAGCGTGGGCTTATGATTATAAAGGATAAGAGCCTAAGAGAAATATTTGCCGGGGATTGGGAGGGGAAAAGCTATATCGAGCTTACCGAACTTTATCCCGAGGAATACGGGAAATGGCGAAATGATATCGGTAACGCTCATTGCTCCGGCGGTGAATCGGTAAAAGAACTTCAAAGAAGAATAGTTAATGCGGTTAAAAAAATTGCAGAAGCAAACCCTTCTAAAACAGTATGTATCGGAACACACGCAACCCCGTTAAGGGTGCTGAATGCATCCATTAATAATATAGAACCAAGCCGTATTAAGGAAATCCCATGGGCGACAAATGCGTCGATAACGGTTGTTATGTATGACAGCGGAAAAATGACTATGACAGATTACGGCAACGACAGCTTTTTGGGAAAGGACGCTACTGCTCTGTCCACAAGAGTTTAGCAGCAGCTCTTTCAGTATATTATCATTATTTGTTAAAATATATTCTCATCAATACTGTTATTGATGGTTTCGGCAATATCCTTCAAAATGCTTTCTCTTTGACTTGCCGGCTTTTTTAAGAAATTGTGCATCGAAAGCGACCTGAAAGAGGATAAAACCTCTATGAGCTTTGTGTCAGGTTCTTTAACTTTATTAAGCTTTTCCATCAGCAATGCAAGATCGGCAATCGGTATATCACTCAAAAGAGAAAATTCAATAAGAACAGCCATATTAGGTGTTGACTTACCGTTTTCATAGCTTGAAATTGTCTGTTTTGACACACCGAGAAGTCTGGCAAATTCTTTTTGCGTATAGCCATTTTCTTTTCTGAAGCTTTTCATTGCTTTCCCGATCGAAAAAGATTCCATAAATAATGCTCCTCTCAAAAACTTCTTTGCACTGATTTTGAAAATGCCATGATAAAATCACGGCATTTTCAAAAACGGATATAACAACTATATCCACAGTGAAAATATTGATATAAAATTAACTCTGCGACCCCCATTCGCACAAAAAACCGTGAGTTAACTCATATCTCCGAAGGGGTAAAAACAAACACAAAAATGTATTTGTACAACATCAATATGACGTCACGGGAATTTTGATTGTACCGAAATGCAGATGATAACATTAAGCTATATCCAATATTTCAAATATATTATATATTAACTATGTTAAAATGTCAAGTATTTTTTAGCAGATAATACATGCTATGAAGGCATATATTTGTGTATTTTATTTAAAAATAATGTAGTTGAGGTGTCTTTATCAATTTTCTGTCTGCTTGCAGTGCATTGATAAGGACGAGTCTGTAATTATACAAGAAATGAATTTATGACATATAGCAAATATGGTGATTTATGCAATATAAAAAGTGAGAATTGCAAAGATATTGCAAAAATAATATGATATACTTAAAACAAATAAGAAATAATCGGAGGTGGTTTTTATTTTTGAGCTGAGAATTATCGGAGTTGACGGTGTTGAAAAATATAAGACATCGGGTGCTGCGATTGATGCGGAATATCACGGCAGCTACGTAGATGGGGACAGAATTTCTGTTCGTTCAAATGACGCTGAATTTTTTGCGGTAAGGCTTGACGAGTCCTTGGCTGAAAGCATAATTTATGCTCCGTCAAAGAGCTTTGACTATGAAATTCCTTCCGCAAATTTGATAGGGCTGTGTTATTCGCCGGAGGCTTTTTCGGGCGAGGTTCACAGGCTATCGGTTTACGAACCGTCGGAGGAAATAAAATATTCTCAAAGGCTTATTTCACTCAATTCGCATGACATAAGAGGTCAGAAGAGATATTTTCCGCACGCCTATGCAAATCTTGTTACGAGAGAAGATCCTGCCTTTTTTGAGAGAAATGCCATTGACGGAGTTTGTGAAAACTCTCTGCATGGTTATTTCCCTTATCATTCATGGGCAGGGGGCGCAAGAGAGGATTTGGAATATTATATCGACTTCGGTACTGAGGTTGAGGTAGAAAAAATAGTATTCTTCCTCAGGGCAGATTTTCCGCATGATACATATTGGAAAAGCGTTGATGTCGAATTTTCCGACAAAAGCAGAGTAAAAGCCGAATTTACAAAAACCGCAGACGGTCAGGCGGTTGTTCTGCCCGAAAAGAAGAAAACAAGAATTGTTCATTTGACCGATTTTAAACAGGCAGAGCTGCCGTTTTCGTGGGCAGGACTGTCGCAGATAGAGGTTTACGGAAATTATATTAAGGAGGACTTAAGTAAAATGGAAATCAGATGCGCATCAAATCCAAAGGATGTAAAGCACTACACAACAGAAAGATTAAGAGAGGAATTTCACATCTCAAAGCTGTTCACAAAGGACAATATCAGAATGGTGTACAGCCATATTGACAGAATTATCACCGCAGGTCTTATGCCGGTTTATCATGAATTAAAGTTAGAGGGCGGCAAGGAGCTTGCCTCGGACTATTTCCTTGAAAGACGTGAAATGGGCTGCATCAATATAGGCGGCAAGGGAATTATAACCGTTGACGGAACCGACTATGAAATGAATCCGAGAGACGGAATATATATCGGAATGGGCAACAAGGAAATTTCCTTTAAGTGTGTGGACGTTGAAAATCCGCCGAAATTCTATGTAAGCTCATGTCCGGCACACAAGTCATATCCAATTGTTAAGATTGATATTACAAAGGCTAAGAAGGTCCCCTGCGGCAGCGTTGAGGATTGCAATAAGAGAGTTATCAATCAGTATATACACCCTGAGGTAATGAAGAGCTGTCAGCTTGCAATGGGTCTTACTCAGCTTGAGCCGGGTTCAAATTGGAATACAATGCCTTCACACACCCATGACAGAAGAATGGAGGTTTATCTCTATCTTGATATGGATGAAAATGACGCAGTTTTCCATATGATGGGCGAGCCTGATGAAACAAGACATATCATTATGCATAATGAAGAAGCCGTTATCAGCCCGAGCTGGTCAATTCACAGCGGAGTAGGTACAAAGGCATATTCCTTTATTTGGGCTATGTGCGGCGAAAATCAGGAATTTACCGATATGGACTTTATTGAAACAAAGGACTTAAGATAAGGGAGGCGGCTTAAATGTTCAGCTTAAACGGAAAAGTCGCACTTGTTACGGGTGCTTCTTACGGTATAGGATATGCTATTGCAAAGGGCTTTGCTCAGGCAGGAGCAACAATTGTTTTCAATGACATTAATCAAGAGCTTGTTGATAAGGGAATCAGCGCATATAAGGCGGACGGCATTGATGCAAAGGGCTATGTTTGCGATGTTACGGACGAAAATGCGGTAGTTGAGCTTGTTAAGAAAATTGAGACAGAGGTAGGCATTATAGATATTCTTGTAAACAATGCCGGTATAATTAAGAGAATACCTATGTGCGAAATGAGTGCAGAGGATTTCAGAAAGGTTATTGATGTAGACCTTAACGCACCCTTTATAGTATCAAAGGCAGTTATTCCGTCTATGATTAAAAAGGGTCACGGGAAGATTATCAATATCTGTTCAATGATGAGTGAGCTTGGCCGTGAAACCGTATCGGCATATGCTGCGGCAAAGGGCGGCTTGAAGATGCTTACAAGAAACATCTGCTCTGAGTACGGCGGCAGCAATATTCAGTGTAACGGTATAGGGCCGGGATATATTGCAACACCGCAGACTGCACCGTTAAGAGAAATTCAGCCGGATGGCTCACGTCATCCATTTGACCAATTTATTATCTCAAAAACCCCTGCTGCCCGTTGGGGAACTCCTGAGGATCTTGTTGGTCCTGCGGTATTCCTTGCATCCGATGCGTCAAATTTTGTAAACGGTCATGTTCTCTATGTTGACGGCGGAATTTTGGCATATATCGGAAAGCAGCCGTGATTCAATAAGAGAAATCATACGATATATAGGTAATTGTAAAACGACAGTGTTACAATTACCTAAGACGATATACCGAAGGAGTATACCTATATGAATAAAGCAGTTATAGAACAAAATAAACAGTGGATTGAGGACACCTGGGCTAAGCTTGATAAAAAGCTCAGCAGGGTTGCCGTTAAAAGCCGTGATAAGCTTCCGTACACCTCAGAAAAGGGAGTGCATGACAATAAGGCTGTTACACATCCCGAGTGGTGGACGAACGGCTTCTGGGGCGGAATGATGTGGCTTATGTATAAAGCAACGGGGAATGAGGAGTACAAAACAACAGCTCGTCGTTCTGGGGAGCTTTTGAATCCGACGCTTTTCAATTTTAAGGAGCTGCATCATGATGTGGGCTTTATGTGGCATCTCACAAGCGGTGCCAACTACAGAATTACAGGTGATGAAAAGGCATGCAATATAAATCTTCTTGCAGCATCGACTCTTTTTTCAAGATATAATGTTGACGGCGGTTTTATCAGAGCATGGAATGGATGGGAAGGGGGAGAAAATCATGCAGGCTGGACAATTATTGACTGTCTGATGAATATTCCGCTTCTCTATTGGGCATCTGATGAAATAGGTGATGACCGGTTTAAAAAGATAGCTATGAGACACGCGGATATGGCGCTGAGAGATCATGTCAGACCTGACGGAAGTGTAAATCATATTGTTGAGCATGATACATCAACCGGTGAGGTAGTTAAGGTATACGGCGGTCAGGGCTACAGTGATACCTCCTGCTGGTCAAGAGGACTTGCCTGGGCGGTATATGGTACAATTCTTTCATATATACATACCGGCAAAAAGGAATATCTTGACGCAGCAAAGAAAACTGCGGATTATTTTATTACTCATGTTATGACCTATAATTATCTGACACCTGTTGATTTTTCTGCACCGAGAGAACCGCTTTATTTCGACAGTACAGCCGGAGTATGCACAGCCTGCGGACTATTGGAAATTGCAAAATATGTTCCTGAGGCTGAAAGCTATTCCTACACTATGGTTGCAATAAAGCTGCTGAAGGCAACAGATGAAAAATTCTGCAATTACAGCGAAGGTGAGGATGCTATAGTTATGATGGGAACGGAGAGATATCCGCATAATGAGCAGGACTTCAACGGTCTGCATATCCCGATTATTTACGGTGATTTCTTCTTTGTTGAAGCCTTATATAAGCTTATGGGCAATGAGTTTTTAATCTGGTAAGTATAAACTGAAATAATACAATCCCCTTTGAGCAAGCCGATATAAGACTTGCTCGAAGGGGATTTTGTAGCCCTTGCTTTTTTTTGGATTTTGCGGTACAATAATTTATCTGTTATAAATATTGCCTATTACACTGTCGGGGATAATAAATTCGGGGCAGCCCTGCGCTCCTGCGGCAACCTCATATTTATCAAAGCATATTACCAAATTTCCTGTATCGTTTATATAAAAGCTCTGATTGTCCTTTATTTTTTCAAAGCTGTCTGTAAATTCGTCGTTTTCAAGCCAATAAAGCCCATCGTTGTTTTCGTTTTCGTATTTCATCTGCTCTTTGATGTATGCGCTTATGGGTGTAACATAATCAGCATTTGCTTTGAACAAATCATTTAATTTAAGCAGCGTATTTGTTTTTTTATCAATAGTATAGTAGGTATGCTTTGTTGATGATGAGCCTGCTGTATTACAAATATAAACATCAAGGGCGAGAATGTCATCATTATTGGTTTTGACGCTGTAATCCGAATCGATGCCCATATGAATCTCTTCACTGCCAAACTCTTTTTTTAGTTCCTTTACATCATTTTCATATGCAAGAATTAAGGCTTCTGCGTTTTCCTTAAATTCCCTGTTTAATTTATCTTCAAACTCCTTGTCAAGCAGTCCCTCAATTTCAGGTGTTACTATAGTTGCCCGGTAGCCGTTCTCGGCAGCTTCATATCTTCCGAAGGTTACAACCCTGACAATCTGCCCTATAACCGGCACATCTCCCAAGGCTGCAGCAAGCGCGGGATATATATTCAGCGTAAGAATACAAGCAGCGCATAACCCGGCTGCAATTCCCGATGCCCATTTCAATTTAACTCTTTTTACTGTTCTTTTCATACCGTAAGCCTCCTTAATATTATTAAAAACAATACTCTTTATTTTGTCTGTATCTATATTGGGCGGATATTGACTTAAATCATCTTTTTCAAGCCCCAAATCCTTTAGCAGATTTCTTTTTTTTCTCATAACACTTCCTCCGTTTCCGATAAAATTTTTTTGAGCTTTTGCCTTCCTCTTGACAGCTTGGTTTTTACGGTAGATAAATTCACTCCGGTTGCAACTGCAATATCTCTCAGCTTTTCGCCGTATCTGTAATAACGGACAAATATTTCGTTATCCGGCTCTCCAAGCTTCATTACAGCCTTCCATAGAAAATCATACATAACAGTATCATCGGTTATGCTTTTTTCGTCCGTCAATTCGATGTCGTCAATAGAGGTGTATTCCTTCCTTTGCATAAACCTTTTAAGCGCATAATTGCGTGCGGTTGCCGCAATATATGAACGAATGGTGCCCTTTTGCAAATCTATTTTGTCTGCATTTTGCCATAAGCTTATGAATACATCGGAAATTATTTCCTCTATATCCTCACGCATCAGACTTGCTCCCGCAATATTATACAGTACCGTACTGACATATGGGGTATAAAGCTCTATTGCGCTTTCTATTGCTTTGTCGTTTTTGTTCTTCAGCTGCTTGAGCAGCCTTGCTTCATCTGCCATATTTCCAACCTCTCTGAAGTTTTTGTTAAAAGCTCTTAACCTTACATCTATATATATCCATTTAACAATAAAAAGGTTTCAAAATTTAATGATTTTTTCGGAAATTCTTAAAGAAATTCTGCTGTGGAATTTACATTTATAAATAACTCTATTATTTATCACACTCTGAGACATTCGTTTCTCAGAGTTAATTATAGCATATTTTACCTATTAAAGTAAATTACATTTTATATTACACTGTGGAATTTACTGTGAGAATTGACTATTGCTTACTATTCAGGTATCAAAAAACCAGTAAAAAAGCCGTAGTGCAAAACGTAGAATTTAAAAAATAAATTTTTAATAAAATTTTATCATTCAAAGAAGTTATCCACACATGTAAGTCTGAATTTAATACTTCTTGATTTTCGATATTCATACTTTCGGTATTTTGATTTTCATACCGCTTTTCTTTCGGGTTATGTATAAAGTTTTTTACATAAATAATATTCGGTCTGCCAAGTCTCTGCCGCTTGCGTTCCATAATACCGATACCATTTTCAAGCTCATCAAGCAATTTCAATGCCTTTTGTCTTGCGCAGCCAAAGTCGCCTAAGATGTCGTCAATGGTATAAATGATATATACTCGGTTATCATCATCAAACCAACAGTTCTTGACGGATAAACTCATACGGTCAAGCATAAAGCTGCATAGCACTTTCGCTTCAACGGAAATATCCATAAAGACTTCATCAGTAAAAAGCACTTTGGGAATACGGTAAAACGAAAACTGTTCTGCTTGACTTACGTAAAAATACTCAAATTGTACTGACATAAAATATACCTCCTTTCCTCGTATGATTGCACAAAAAAAGAATGCTCTACATTCTGTATAAAGCACTCTTCCATATTATTTATATATACAAAAAGAGCTGCAAATTATACATCTGCAACTCTTTGTCAGCGTTGTTACCTTTTAATGCACAAATTCCTGCACAAATTGGCGTAGTATTGGCGTATTATGGCGTAATTTTTGAATTTCTCAAAGTCCGCAAACCCGCATAAATACTGACTTTTCTCGTTTTTTATTTCTCCAACGGCTTCATTGTGGGGAATACACTTTGTACATCTATGTAAGTTCTTATAAGTTATTATATCCCTTAAATTCAAGCTTTGTCAATACTTGATATTTCACATATCTCCTTATATCTTTTTATATCTCTGTCGTAAAATGTCGTAAAAGTTGTCGTAAAACCTTTAACAGATTTTGATTTTACCTTCCAATCTTGCAAAAGATGCCTGTTTACGCTCCTTTGTTGCTTCGTTGTACACATTCATTGTTGTACTAATATCTGCATGTCCCATAATTTCCTGAATGATTTTTAAGTCTGTTTCATTTTCGCAAAATCTCGTACAAAAGGTATGTCTTAATGAATGGCACGTAAAATGTGGTATCAAAATCGGCTCTCTGTGTTCTTTTCTTGCTCGTTCCGTTTCTTGCTTATTACAAGCCTCATAAATGCGTTTTATGGCTCTGTTTATTGCGTGGGGATTGTGTACATATCCAAATCTGTTTTTGAATACAAACCCTGAATAACCGTCTATTATAGTTGTATTAAAGCCTGTTTGTAATTGTTGCATTTTTTCTTGTAATAACGCCTTGCGTACTGCTTTGAACATCGGCACAATTCTTTTACCTGATTCTGTTTTAGGCGTAGTAATGTGCATTTCACAATTGCCGTTGTCCTGTTGCCTGTATATCAGATTGTGGTTGATTGATATGATACCTTCTTTAAAATCACAATCGCTCCAAGTCAAACCTATAAGTTCACCAACTCTGCACCCTGTACCGAGAAACACAGTAAATAAGGGTAGCCAATGTTGATATTCTTTTGAATTTGCAACAAAGTCAATAAACATTTCCTGTTGTTCTTCTGTGAGTGCGTGCCGCTTTGATTTTTCCCAATTATGACTTTTCTTGATTTCAGACATTACGCCATCCGTTGGGTTATTGCGAATATATCCATCTCTTACCGCCATAGTAAAAACAGGATGCAAGACAGTATGTATTATTTCCATGCTATTAGGTTTAAAGCCATTTTCTAATATCAAACTGTTATAAAATTTCTTTATATCACTATATTTAATAGTAGAAATACGTCTTTTCCCAAGTACATTACATACATACTTCTTATACATATACCTATAATTTGTTCTTGTTGATTGTTTCAATTCCACTTTACTTTCAATATATGTATCATATAAATCATTCAAAGTTTTACTGTTGGCATTGTGGGTGCTGATACCATCTTCTAAATCACGTCTTATCTGCTTTTCAATTTCACGTAGACTTAATTCACTTCTTTTTCCTTCAGGCACTTTATCAGTAGCAACCAATTTCCAACTGTATGCACTTCTACGCACACCATTAGCATCTACATATTTAAACTCATACTTACCATCTTTACGTTGGCTCTCTCCATTGTTTAAAATTCGTTTCTTATTATCTCTTCTCTTTTCAGACACTAAATAAATCTCCTTTCCGAAAAGAGCCATGATATAGTATATGGCTATTATACCATATCCGGCTCAATTCGTCTATACATCTAATTAAATTACATTCTGTTTGTCCATAAATTCTTCAAACAATCTTCTTTTTATCTGTTTTCTATTCCCATTCCAAAACCAAAAATCAGCATCAGGATTGTTTTTTATAATTTCTCTCAAAGTATTTTCACCAATACGAAAATAAACTGCCGCTTCTTCTATTGTTAGGGAATACTGCTCCCAAATGGGTACTTCAATGTTTTTTCTCATATTGGCTCACACCTCACCTTCAACAGATTCATAATACTTTTGATTGATAGCCTTTATGTCGGTATTCATCAACGCATTATAAACCTTTTCAGACACTTTATCTTTAAGTGCTTTTGCCTTGTTAAACAATATCCCTTGTTTTATATCACAGTAAACGTCTAATGCTTCGTTATATGTATCTATGTTATCTGAAATAATCGGCTCATTCCGGTCCGTAACCTTAACACGATATTTATGTGTCTTTGAATTATACTTTATATTGGTTTTGCCAACCTCTATTGTTTCATAAAATGTATTTATGCTATGCGGTACAATCAAACAAAAGTCAGGATGATATTGCTTGTTTCCATATTGAATAATGTCTTTGTCAATATCCATCTGCTTTTCGCCTTCAACTTCATAATAGTTATCATCTAACCAAACGAAAAAGGTTTCATATTTGTTATCTTCCCATCCGCTCCACATATATGTGCCTTCATAACGTGGATTTAGCAACTGATAGTATTTTCCACATCTATTTTTCATATTGTTATGCTTCGTATGTTTTTCGGTATTTGTTAATTTTCTAAATTTAATCATGTTTTTCACTTGTGCTATCAGCACCAATGAAAAGATTATTCTATTTACAATAATTAGTGCCAATGCACTTTTCTCCTTTATACATAAATTTTTGTAGCGTATTTATGTATAACTGTTACCTATATGTATGCTTACATATATATTAGGTAATTATCTTTAAAGGAAATCGTCTATAAAGCCTTATATTTCAATGCCTTCTCCAACTTGTTTAAATTTAATTATTAGTAATTTTATACTGCTTATTTAGAAAAATAGTCCGTAATTTTTGTTTTAATATCGGCAACAATTGCCGCCAAATCTTCTTTTTTGAAGTATTCAATTTTATGATACTTTTTGAAGTTATAAGCTTTGTTTTGTGCCTGTTTTTCGTTTAAGCCAATCAGCATCAACAAGTTTTTCATTTGCTTACTTGTAAAGATATAATCTTTCCTTGTCATCAAAAAACTGTTTATACTCAAAAATTGTCTTTCGTGCTTTTTCTTTTTCAGGTCATTCAAATAGACTTCCGCCATATGTTGATTAAACTTATGCTGCACGTTCTCAAATTGTTGTAGTGCCTTATCCAATCTGTGAAACCAAAGATTTAAAAATTCAGTTTCAATGTCACTACATACTCGTAGGCTTCGTAATTCAAGTCTGCTATAGTAGGGACTTCTGTTTTGGCTTTCATCTTTTTTGTCGTAAAACTCAATTTCTCTATAACTGTTTTTTGTTGCAAGGCTCTTTGTCCTTCCGCTCCAAAAGTCTTTGGTATCGTATGTATTACAATCATTATTCGCACTTGCAAAACAAGCAATTAACAATCTATTGAGTTTTGTGTAATTTTCATAGTATTGATTATTCATTGTGTTAAAACTCAAATCAATGCGTTTCCACTTGAAATCACTAACACCAATTTCATCAAACACCTTTTCCATTACCTCTTTAAAGGCAGAATATTTCGTCAGGATATAACCGCCGTTGTTTTTGTTGGGATTCACTCTAATGTATGTTTCAAAGTCATCTTTGTTACGCACTTTTCTATAATTCCAAGATTTTATGATACTATTTGCATTTGCAGCCTCTACATCAATAATATCTTCTGTTGTGCCATTAGCTGTGTGAAATCCTACATGTGTATTTTCGTTAAAACATCCTTCTAATTTCTTTTTATACATATTTTTTATCCTTTCTTTGTTTGAAGGCATTGTTTGTAACATAAACACGCTACATAGGATTATTCTCTTTTTTTTGAAACTTTTTAATGAAAATTTGCGTTTTTGAACACAACACACTTTTGATATGATTTTTTGAAAATTTGCATAAAAAAAGCAAGGTATATTTCAACCTTGCAATTTCTCAAAAATATTATTCTATTTGTTATCTCTCAAAATTCTGTTTACTGTACTTCTTGATAATCCTGTTTCCTTTACAATATCAACAATTTTCATACCGCTATTGGCTAATGCTTTTACAACTTCGCCTTTTTCATTTTGCTTTGACGGTCTACCGCCATTTCGCCCTCTCGCTTTTGCACTTACCAAACCTTCTTTTGTTCGTTGGCTTATCAAATCACGTTCCAACTGACTTAAACCGCTCATAACAGTTAAAAGGAAAGCATTGTACGGATTGTTGCTTGTGGTATCTAACCATGTGTCTTTCAGGCTTCGTATAGTAGCACCCTTATTTTTGATTTTTTCGATTATATCCAACAAATCCTTCGTGCTACGTGAAATTCTTGTAAGGTCAGTAATAATTACTGTATCACCTTCGTTTAATTCTTCCAACATTCTTTGTAGTTCAGGGCGGTCTTTTTTCGTGCCTGTGATTTTTTCCTGATATAAAACCCTGTTATCTACGCCAACTTCTTTCAAGGCATCTATCTGCCTGTCTAAATTTTGTCCATCTGTTGAAACTCTTGCATATCCAACTAACATAATAGTCAACCCCTTTTCTTTGAACAACCATATTGTATCATAAACGTATCAAAATGTAAATAGTTTTTGATACGTTTTTTGAATTATTTTTAATTAAATTTTCCGCTATTTTTGAGCATAAAGAAAAATGTGCCAAAAACATTCGTTTTTGACACAGTAAACACTTGTTATTTATATTCCATTATTTCCACTTTGTATTGTGTTGCATTACCATCAGCTTTTGTCATTATTTCAAATTGTTGATTTTCGCCACCTCTAATTCCTTCTGATGCTACCGCATATGTCCAATCACTTGTTAGTACAGTATTGGAATTGTCATAATATGTAACCCTAACTTTTACATAATAACGAGTTGAAGAGCTAACATTGCTTACAGTACCTGTACAGTACCAATAATTTCCATCTTGGTGTGCATCTTTTTTTGTGATTTTTAATGGATTTTTTTCGTTTTGTACCCTTGTAACTTCATCTTTCGAAACCATTTTACTAATACGTGAGATTTCATTTAATACATCTTGCTCTTTTCCTTCTGAAGAGAGTGGAAAGAAATCATACTTTGATTCATTGTATCTTTTCTTCAATGTACTTTCAATACCTTTATTATTATTTGCTAACCATTGTGCTACTTCTTTCGCTATTGGGTCTACAAGTGTATTACAACCACACTCTTTAGCCCATTTTGAATACCCAACACAATTTTCCAAAGCTCTGTAAGCCCATGTTTCTGCCATAGAAAACGAACTTGTGTCGTTTTTATCTTCAAGCCACATTTTATAGTATCTATCAACATGATACATAACATCTATTTTTCTTTCATACTCAAGTACATTCTTTTTATTCCATATACTATCATATTTTTTGTACGCAATTTCATAGTTACCATTGTCATACGATTTCTTAACTGTAGAAATCAAAGAAGTTTGCCAACAACAAACAAAAAGTATCAAAGATACTATCACGCCTACTGTAATTAAAATTTTTTGTCGAAGAGACAATCTAATATTAATGGTTTTCTTTTCTTCTAAACCTTCTTGTTTATCATCAATAGCTTCTTCATTAGGTTCTGATTGGTTTTCTTCTGAACAATGTTTATCTATTACATTTTCTTCAGCATCAATCACTTCTGTGTTTTTATCTGTTCCACTTATTTCTGTTGTTTCTACTTTTGTTTCGTTAACTTCCTCATCATTTATAGCATCAACAGATATTTTGTCGTTTGGTTTTTCTAATGTTTCAACTTTTTCTCCGCATTTTAAGCAAAAAACAGAATCATCAGGTATTTCACTACCACATTTTCTACAAAACATAATTCCACCCCTTAATCAATATGAAACCATTGTTCTTCGTCATCAACACTTGTCAATGCTGGAGTTACGGTCATCATAGTTTTATCATCGTTAAATTTAATTTCAACAGTTTCCCAATCGTTGCCAAATCTGTTGACTTTGATTTTGTTACCACTTACAACCTTATAATCATATGTAGCAATAGTTGTGTCCATCCATTTATATCCGGTTTCAACTCTATATTCTATTTCATCATCAGAAAAATCTAAAACACATATAATATATGAGCCTTTTTCACCCTCAACATTTTCCCAACCACGCAATAGTTGTTTTTTTAAATTTGATGCTTGTATAGAATTAACTACAAATACAATGAGAAATACTGTAACAATCGCACCTACAATACTAAAGATTTTCTTTTTGTGCTTTGCTAAAAAAGAAATTTTACTATCACTTTCAGGCGTTGGTTGATTTTCTTCTATCTTCGTTCCGCATTTAACACAAAAGGCAGAATCACTTAAAAGTTCCTCACCACAATTAGGACAAACTTTGTTTACTTGTTCTTCGTGTGTTTCCTGTGTTTCGTTTTGTTCATGAGTCAATAAAGTTTCTTCGCTCATCTTAATCCCCCTTACGTTATCAGTAAATAAAAATGCGTAGCCCATATCTCAGAGCCACGCACGAAAAACATACGGCTCTGATATAAGGTTGCTACACACTTATACTTACATACTTTGTCACAAAGCTATAATCATCAGAGTGTATGCTTTTACCTGATTAGCATACACTTTGTGACAAATAACTATACTAACTCCATTGTAAGTATAATTATGTAGCATACATATTATATCACTAAAAGTCAAATTTTGCAATATTTCTAAAGAATTTTGTATAGAAATTATAGTAGTTCGTAAGTGAGTTCGACAAAATGCCGTTATTTCAAGGATTTCAGGCTTTTAATGTTCCGGTCCGTAAAAAGTTCAACACCCTACAAAGCCTTATTTTAAGCCATTTTTGGCATTTTTGCAAAATCGTTGTATGTTCGATAATAATATACAGAAGGGGCGGTGTGGATAATAGTATATTGTTGCTCGATATATAAAAATACTGTATCCCATTATAAAAAGATACAGTATCTTTATTGTTTTAAGCCATAATGCTATTCGCACATAAAACACCATCGTATAATTGATTCCAACTTACATTGTTAGTTTTTCTACATATTATTTCTTGTGTGTCTATTAAATTGGCAAGATTCTTAATGTCAATTCCCGTAATACATATAATGTCATCTATTGAATAACCTGATGAAAATAATGTTTTTATAAGGCAACTGCGTACATATTTTGGCGAATAGTTTTTCCACTTTTCATCATTTGTTATCTTTGAAAAATTATCAAAAACATCATTTATGTTCCATTCTCTCATAGGCTTGTGTTTTTTGTTATAGTATAATTGAAATACATTAGGACATTTTATTTTTTTGATGTTTTTCTCTTTATGCAACTGCATAAGGTATTTTTGAAGTATAAAACATAGTTCAATTTTTCTTCCATCAATAAGAATATGTTTGAAATTTTTATCAAAATCATCCCACTTTAATTTCAACAGTTGTGACCGCTCTAATCCTAAAGTTACTGTCAGAAGAAATAACGTAATATTTCGGGTTGCATTTCGCTGATGTTTCAGAAATTCAATGATACTTTCCACATCTTCTGTTGTAATAACATTATATTGTTTCTTTTGCTCCAATTCACTATATTCTACAAGGTTTTGTTTGCGACTATCGTCTAAGCATATATGATTAATTTTTCCATGCTTCCTTAGCTCATACAACATATTATAAATGTGGGTACAATTATTATTTATTGTATCAATTGAAAGGTTTTCTGGGGTTCGTTTTTTTGCTTTTAAAAATTCCTTAATAGTATTCATTCCCAGAGTTTCATATGCTCTTTTGCCTTGTTTCTCATAAGCTTCTTTATATAAAACTTTATTAGAATAAAAATCAAAGAATTGAAATAGTGTACATCTATATGTGTTCCAAGATACAGTTTTCATATCCTGTTCAAGTTTCCACTCTCTGTATTGTGCTATATCGCAATAAAATAAGGTCGATTGCCTCTTAAATAAAGAGCCTGCGAAAAAAAGTCTGTAAATTTCAAGCCTTCTGTGGTAGAATAGAAATACAAACCACAGGAGGTAATTTTTATGGCACGGAGAAGAAAGTTAAGCGAAGGAAAGAAAAACATCATAGCA
>Ga0256406_1002278_pt1 | contig 27695 bp, 29 predicted proteins | sample RumenRJG_03DNA_FD_185986 | JGI IMG/M metagenome (GOLD analysis project Ga0256406, IMG submission 185986) | Bovine rumen microbial communities from Lethbridge, Alberta, Canada - RJG_03 | ecosystem: Host-associated > Mammals > Digestive system > Stomach > Rumen | place: Canada: Alberta | collected...
GATGCCGCGCTCTTCCGCGATGCCGAACACCTCGCAGACGGATTCCATCGACATGCGCCTGGTCTTGGCTATCGACCTCCTCGACATGCCCCGCTCGCGCAGCTCCATGATGAGCTTCGCCCGTATCTTTCTCGCCATGCTTCTCTCCTTTCTTGATCGGTGACATGGCGATTCAATGCTACGGGCAGGGCAGGGCGATACGGAAGCCGCGGAACGGGAGGTTCGGATGATGCGAAACGGTTAGGCGCAAGGGTGATACGGAAACCGTGAAACGGGTGCTACTAATGGGGCGCAATACTCAAATTCTCATATCGACATCTCCTGTGTGCCAAAAACGACCGTTATTGGGACACTTGAGGGCTTCCTCTGAAAGCTTTCCTGCACGATGCAGCGAGCGTCCCAAAAGCCGTCCCTAAATCAAGTTCCCAAAACTTCGTACCAGTAACGTTTATGGGACGCCCTTACATGAAGCGGAAAACGGCTCTGAAAAGCCATTTGACGAATCTAAAGCAGACCCTCAGCATCCTCGTCCTCCTCCCGCGTGTTCGCCTTCGCTTGCATCAGCCTTGCCAGCTCGTAGGCCGACTCTGAATGTCCGACGATCTTGCATAGCTTCTCGTCGTCCGGCCCGCCGTCGACACCTCTGAGTGCTGCGGCGAAATAGTCGTGCGTGGCCACCGCCTTCGGATTGGTGGCGAACGCGCGATCGGCGCTGCAGTTGAGCATGAACCCGTCTGCAAACTCTTCCCCTTGGCGGACTAGGGCATCCTCGCCGTCAACCGTCACGCGGAGAAGGTGTTCCAGGTCCTCAGAGTCGGCGAGGATGCACGACCAGTCGTCGATTCTGCGAGCTATCGGCAGGCCGGCGGGGCTCTCACCGTCGCCCCTATACAAGCCGGCCGCCTCGTAGTAGTAGATGTTCAGCCAGAGACTGTCCTTGTCTCTGACGTCCGACATCTCGATCGAGTAATTTGTAAGTGCGTTCTTCGGGAACAGCGACGGGTCAACCAGCGTGAGCGTGTCGAACACGTCGAAGTGCCCGTTGTCGTAGTACGCCTTAACGATCATCTCTGTCCTTTCGATCTCTAGGTTCATAGGCCCGGGGAGGCTGTGCCCACTTTCCCTGCGACTCCTGCTTTCCGCTCCGCTGCCACGGCTGCCTCTTCCATGGCCTTGCGCCATCCGGCCGAGGCCGCGAAGCCGTTCTCCCCGCCGTCGCATGGGAAGGGAGCACGTCATGGGATCTCGCGAAGGCGATGGAGGATTTGAGCGCGGCTGCGTCTCGCCTGTCCGTTGGCTTTGCGGCGGCGAGCTCGTCCACGCTCCTAGCGCAGTACCGCTCCCGGATCGCGACAAACGTCGCGAGGTCCCGCAGATCCTCCATTCCGCCGACCTCGATGGCGGACAGGGCGATGGAGACTATCCTGCGCTCCTCGGCTCTCCCCAGATGCCCAGCGCCGCCGAGAGAGAGCCTGCGGACGATCGCCGCCTTCCCATAGGCGAGACCGAGCTTCTCGCCGCTGACGCGGCGCGAGGGCTGCTCCGAAAACGAGTAGACCCAGTCGCGCCTCGCAGCTTTCGGCGAGTTGTCCCTTACCGCGATGCCCATGGCATCGAGCACGTCGACGAACTCCTCCTCGCTCCTGGCAACCGCCTTAGCGACCTCGACGCGGGACCTGATGTCGGCGACCCACGAGTATTCTCCCTTGCCCTCAAGCTCGCTCTCCGCCCGTCCTCGGTGCACGACCTGGCGCGTCGCCGGCTTCCGGGCGTTTTGCCTGTGCAATGCATCCGAGGATTCGGTGCGCACGTCTTCGAAGCACGAGAGCCCCATTTCCCGCGCGATCCTCTGAATCGACCGCTTTACTGCTCGCGGGTCGGGCTCCTGGAACCTGCGGCCGGATGCAAGGTTGGTATTGTTCACGACCACGTGGGCATGCAGCACATGGTTCTCGTTGTCGTCGTGGTATACGATCGCCACCTCGTAGTCGGCGAAGTTCTCCTTCGCCCAGGCGACGGTCAACCTCCTCAGCTGGGCGAGGCTCAGCTCGTCCCCAGGATCTGGCGACATCACGTAATGCTTGAACGTCCGAACGGGCTTGCCCCGCCAGGGCACGTCGTTGCCGAATGTGCGGCGAGTCTCGTCCATAGCTGTCGCCCAGTCGAACCGTCCGTAGACCTCGAGCCCGTTTTCAACGCCCACGACGGGGGCGTCGAGGTTCAGATAGTCGCATGCAAGGGCGCGGCCGCCCTTGGTGAGGTAGCGCTGAATCCAAGCTGCTCCCGTATGGCCCGTGATGAACTTGACGTAGGGCATCCTAGATGCTCACGAGCGCGTGCCCGACCATCTCATCCACGGAGACTTTGAGCTCCCGCGCCGCAACTTCCACGTCCTTCAGGTTCTCGTTCGCCTTGTTCAGGAGCCTCTCGGCCTCGCCGTCCTTGAGCGACCCGCGCTGGGCGTAGTACGCGAGGCGGTTCAGCGCATGCACGCCCTGATTGAAGTGATAGCCCCAAGTCCTCATCTCGCGCGCCATCCTGGGCGCCGTGTCGCGGTCGAACACGATTACGCGGTACTCGCTAGAGGTCGGCGAGTCATCCCTCGTTGCGCACGCGACAAGGGAACGCACCACCTGAGACATGCTCATCTTGCTTCGATCGGTCAGACTCTTTAGCCGAAGCTTGTCGTCTGGGGCCATACGGATATAGACACGCTCGGTTCTCGCCATTTTCAGTCTCCTCTGCACTTCGCCGGGCAAATGGCCCGGATTCTCCAGGGGCGCGGGGGCTCCCCCGCATAGGAGGCGCCGCGCGGAAAGCGCGGCGCCTCCGCGTGTTCGATACCGGGTCGACCGCCTGGTAGCCCTCCATAGCTGCCAGGCGATGTGGAAGGCGACCCGATATCGGACAAGCTCTATTGCGGGCGCCTTGTGCGTACGCAATAGGTAGCTTGCTGACAATCTGATTGTACCATAAACAGCACGAATACGTGCTGTTTATCCAGAAAGGCTTGCCAGGAGGCCGCTATTAGGGGGCGCGGACGACCAGAGGCAGCGCCGGGACCGCGCCTCCCTCACATCTACTGGCATCCCGTGCGTTGTTTTGGCACCTACCACGCAGTTTTAGCTTGCGGTTTCGGGGGGGCAAAGTCATCGTGTAGATGTGTAGGATTTTATGCCCCAAAGCCGACCGAAACGGCGAAAGGGAGGAAAGGGACGAGAATGAGAAAGAAGCTATGCTGCATCATGAGCGTCGTGCTCGCGCTCAGCATCTGCATGCCCGGAGGGGCGATGCAGGCGCTGGCGGCCGACGGCGGCGGGCAGGTCTCGACGTCGGCAACGGTCTCGCAGGAGTCCGCCGCCTCCGGCCAGGCGGCGGACGAGTCGCAAAGTTCCTCGGCCGTCGCGCAGGAGCAGGGCGAGCAAGAACCCGCCTCCGACCCCGGAAAGGCCTCGCAGGCTGTCCCGGGCCCAGCGGACGTGCCGACGGCTGCCGGCGAGTCTCAGGCGAACGGCACCAGGGGCAGCCCGACCGACGAGCCGGCTGCTGACGTCCCCGCTCCCGCAGCTGCGAAGGCGCCCCTGCGCGCGCCCACCCAAGGCCTGACGAACGTCACCATCGACGGGATGACGTTTACCCCAGTCTGGGATGGGAACAACCAGACCGGCAACTACGCGCTGAGCAAGTACGCCGGGGAGGGCACGACGCTCGACATCCCCGCCGAAATCGAAGGATCCGACGGTGCATCGCATCCGGTAACCAAGGTCTATCAGGACCTGCAGGGCTATTCAAAGATAGAGCACCTGACGATTCCGGACAGCGTGACGGATGTCGCCAACTCCGCTTTTACCCATTGTACGAACCTCAAGGACGTGAGCATCGGCAGCGGCATCACGAATCTGACATGGACTTTTGACGACTGCACGGCGCTTGCCAGCGTCACGTTTGCCCCGAACTCCTCACTGAAGGAGATCTATGGCGGCTTCAGCGGATGCACCAACCTGACCCAGCTGACTCTGCCCGACGGGCTGGAGGAAGTGCATCTTGCCGAAACTTACCTTGAGGAGATTACGCTCCCTGACTCCGTCAAGAAAATCTATGACTACGGATTTAGCAACTGTCCAAATCTCGAGAAAGTCAATATTCCGGAGGGAGTAACTGAGCTGGGCAATTCCACGTTCCTCAACTGCCCCAACCTCACTACCATCACCGGAGGCAAGAACGTCACATCCATCGGGGACAGCTGCTTCGGCGGATACGATTACGGCGCCGGGGAATGGGTCCAAGACGACAAGCTCGCCTCCCTCGGCGACATCAATCTCGGCAAGCTGGAATCCATCGGCGAATACGCCTTCTTCGGCGTAGCGAACCTGCCCGATTATGACCTCTCCTTGGGCAGCGTCACTTCGCTGGGAACGTACGCGTTCTACAACAACAACTGGATCTCGAAGCTGACGCTGGGCGACGGCCTCGAGTCCGTACCGGACTCGGCGTTCGCCTACTGCTACAACATCGGAGACATCACCATCCCCAACGGCGTCAAGACCATCGGCGATGAGGCGTTCGCGGGCGTTGATGCCGCGACCATCGCGATAGGCAGCAGCAATCAGAGCCAGCTCGAAAGCATCGGCGCGAACGCCTTCGCCGATGCCGCGGACGGCAGCAGCATCACGATCAACACCGCCGAATCCGACGTGAACCTCAAGGCGAACTCCTTCGGCGCGCTCGACAACGTCACGTGGACGGTGCCTTCCGTGGACGAGACCGGAAAGGTGCTCTATCTCGACGGCGCATCCGGCAGCGATGCCAATGACGGCACGGCGAAAGACAAAGCCGTCAAGACGTTCGCGCGCGCGAAGGAACTGGCCGCTGCAAACCAAGATATCCTCTACATCAACGTCATCGGGACGGCGGACGTGTCCGGAGATGTGTCGCTCGAGGGCACCAACGCGACGCTCAGACGCGATCAGGACTTCGCCGGATACCTGCTGCAGGTTAAAGATGGCAACACGGCGACGTTGAAGGACATCACCGTCGACGGAAACGCGCGTAAGGCCAGCGCAAGGAACTCCCTCGTCTACGTGAAGGATGCGACGCTCAACATCCAAGACGGGACGATGCTGCAGAACAACAGGCTCACCGACCTCGGCTGGCAGAGCGGATGGGGCGGCGCCATATACGCCGACGGCAGCACCGCCGGCAGCACCGTCAACATGAGCGGTGGCGCCATACGGGGCAACACCGCCAACATCGGCGGCGGCATCTGCCTGGACTACGGCAACACCTTCAACATGAGCGGCGGCACCATCTCCGGCAACCACGCCGTGACGGGCACCTCGAGCGGCGATTATGGCTATGCGGCTGGCGGCGGCGTGGCCCTCATGGAGAAGTATGGCACGGCGGGAAAGCCGATGACCTTCAACCTCAGCGGCGGTACGATCGAGGGGAACAGTTCTGAGGATATGGGCGGCGGCATCAGTCTTGGTTCGGGTTCGAGCACGTACAGCCAGCCGATCCTCAACATGACCGGCGGCACGGTGCAGAACAACACGTCGGGCTCGGGCGGCGGCGGCATCTTCGTGCAGTACGGCTACGACGAGAGGGACTCGAACCACGCGTCTTACGGCATCGCGAACATCTCCGGCGGCAGCATCCTGAACAATCAGATGCTGGGCGATGGGCACGGCAACAAGGCGTTCGGTGGCGGCGGCATCTACGTCAACGGCGGCCCTACCGAGTGGGAAGGAACCTATTACCATAAAGCGGAGCTGAACCTGACCAACGCCCTGATCACGGATAACACCGCAAGCCAAGAGGGTGGCGGCTATGCTGCGTGCCCCGTCTCCGAGACGCACATCTACGTGAAGGACGGAGCGGCCCTCTATGCCAACGATGGGAGCTCCGCCAAGGACCTGTACATCCTCGCCAGCACGGCATACGGCAACCACAGCGGCAACCCCACCTACACCGTGGCCAACTCCATGCTCGGCGGCACACCTTACAATTGGAAATACGACGATGGCACGGAAGTCCCGCTCAACAAGCTCGAGGGAACGCTGTCCGCCATGAGCAGCGAGCACCTTTCCCTGCATACGAACGTCGCATCCGACGCGACCGCCCAAGGGCTGGCCAGGGTGACCATCTCCGGCAACACCTCGACGACGCGCGGCGGCGGCATTGGATCCAACGGCACCGTCAACATCGGTAAGTCTGATGTCACCGAGGTCGCGGTCCATAAGACCTGGGAGGACGGCGGGAATGCCGACCGTCCGAGAAGCGTGGCCGTGGAACTCTACCGCACGGTTGAAGGGGCTGCAGGCGAGCCGGTCTACGTCGGGTACGAGACAATTCGCCCTGACGATAATGACGCATGGGAGCTTACATTCAAAAACCTGCCGAAGACCGACGCAAACGACAACGAGTACGTCTATTCCGTCAAGGAGCGCGCAGTCGATGGTTATGCCGCCACCGTCACAGGCAGCCAAGAGGGCGGCTTCGAGATCAAGAACGCGTTGAACACGAGCGTCACCGTGACCAAGGCCTGGGACGACGCCAACGACCAGGACGGCATCCGCCCCAACTCGGTACAGGTGCAGCTCTACGCGAACGGCGAGCCCTCCGGCGACCCAGTGACCTTGGACGAGGGCAGCAGCTGGACCCACACCTGGACCAACCTCTTCCAGAAGGAGGGCGGCCAGGACGTCGCCTACACCGTGCAGGAAGTCGGCGCTCCCAGCGGCTACACGGTGTCTGTCTCAGGCGATGCCACGTCCGGCTTCACGGTCACCAACAGCCGCACCCCCGAGACGACATCCGTCCCCGTCACCAAGACCTGGGTCGGGCCCGTCGGCTCTGCCGTGACCATCCACCTGCTCGCCGACGGCACTGACACCGGCAAGACCGTCACGCTCGACGAGGCCGGCAGCTGGACCGGCAGCTTCTATGACCTCGCCAAGTACCGCGACCACGGCACCGAAATCTCCTACACCGTGAGCGAGGACGAGGTCGAGGGTTACACGTCCGAGATAACCGGCGACGCCGCGTCCGGCTTCACGGTGACAAACACCAAGGACGATACCCCCGGGAACCCCGGCACCCCCTCCCATGGCAAGTCCGGCGGGACCTCGTTCCTGCCGAAGACGGGCGATGACGCCGCCGCGCCTATAGCCCTTCTGGCCGCCGCCCTCGCGGCGGCGGCCGGGCTCCTCGCCCGCCGCAGGATGACGGCGGAACCGGACGGCAGGACCGCCGGACGCGCGCGCCATTCGAAGAGGTAGGCGCCTAGCCGGACAGAGAAGGCCTGCGTAGGGGAACCGCCCCCCGGAGAAGCGATTCCATCGCTCCCGGCGGGGCGGTTTGCTTGCACGAAGGAATGGACGTGCCCGGGCAATCGAGCATAAGGCGGCATCGCGATGGCCCCCGGTCGATCCCCGCCGAGACGAATCGCGCGCAACTGCCCCACCGCTCGGAGGCGATGCACCCAGAGCAGGGGAACCAGCCGCCACCACCTTGCCGCTTGCGAGACAGGCAAGCAGAAGAGGTGAGGCGGCCATGCCCGCTGCGAACAGGAACCGGGGCCACATCCCCCTTAAGGACTACTACAGCGTCGCCGACGTCTCGGCCCTTTTGGGAATCGGGGAGAACGAGGTACGCCGGCTCGCCGGGAGGCCGGACGACCCCCCTCCCGTTCCGACGGCTCTCGAACAGGGTCCGTGGGATGTTCATCGCCCGATTTGAGCTCGTGGAATGGGTCCAGCGGAACGCCGTCCTCGTCGCCTCCGACGATAGCGCCCCGTATTCCCGCAGAGGGCCGGATGGGCGCGGAAGCCGCGATGAGGGGCGATGAACTGGACGGATACCGGCGCAGGGACAATGAGCTCCTCACCTGCACAAGAGAGGCGAGTCCTGCCTCCTGGCACGCGAGCGGCACATGGGCGGGAGAGCATATGGCGAGCAAACTATTTTGTTATTTCAATCTAGGAAGGTTCAACAATGGGGAACAGCAGTCAGACGCAGACACAGCCACGTACGCATGCGCGCAAGACCGTCGCGACGGGCCTCGCCGCCGCTCTCTCGCTCGGCGCCGCGCTCCCGGCCTCGGCCTACGCCGCGACGTCGGAGAGCGTGCAGGACGCCGAGTACACCGCAGCCGCGAGCGGCGCCGGCTCGAGGGGCGGCACCTGGTCGTGGGACGGCAAGGAGGCATGTCCCTCGTCGGCTACGACGAGGGGAAGATCGGCGCCGTCGGCGACCTCACCGTGACGGTGACCGGGAAGAACGCCGTCGCCGCTGCCTCCAAGGACGGCGACCCGAACAACGACGCCCCCGCCATCACCGTCGCCGACGGCGACCTCACCGTCACGGGGCCCGGCTCGCTGGACGCGACGGCGGGCAACGACCACGCGGTCGGGGCGATCAAGACCGTGGACGGGGACCTGAGCATCAAGGGCACCACCGTCAGCGCCACCCAGAACGCGGCGGACAACTCCACCCAGTCCGGCGCCGTCGAGGCGCGCGACGGCTCCGTCGCCATCGAGGGCTCGACGGTCGACGCCAAGACCGTCATCGCGCCCGCGCCCGGCAGGACGGGCCAGCCGGCGGGCACGTACGGCATATACTCCAACGCCGAGGCTGGGACGGAGGCGTCGGTGACCATCGACGGCTCAACCGTCACGGCGTCCTCCGAGGGGGCGGCGCCGGGGTGGAACCGCGGCATCGGCGCCTACGGGAACAGCCACGTCACCAGCAGCCCGAGCGTCACCATCACGGACTCGGACGTGGCCGCCGACGGGGATCCTGCGATCACTGCGTACTCCCGCAACCCGTCCCTCCCTGGGACCGTGAGGCTCGGCATGCCGGCGTCGGTCACGCCCACCGGCGCCCGCGGGGTGGCGATAGACAACGGAGAGTTCTACGGGATGACCATAGCGATGTCCCCCGTGGACTCCCTGTCCTCGAGCACCAGGAACTCGGGCGGCTCGCACGTCGAGATCAAGGCCGCGGGGAACCCGCGGGCGGTCGGCGAGGGCGCGTTCGGCGGCACGGAGTCGGCGCCCGCCGAAGCCGTGACGCAAAAGGCCGAGCTGGCCGAGCCCGCCAAGCACGAGCTGGCCGGGGCCACCGAGTACGAGCCCGCCAAGCACGAGCCGGCGAAAGAGACAGCCAAGGCCGAGCCGACGGCGTCCACCCTCCCGCAGACCGGGGACCAATCGATGCTGGCGGCCGTCCTCGCCGCCGCAGCGGCGGGGGCAATCGCGCTCGCTGCGGGGCTCCGCCTGCGCCTTTTCCGAAAGTAGGAACAGGACCCGCACGGGTAGCTGCATGCGCACGCCCATGCAGCTACAAATTCAGCCTCGCAGGCGACCTGGGGGACGGATGGCCCAAGACGCGGGCAGTCCGCCCCCTGCCTCTTAAGACCAAAGGAAGCCCGATCTCGCTCGGCGTGCGGGCGGCCGTGCCGGAACGGCCGCCCGAATGGCTCGAGGCTGCCGACTTTTGTAGGAGCCACGCGGGCCGCCCCATATCCAACCTGGCTCGTGCGATACGGAGCCGGACGTCTGATTCCGTAACCGAGCATGATCTGTCCCGCCCGGTTACGGGAGGCGCATCCATCACGCTCACCTAAGCGGTTGTGCGCTCCGGGCTCGCCCCGAGCGCCCGGAGCGTTTGCGCGGCCGTCGCCAGGATGATGGGGTGCGCCAATCGCCGTAGGAAGAAGGACACCATGCCGACATCTCCCGAAGCCCCATGCAGCGGGTCTTGCTATGCGAACGCCACCGCACAGGGAGCCGCGCGGATATTCCTAGGCAGGCACCGCCTCATCGTTACCGGGGCCGCCGTCGCATTGATTGCCTGCGCGGCCTGCGTCGCATCGCAGGAGCCCGGCATCGAGGGCCTCGCCGCGTTCATGATCGACGCCCTGCTCATCTCGCTCGCCTCGACGGTCCTCAACAGATGCAACTTCAGCAAGCTCCTGGGCATCATGTCCACCGACTGCGACGCCCGCAAGATGCTCGACGCGGCGTCCCTTCTGATGGAGAGGCGCAGGAAGCCCAAGGGAGCGTCCACGTACGAGCTGGTCTACGCCATGTGCACGGCGCAGCTGGGCTTCGACGACGTCGCCCTCCAATGGGCAGACAAGGCGGAATCCGAGCAGAAGCTCGGCCTGTCCAACAGGCTGCTCGCATGCAACGTGCGAGCGGTGGTGGCCGGGCACCGCGGCGACCGGGACGAGCTGGCGAACGTCCGCGGACAGGTAGCCGCCCTTCGTTCGGAAATGCGCGCTTCGGGCGCGCTCCGCAGAACCGCCGACCTGGTAGCCTCGTGGATAGACTTCGACCTCGCCCTGGGCGACGGCGACTGGCAGCGTTGCAGCGAGCTCTTAGGCTCGATGCAGGTGCTCAGCGCCACGCGCCAGCAGAAGGTGAGCACGGAGCATCGCCGCGGAATGCTCGCAGAGGCCCGCGGCGACATGGGTGCCGCGCGCGACCGCTATGCGTTCGTCGCCGCGAACGGCGGTACCTGCCGCATGGCCAGGCAGTCCGCCGAATGGCTGGACATGCACAAAATGCGATCCGAGGCAGGGCGCTCGGCAGGAAGGCTATGCGAAGATACACCTTCTATTGTATTATAATATTTTTATTATTCATCGATTCATCGGGACCGCGGACGGGATTGACGGCTGGCCCATCCAGCCGGCAGACACGTCCTGTCCCAGAGAGAGGTTACCTATGAACGGCTTCAAGAAATACGCCGCAGAGTTCGTCGGGACGTGCGTCCTTGTGACGGTGGGATGCGGGACGGCTGCCGCCCTGGGGTGCGACGGGGCCAGCGTCGACGCCGCCTACGTCCTGACCGCGCTGGCGTTCGGGCTGTCGATCGTCGCCATGGCGTACTCTATCGGCAACGTCTCGGGCTGCCATGTCAACCCCGCCGTCTCGCTCGGCATGCTCCTGTCCGGCCGCATGAGCGGCAGGGACTTCGGCGGGTACCTGGTCGCCCAGTTCCTCGGGGGCGTCCTGGGCGCCGCCCTCGTGGGGGCCTTCATGGGCTGGAACGGCAAGTTCGGCGCAAACGGCCTGTACGACGGCGACGTCGCCCTGTCGCTGCTCGTGGAGACCATTCTGACCTTCGTCTTCGTCATGGCGGTGCTGGGCGCTACCGACAAGGCAGAGAACGCGAGCGTGGCGGGCCTGGCGATCGGCCTGTCGCTCACGCTCGTGCACATCCTCGGGATCCACTTCACCGGCACGTCCGTGAACCCGGCGCGCTCCCTGGGCCCGGCCCTGTTCACGGGCGGCGCCGCGCTGTCCAGCGTCTGGGTGTTCTTCGTGGGTCCCTTGGCCGGCGGGGCCCTTGCCGCGGGGGTCTATCGGCTCGTCGCCGGAAAGCCGAAGCCCGAATAGCCAACCCGCACTCTCCCGCCCGAAGGCACTCATGCAACACATTGAGCTTCGAGGCCGACCGCGGCTAGGGAGATGTCAAGGCCTTGGAATGCCCGGCTGACCAGCCGGGCATTTTCTTTTGCACGCACAGCGTGGAAAGGGGCCTTTCCTGATCCGCCGCTCCGCAACATAGCCATTCTCCTCGTGACGCCGACGGAACGACCGGCGTCAATCGGCTCCGGAGCCCTCCCCGGAGGGGCCCGGGCGCCGGGGCGCCCGGGCGTGGGCTGCTACGCCTCGCTCAGGCAGTTGCGGTGGTGCCTGAGGAAAGCCCTGCTGTCGCCGATGACCAGCATGCTCACGAAGTCGAATCGGATCGCGTAGTCGGCGCTGCCCGCCGCCTGCGCCAGGTAGGCCGCCGCGACCCTCTCGAGCGCTGCGCGGTCGACCTTCTCCTCGGGGAACCCGTCGCCGTCGTCCTGGACGACCTCCGTGATCACGAACACCAGGTCGTCCTCCTCCCGGGCGATGAAGTCGATGCCGTCGGTGCCGTGCGCCCAGCCGCTCTCGAGGATCTCGAAGCCCCTGCGCTCCAGGTAGGTGCCGATTGCCTTCATTGCCTTCTCGTTGATGGTTGCCTCCATGGTGATGACCTCCTCGGGTTGTCGGCCCGCCCCTTTGGCGTGCCTTGCAGCTCCGAGTCCGCCGGGGTTCGCGGAGGGCGCAGGGGTTCGAGCGAAAACCCGTAGGGCTTGAGTTTTCCGTCAACCAACATGGGAATCCGGCAGGAAAAGTTTTTCGCGGCCCTTGCGCCCGGAGCGGTTCCCGGCGAGCGTGGGGAGCCTGAAGGAGCGCCATGAGGCGGGCACGCGTTCCGGGGAGGCCTCCCCTGGAGCGCTCCCACGAGACGGCATGCGGGATCCGGCCGCCCTCCGCGCAAGGCCATCGAGGCCCGAGAACTCGAGCCTCACGGTGCCGGGCGCCGCCTGGGAGCTCGGAGGAGGACTTCCGGGATTCGTCCGTCGGAATCGAATCAGGGGCTCTAGCGATGGCTCATCCCGCGGAGGTCGAGGCGCTCGGCGTTGACGGCGGCCGCAGCGGTCTCCCATAGCGGGACGACGACCTCGCGCACGAAGCGTCCCGCCCCCTCGGCAGGCGGCGTCCGTCGGTGGCACCCGCACAGGTTCGTCTGACTACGCTAGACAAGCCGCTCGCGCGCGGCGTCCGGCACCTGATCGGGCTGGACCTCCTCCCACGAGACCACCTCGCGCACGGGCATGTACCCGAGCTTGAGGTAGGCGCCGTCCCTGAGCCGCTTGCCGGCGGTGAAGGCGAGCTGACGGTGCCCGCCTCCCTCGTCGTAGGCGTCGAGGGTGTACTCCCAGGCCTCCTCGTCGCAGTCGTCCTTCCTCTGCGCGGCCGCATCGTCCACCCGGACGTACCAGATGGATGCGTTGTCGGTGTTCGTGAGGTAGAAGACACCAGCCACGGCTCCCAGCACAAGGACACCCAGGACGATAGTTGCGATTCTCCTTGCCATTGCTTGATCCTCTCTATTCGTTTGGCTAATCCGATCCGACGCCTGCGAGGCTCACGACGACGGTGTCCCGGCATGCGCCACGACCTGGGTGCAGGCACAGAGTGCCGCGGCGGTGAAGATGGCGGCCATGGCGAGGAAGGCGGGCAGCTCGGAGGGAGCGAGCGGGCCTCCTCCATTGCTGTTCGATGCCAGATGCAGGAGGGCCCAGGGCCACCACAGCCCCCAGCCCTTGGCCGTGAGCATGAGGCCCGCGATGCCGCCCGCAAGGGCGATTCCCACCGGCGCCGCAAAGCTGCGCACGAGGGTCGATACAAGCAGCTGCACCGCCACCACGGACACACCGCCGACCCATGCGAGCAGCAGGTAGACGATGTAGTCGGCTGATGGGAGTCCCGGGAGGCCCACGGCCTTCCCACAGGCCATGAACAGCACCCCCGTCGCGGCGAGCGCGACGGCCAGCATGCCCGCGCCCACGGCGAGCTTCGCGGCAACGAGACGCCAAGGCGCCGTGGGGCTCGCGAGCACCTGGTTCCAGTTGGTGCCCGCATGCTCGAGCCCCATGAGCCAGGAGCATCCCGCGCCGACGAGCGCCGGCAGGAAGAAGTAGAGCTCGAACAGGGTGTGCTGCGTCCAGAGGTTCTCCCAGCCCGGCGTCAGCAGACCCAGGTTCTGCTGGTAGTTGAAGGTGCCGATGACTGCCGCGATGAGGGGCAGCGCCGCGTAGGCGATCCAGATGGGCGCGCGGCGCAGCTTGGTGGCCTCCGCGCGCAGGGCCTGCGTTCTCATGCTAGAGCTCCTTTCTCGAGAACCACCATGCCGAGATGGCGATGAGCGTGGCGCACATGCCAGCCAGGAGGGCCGCGTCGCCCCACGGGAAGGGGACGCCGTGGAAGGACGTCGTCCCTGTGGCAGCGTCCCAGTCCATGAGCACGCACGACAGCAGGCCGAAGTACCCGCTGGGGACCAGGCGCTGGACGGCGGGAGGAAAGAACAGGCTGAACAGGCCCGCGAGCGAGAGGCCGAGGCCCACCGCCAGCGAGACGAACTGGTTCTCCCAGCGCAGGGCGACGGCCTGCACGAGCACGGCCACCATGAAGGCGGGCCCTATCTGGCAGGCGGCGAATGCCGCCAGCCCGACGGCCCCCGGCCGGTCTGCGAAGCCCTTGTACGATGCCAGTGCGTCGAGGCCCACGGTCTCCAACACGACAGCGACGGTGGTGAGCGTCAGGCTGCAGGCGAGCTTGGCGGCGAACACCGTTCCCGCCCGCTGCAGGCACAGGAGCTCCTTCAGGGCCTGGGCCTCGTGGTCGACCTCGCACACGCGGGATGCGACGATGGCGGCGAACAGGGTCATGACGATGGAGTTGATGAGCGGGGCCATGTAGAGCAGGGATGCCGTTCCATCCGGGGACCCCTGGGAGGCCCGCCCGGCGACGGACGCCATCCACATGACGCAGAGCGCTGCGGTGCCGAGGCAGACGAGCCACATGCTCCTGCGCCTGAGCTTCGCGAACTCGAGCATGACCGCGCGCATTACAGCCCCCTCCCTTCGGTGAGTGTGAGGAAGATGTCCTCGATGCCCTCGCTGCGCTCCTCGATCCGCATGATGCCAATGCCCTCTCGTGCGAGCGCGAGGGAGGAGCGCGCCACCACGGCGTCATCAGCGAAGGGTGCGACCAGCCAGCCATCCTGCTCGACGGCTCCCAGCAGCGCGGACGCACGGCGGTTGTCGGTCGTACGGAACGCCAGCTGACGTTGGGCGCGAGCCCGCAGGTCCTCAAGCGCCCCCTGCCACACCATCCGCCCTTGGCTTATGATGCCCACGTAGTCGGCCATCTGCTCGACCTCCGAGAGCAGGTGGCTTGATACCAGGACGGTGGTTCCATGCGTCTGGGGCAGCCTGCGGATGAGCTCCCGCATCTCGTGGATGCCCTCGGGGTCGAGCCCGTTGGTTGGCTCGTCGAGCAGTACGATCCGGGGGTTGCCGAGCAGTGCGATGGCAAGGCCCAGACGCTGTCTCATGCCCAGCGAGAACTGGCCAGCCAGCTTCTTGCCCGTGCCGGCCAGGCCCACCGTCTCGAGCGCCTCGTCGATCGATTCGGCGGGCAGCCCCTTGAGCCTGCGGACGATGTCGAGGTTTTCGCGCGCCGTCAGGTGCTTGTAGCAGCTGGGGCTCTCGATGAGCGAGCCCACATGCGCGAGGACCGCGAGCCGGCTCCGCCGGTCCATCCTCTCTCCCAGCACCTCCACCTCGCCGGCCGTTGGCCGCGCGAGGCCGAGGACCATCTTCATGGTGGTAGACTTGCCCGCCCCGTTGGGGCCGAGGAAGCCGTATACCGTGCCCTCGGGCACCTTGAGTTCGACGCCGTCCACGACGCGCACCCCACCGTATGATTTGGTGAGCGCACTTGTGGCGATGGCCAAAGTGGACATGCTCGCTCCTTTCGTTCGGTCTGCTTCAGCGACAGCTCGGATTTTGGGGCACGCGCCTTTCTCTCGCCTGTCCCCAAGCTTTCGCGATCCTTTCGTTTCGGGTGAGGCGAGGGCGCTCCGGGCCTGGGATACCCCGCCCCGGGATACAATGGGGGCCGAAGTTGGGAGGCGGCATGAGAGACATACACGAGGCGCGGGTGCTGGTGGTCGAGGACGACCCTACCCTGCTCGGGCAGCTGGCCGAGCTGCTCGAGCGCGAGGGCTACCGGTCCGTCCGCGGCGCTGGGACCGTGGCCGACGCCCTGCTAACGGTCGCAACCTGGCAGCCCCAGCTGCTCCTGCTCGACGTGATGCTGCCCGACGGCAACGGCTTCGACCTGCTGCGCCGGGTGCGCGAGACGAGCGACGCCCCGGCGCTGTTCCTCTCCGCGCGCGACGAGGACGCGAGCCGTCTGCGGGGCCTGGGCCTGGGGGCGGACGACTACGTGGCCAAGCCGTTCCTGCCCGCCGAGCTGCTGCTGCGCCTGGCGGCCGTCCTGCGCCGCAGCTACAACCTGCCAGACGCGCTGCCCGCCATCGCGCTCGGAGAGGCGGAGGTGGACCTGGCCACGGGCGAGGTGAGGCGCCTCGGCGCCGTCGAGTCGACGCTAACCGCGAAGAAGCACGCGCTCGTCAAGAGGTTGAACGAGAGCCGCGGCTCCATCGTGACGACGGACGAGCTCTGCCGCAGCGTCTACGGGGACGAGTTCGGCTACGCCAACGCGCTCGCGATCCTCGTGCGGCGCCTGCGCGAGAAGGTCGAGGACGACCCCTCCCACCCGCGCTGGGTCGTCACGGTGCGAGGGCTGGGCTACCGCCTCATGCGCGAGGAGGCGCGATGAGGGGGCCGCTGCGCGCACGGCTGAGGGGAGTCGCGGGCTTGGCCGTATCCTGCGTCCTCGGTGCCGTTGCCATCCTCGCGGTCAACATGGCCGTCGTGGGGGGCGCCATGTACGCCGAGGGCCTCGCGGGCGGCGGCACCGCCCCGGAGGCCTCGAAGGTGTCCGAGTCGATCGTCGAGCGGGACGGGGCGTATGCCGTCCCGCCGGACATGGAGCAGGCGCTTCGCGGCAATGACAGCTGGGCCCTGCTCATCGACGAGGGGGGAAACGTGGTCTGGGGCCTCGGCGTGCCAGACGACGTGCCCACGCGCTACACCCCGGCGGACGTGGCTTCCTTCGCGCGCTGGTACCTCAACGACTACCCCGTGTCCTGCTGGCGGCGCGATGGGAAGCTCGTCGTGGTGGGGTCCCCCAGGGGCTCTGCCTGGAAGTACAGCTTCTCGCAGGGCTTCGACGAGTTCAGCGGCGGCGTGCTGCTCCTGATCGCGCTCTTCTGCGTGAACCTGGTCTCGCTCGTCGTATTCGTGAGCGCGCTCTCCCGGCGCTCGTGGAAGCGGCGCGACGACGCGCGCAACGAGTGGGTCGCCGCCGTGTCCCACGACGTGCGGACGCCGCTCTCCGCGGTCGTCGCCGACGCCTCGCTCCTGATGGAGGATCCCGGGCTCGATGCCGGCGCGCGCGAACGGGCTGCCCGCATCGTGGCGAAGTCGAGGGAGGCGGCAGGCCTGCTCGCCGACCTCAACGCGGTGAACCGGCTGCGCTACGCCATGGAACCGGTGGATGCCGAAGACGTGCACGTAGCGGCAATGCTGCGCTCGGTGGTGGCGAACTTCCTGGACGAGGGGGCGGGCGCCTGCGAGCTGGAGCTCGACGTGGCGCCTGCCGCCGAGGGCGTCTGCGTGCGCGGGAGCGAGTCGCTGCTGCGTCGCATGGCGGTAAACCTCGTGGGGAACAGCTTCCGGCACAACCTGCAGGGCTGCCGCGTGACGGTCTCCCTTGATGTCCGAGGCGGGCTTCTCGGCACCCCGTTCGGCCGGCGGCTAGTGCTCGTCGTGAGCGACGACGGCCGGGGCCTTGGGGCCGATGCGCTCGCGGCGCTCGGGAGGAGGCCGGGCTCCGACCTTCCCGAGCACGGCCTCGGTCTCGTGATCGTGCGGCGCATCGCCGCGGCGCACGGCGGGGAGGCGCGGTTCTCGAACAACGCGGGAGGGGGATGCCGCTGCGCCGTGACCCTGCCCGCCGGACGCCGCCGTATGAAACGCATTCCCAAATCGAGCCCCCGGTGAAGCGCGCCCCGGCTCTTCGATACGGGAAACGGGAGGCGGTTTACGGAAGCGGCGGGGGCTCTAACGGCGGCTCATACCCAGGATGTCGAGGCGCTCGGTGTTGACTGCGGACGCCTCGGTCTCCCCGCGCAGGTCGACGAACTCGCGCGTGAGCCGCTCGATCTCCTCGTGCAGGCGCTCATCGACGGTGACGCCCGCGCCGATCCGCCTCAGCTCCCGCAGCAGCTCCACCATGTGCTCCCGCAGCGCCCGGTAAACCCGGACGTTCGGCACGACGGCGATCGCCTCGTCGCGCAGCCTCGCCATGATGAAGTCCTGCTTGGACATCCCGCTCTCCTCGGCGACGCGGTCGAGCCAGCGCTTCTGCTCCGGCGTCATCCTGAAGCCGACGGTGACGCTGCGCTCCCTGCGGTCGTTCGGACAGGGCATCAGAACCCCTCCTTCGAGGCGTTGAGGGCGCGCGCCATCTCGTTCTGCTTGTCCGGGAACAGATGGGCGTACCTGAAGGTTATGTCGGAGCTCTCGTGCCCCATGCGCTCCGCTATGGCGACCGCCGAGAAGCCCATCTCTATCAGCAGCGAGACGTGGCTGTGGCGCAGGTCGTGGACGCGGATCCTCTTGACGTGCGATGCTTTGCAGCCGCGGTCGAGCTCGTGGTGGAGCTTGGCCTTCGTGAACGTGAAGATTCGCGCGTCGGGGTCCAAGAAGAGGGATCCGACCCACTGCTCCAGCTCCTCTCCGAGGAACTTAGGCAGGACGACATCTCTGACGGATTTTGGCGTCTTGGGCGGAGTGACCACGTCGCGTCCCTGGAGGCGCTGGTAGGACTTCGTCACCTTCAGTTCCGAACGGGCGAAGTCGAAGTCCGAAGGGGTGAGCGCGAGCAGCTCCCCGAGTCGGAGGCCGCACCAGTACAGAATCTCGAAGGCGTAGTAGCTCTCCGGCTTATCCGCCACGGCGTCGGAGAACCTCAGGTACTCGTCGCGCGTCCAGAAGAGCATCTCCCCGCCCTTCGACGAGCCCATCCTCGTGGTGCGCGCGCACGGGTTGGAGGCGAGGCCGTAGTAGCGCACGGCGTGGTTGAAGATGGCGGACAGCTGGTTGTTGATGGTCCTGAGGTAGGTCTGGGAGTAGGGCTCGCCCTTCTCGTTGCGGTGAGCCATGAGCCCGTTCTGCCAGCGGACTACGTCGAGTGGCTCTATCTCGTTCACGCGCATGTTCCCGAAGTACGGGAGGATTTTTCCCTCTATCATGTACTTCTTCGTGATCCAGGTATGCTCCCGCAGCCTGGGCCGCACGTCCCGGGAATAGACTTCGTAGAACGAGGCGAAGGTGGAGTCCACCGACCCCTCCGCCTCCGCGGAGAACTCCTTTTCCCAGGCCTTCGCCTCGTCCTCCGTCTCGAATCCGCGCTTTGTCTTGTGCCGCAGGTCCTTGTTGTAGTCGCGGTACCAGACCTGTGCCGTCCAGGTACCGTTCGCCTCGTGCCTCACCGACATCCCGTCTCCTCCCAATCGTTCTGGATGGATATACAGCACGCATTTGTGCTGTATATCGAAGTAGAATAACAGCACGTTAGCGTGCTGTCAATCGATTGCGCACGGTTGCGTGCTGTAATATGCTTTCCCCATCCAAGGAGCAAGGAGGATCCGTGAGCATTGGCGAGCGCATACGAAGGTACCGCAACGACGTCGACATGACCCAGAGGGAGCTCGCCGAGGAGGTGGGGCTCACCGAGTCCGCCATACGCAACTACGAGCGCGATATCAGGACGCCGGGCGACGAGCAGATCGAGAGGATCGCGGAAGCGCTGGACGTGTCAGCCGACTCGATTCGCGAGGTGGGCGTGAGCGGCGCAAGGGGCGCGCTCGAGGTTTTGTTCAGGTTCGAGCGGGTGCTCGGGTTGAAACCGGTCGCCACCGATGCGGGCGTCGCTGTCGCCCCGGACCCGTCGAGGCCGGGCTCGCAGAAGGCCGCACAGGCGTTGAATGCATGGAAGCGCATGCGGGACCTTCTGGAAAGCGGAGAGATCTCGGAAGGGGAATACGAGGCCTGGAAGGCCAGGTACCGTGGCTGAAATCCAATGAAATCACCTGAGGGTGACGACCGGAGCCGCTCTCTCTCCTTATCTTGCGATTGTCGCATTAATGCATTACTGTATCTAATACAGATAGTACATTGACCGCAGGAGGTGCACGCCATGCTCCTGGAGTTGGACTTCTCGGACGCAATCCCCGTCTACCGGCAGATTCGGAATCAGATCGTGCGGGCCATAGCGGAAGGCGGGCTCGCGCCGGGCGAGCGCCTGCCGACCGTCCGGGCCCTCGCGTCGGAGTGCGGCATCAACGTCATGACCGCGAGCAAGGCCTACCAGCTTCTCAAGCAGGAGGGGCACGTGCGGGGTGACCGGCGCGGCGGCACCTTCGTGGCGGAGCCGGATGCCAGCTCGGGTCCCAGCCCCGGCGCCGTGGAGGCGCTGCGGCTGCAGCTGGACGAGCTCGTTGCAGGCGGCATGCCGCGCGAGGAGGTACTCGCGCTCTGCGGGCGCCTATTGGACGGGGTTCGCTCCCGAAGAGAAAGGGGTCTGCGATGAGTTCCGTTTCCGCGATCTGGCTTGTGTGCTGCTGGCTTCCCATTCCGATATGGCTGGCGCTCAGGGACAGCGCCCGCTTCAAGAAGAACATCGCCGTGGGCGTGACGCTGCCTCGCGAGGCGCATGGCGACGGGCAGGTAGCGGCCATCCTCTCGGGGTATCGTCGCCGGCAGCTCGCGTGGGCCGTCGCGCTCGTTGCCGTCGCCCTGGCGGGCGCCGCCGCGGGGTCGGTCCGCGCGCTCGCGGGGCCGCTTGCGGTCTGTTGGAGCATTTGGGTTCTCGTCGCCTGCATAGCCCCGGAGGTTGTCTTCGCGTGCGCGAACGCGAGGCTCGCCGCCCTGAAGGACGAGCGCGGGTGGCGCCGCGGCGGGAAGGACGGCCCCCGGCGCGTGACGGTTGCGGACATCGGGGCGGCCGCCCAGCCCCGAACGCGCACCTCGAACGCGTGGTTTCTCCTCGTCGTCGCGGCAAGCATGGCCCCCGCGCTGTTCGACCGCGGGGGCCTGCCGGTCTACCTGCTCTCCGCCGCGGGCGCCCTCGCGACATGGGCGGTCTTCCGCTGGTGCTACCGAGACCGCAGCGAGGCGGTGGACGCCGGCGGGGCCCTCACGCTGGCCCTCACGCGCATCCGGAGGCGTGCCTGGGGGCGCGTGTGCCTCTTTGCGGCCACCGCATTCTCGCTCGTGAGCTGGTCGCAGCTCCTCTTTCAAGGCTCGCCCACTCTGTACCTCGTGGGGATGACGCTTCCCGCCGCGGCCCTGTTCGTCGCCTCCTTCGCGACCGAGATGCGCGTGCGGGGCCTTCAGGAGCGCCTCTCCAAGGACAGCGGAGAAGGGTTCTACATCGACGAGGACGACCGCTGGGTCTTCGGGCTCCTCTACTTCAACCCCGACGACTCCAGCCTCATGGTGAACGACCGCGTCGGGGTCGGCACGTCGGTCAACCTGGCGCGGCCCGCCGGCAAGGCGATAGCGGCAGTGCTCGCGTTCGTGCTGCTCTGCCTGCCACTGGCCGGCGTGTTCATCGCCGAGGAGCTGTCGGCGCCGGTCACGCTGGAGCTCTCCGGGCAGACGGTCCGCGCGAGCCACGTGCTGACGAGCTACGAGATCTTCGTCGGCGACGTCGAGTCCGTCGATGCGCTCCACCGGCTCCCCGATATGACGCGCACGTTCGGGGGCTCCGCGGACACCTTCCTCGAGGGCGACTTCTCGAGCGAGGAGTACGGGCCGCTCAAGGTGTGCCTGGACCCCGAGGCGGGCCCGTGGCTCCTCGTGCGCACGAAGGGCAGCACGGCATACCTCCTGGGAGCGAGCGACCCTGTTCGGACGACTGCCGTCCTTGAGGGGCTCGGGGCAAGCGAGCACTGAGGGCGGGCGGCGGTTCACGGGAGTGGCTCGAACGCGCCGTCCGCTCAAGAACCGCGCACGGTGCCGCGCTCTCTTCAAGGCGGCGCGTTGTGTCTCTCCGATAAGGCCGCCGCGTCGGCGACAGGGCTTCGGGGAACACCGCGATCTTCACTCTCGCATTACTACTGCCGTTTCTTGAGGCCCAATCCGTCCCCGCAATCGGCCGGCTAGCGCGGTGGGAAGAGTGAAAAACGACGTTTCTAGAGCCCGGAAATAGGCGTGAAAGCGGCGGAAAGCGCGTTTCCGGGTGTTTTTTCACTCTTCGCTTCTACCTGCGGCTTTTCAAAAAGAGGGGGCGAAAAAGCGGGGTGACTACAAGGTGACTACATGGCACGGCGCCAGCTGCCCCCCTGGCTTGAAAACGCGATGAAATCTTCCATCACCGCGTTGGCATGTTTTGGCATCCGTTCGCCCCTCTTAGCAGGGAGTATCATCACGTCGTCCTCTTGAAGGGTTGTCGAGAGTATTTCCCCAGGTTAACGCCTATAGAATCAGCCCCGAAACGGTCTTGTTTCGGGGCTGATTCCTACGTTTCACTCTCGAAAAGTCCGGGTGGCTTCGTCCTAGTCGTGCCAATAGATGCTAACCACTGCCAACAGGCGGGCGGCTTGCAACTAGATGGAACGAAGGCCCAGCTCACTCCCACTCGATTGGAAAGTGAATTGATGAGGTGCGCCTTCGTATCACGTCATGCCATGGCGCCCACGCCGTTCGCTGGCGTCCCCCTCGTTACGTCTGTTTTGGTACTCATTTGGTACTCACGGACTGGGGTCATTCTATTTCCCTCAAATGGTTTGCAAGTTCGTTAGACACACGCTAGAATTATCGCAATGGCAAGTTCTTGCCGTATTATTGTCTATTGAAGGGAGAGGCCATGAGCATCGAGTTTGGAAGGAGGCTTGCCACCCTGCTGGAGAGGAGTCGGATGACGCAGCGAGACCTAGCGGCAGCGACCGGACTGACGGAAGCAGCGGTGAGCAGGTATGTTACCGGAGCAAGGGAGCCACGCGCCATCACCGTTGCAAAGATCGCAAAGGCCCTCGATGTCTCCCCACAGGAGCTATTGGGCACCGTCACAAACGACGAGGTTGACGGAGCCGTTAGGCTCATTGCCCGCAACGCGAGCTTTCTCACAGTGGAGCAGCGGGCTGAGCTGATAGCAGCTTTGGCGAAACGATAGGGGCGTACCAAGGTGCTGACACGAGAGCGAAAGACAGAGATCGAAACTATACTGATTGAGGTGCTCCAGGACTTTGGACTCGCCATCTACCCGATGAGCATAAACCGCATTGCGGACGCTCTCGATATCGAGCTTATCCCCCACTCGAGCCTGACGCCCCGCATTCGCGAGCTTGCTATCTCGGCATCTGAGGATGGGTTCTCCCTCAGCAGCCCCGACTATGCATTCGCACAGATAGTCTTCGACGACCGAGGTTCCTACTACTATCGGGCAAGGTTCTCTGGCGGTCACGAAATCGGTCACATCGTGCTCGAACACCCAGAGAACGGAGGCGGATACGAAGAAGAGGCGGACTATTTTGGAGGTTATCTCCTAGTTCCGCACCCCCTTGTCATCATGATGGGGAACAACGCAACCATCACGCGTGTTGCAGACCTATTCGGGGTCAGCCGTCCCTGCGCTTCATTCGCAATCGACCAAGCCCACGCTCGCCACCGTGAGGGCGGGCCATGGCGTCCACACGAGCAGTGGCTGGTCGACAACGTAGTTTGGAAGGGAGGTGGTCTCCTTGGACGGGCATAAGTAAAGCGGCCGTTCCTGTTGGCGCAGGAACGGCCGCGGCTGGGTCGCCAGGACCCTATCGCTACTAGGAGTATAAGCCCATGCGGGCCCAACCAAACTCCACATTCTGGCGACCCCAGCCACTTGACACAGCGTTTGTGACAGTGACGATCGCCGCACATGCGGCGGAAAGGGGGTCTGCCATGCCGGGCAACCTCGCGAAATACGACGTGTTCCACTCGCTCTACTATCACGGCATCAGCTACAGTGGCGACTTCGAGATGCCCGTGATCAAGGGCACCGACGAGCTCCCCAAAAGGCTCGTCCGCTTCTCCGACGCCAAGTCGCGCAGGCGTGACGACCCGGGCGCCTGGGTTGTGCCCTACGAGTTCGACGTCAAGCTCCGCCCCATGTGGAGGAACGCCTACCGCTACATGGACCGCATGCTGGAGCACCCAGGCATCTTCTCGTGGGACTTCTCCATGTACCGTCTGATGCCCTTCGGCCTGCAGTTCTGGAACTGCTTCCGCAGCAGGCTTATCGGGGCGCTCTACGAGCGCAACGGTGGCACGTGCATCCCGAACGTACGCCCGAGCGACTCTCGCAGCCTCAAGTATGCTCTCGACGGGCTCCCGACTGAGGCGACCATTGGCATGGGCACCCACGGGGCTATCGGAACGCCAGAAGACCGCGCAGTCTACAAGATGTACGTCGACGAGGTGACAAGGAGGCTCAGACCCAAGAACATCGCCGTCTACGGCGACGCGCCGGAGGACATCTTCGCCACCGCCCTAGAGGCGGGGGTCAATGTCGTCCCCTACCCGACGAACTTCTCCCAGACCCACCCCAAGGAGGCGGTCTAGATGGGCGGCGGAGTCGGCAGGGGGCTCGACTTCGGAAACACCTGGGGGTCAGGCCGTCTGCCCATGGACACAGGATTGCCTGATTCCGTCTCGGGTGAGGACTGGCACATCGGCAGGAGCCTCGGCGCAGCAGCCATGAACTACAACGTCAGCGACCCACGATCGGGTCGCGCGTACCGTTTCATCGAGGGCACGTCCATCACAGACGTTGAGGTGTTCGCGGGAAAGGGCACACGGAACAAGCTCAGCCCAAAAGTCTCTCATGGACTGAGCGAGCAGGTGGGCGGCAGGCCAAGGGATTGGCAGCACGTTAAGGGCATCGGCACGCTGGACTATCATGGACGTGCGCGCAGGGCAGAAGTCCACTGGTTCCAGGCCAAGGGAGTCGGCAGGGTTAAGTTCAAAGTCAAGGAGTGGTTGGACTAATGAAGGTCAAGTATCTTGGCGAGACTTCGCCACTGGAACTCATCCATGACAAGGTCTACGAGGTTCTCTCCATCGAGGGCGAATGGTACAGAATCGTCGACGAGACCGACGAAGACTATCTCTATCCCCCGGAGGACTTCGAGGTTATCGAGCCCGACGACGGCACCATACCGGTGAAGGACTAGCACCACTCTCAGGGCCTCAGGCCGGATCTCCTGTCCTGGGGCCCTACACGTCCCCGTTCAGCCACCACATGGTGCGCACGGCGCGGCTGGCGCCCTCGCGCTCGGCGCCCTCCAGACGGCGTCCCGTGTACGGGTCGTCGATCTCCTCGCCGGTGACGGGGTCGAGCAGGATGTGTGGCTGGTAGGCGTCCTTCCAGTCTCGGTACTCGTCTTTGGTGATCTCCCCCGCCTCTAGCTGCCCGCGCCTCCTGCCCCAGTCGCGCAGGGCCTTCGTGAGGTCCGAGCTGGTCATCTCCACGGTGAGGCCGGCGGGCATGCCCTCCCCGTTGGGCACCAGGCCGAACTGGTCCTCCAGGTTGAAGAGCACGTGAATGACCTGGTCGACGGTCGTGATGTCGTGGTCCTCGAACGCCTCGGGTCGCACCTTGAGGGCGCGGGCGATGCTGAGCAGGTGCGTGCTCTTCGGGAAGCGGTCCCCCAGCTCATAGCTCCTGAGCGCCGACTCCGACAGCCCCGAGAGCTCCGCGAGCTCACGCTGCGTGAGACCCCTCCTCTGCCTCAGGTCGCGGATCCTTTTGCCCATGAGCCTGCGCTGCAAGTCATCCATGCTTCCTCCCGACGAGACGCCACGTCCACCTCGCATAATCCTACAACGTCACGAAAACGTGAGCAAGTTCCGTGAATCCCATTGACATCACGTTTACGTGAGGTTATCTTCTGAGCTACGGAACATCACGTAAACGTGAGGTCACAAGATGAAGGAGGTAACAATGGAGAAGAGGACGTACGGCGCGGACGAGGTCGCGCGACAGCTCGGGGTGTCGCGGGCGTACGCGTACAAGGTCATCCGCAGGCTCAACGCCGAGCTCGAGGCAGAGGGCAGGATCACCATCCCCGGCAAGGTCGCTGCGGCGTATTTCGAGGGACGCTTCTTCGGCGACGCGTCGCCCAGGAGGGACGGCGCCGATGTCGGTTAGCAAGGACGAGAAGCGCGGCACGTGGACCGTGCAGTGCTGGTACCGGGACTGGAGGGGCGAGCGCCACAAGAAGACCAGGCGCGGATTCGAAACCAAGTCCGCCGCCAGGAGGTGGGAGCAGTCCTTCCTCGCGCGCTGCGAGGGGACTCCCTCGATGACGCTCTCGGACTTCTTCGAGCTCTACGAGGAGGACGTGAGGCCCCGCGTGAAGCAGAGCACGTGGGACACCAAGGAGCACATGGTTAGGACCAAGATACTCCCCTACCTCGGCGACAGGCCCCTAAACGAGATCACGAGCGCGGACGTCATCAGGTGGCAGAACGAGCTGGCAGCTCTCAGAACCTCGACTGGCGAGCACTACAGGCCTACTTACCTGCACACCGTGTCGAACCAGCTCTCGGCGCTGCTGAACCACGCCGTGCTGCACTACAACCTTCCCTCGAACCCCGCGCGCAAGGTCCCCAAGATGGGCTCGAAGGACGCGGGCGAGATGAGCATCTGGACCAAGGCGCAGTACCTGCGCTTCTCCCGCGCAATCATGGACAAGCCCGACTCGTGGATGGCGTTCGAGCTGCTCTACTGGACAGGCATCCGCGAGGGCGAGCTGCTCGCACTCACGCCAGAGGACTTTGACCTCGAGCGCGGCACGCTCAGCGTCACCAAGACCTACCACCGGCGCAAGAGGGAGGACGTCGTCACCCCTCCCAAGACGCCCAAGGCGAGCAGGAGGATCGTGATGCCCGCCTTCCTCGTCGAGGAGGTCCGCGACCACCTGGCCCTGCCCAGCGTCGCGTCGCCCGGGAGGCGTGTCTTCCGGATAACGAAGAGCCGCCTCTACCACGAGATGGAGCGCGGCAGCAAGATCGCGGGCGTGCCGAGGATCCGCGTCCACGACCTGCGCCACAGCCACGTGTCACTGCTCATCGACATGGGCTACTCCCCGCTCGCCATCGCGGGGCGCATGGGCCACGAGACGACCGAGATCACTCTTCACTACGCGCACCTCTTCCCCAACAGGCAGGAGGAGATAGCGCAGGGGCTCGACGCCGAGGGGAGGTGCCCCAGGTGACGGCGCCATCGAGGGACCGGATGGGCAGGCGAAGGAGCGTGACCGTGGGCTTCCGCGTGTCCCCGGAGGAGGCCCGCGAGATCGACGCCCTCGTCGCGCTCTCCGGCCTCGCCAAGCAGGACTACATCCTGCGCAGGCTCACGGACCGCGAGGTCACCGTGTACCCCAGCGTTCGCGTGCAGCGCGCGGTGCAGGACCAGGCCATGCTCTGCTACGAGGAGCTGCGGCGCATCGAGCGGGCGGGCGACGTCACGCCCGAGCTCGCCCACGTGCTCGACACGCTCGCGAAGACCTTCTCCGGGCTCGGGCGGGAGGCGGGGCCGTCCGCCGTCGACGCCGAGCGCGAGGCCATGAGGGCGCTTGGGAGGGAATGCGATGGCGCTTGAGACCATAACGGCCGAGGAGCTGGTCAACACACCGCTGAGCTCGCCGGGATGGGTCGTGGAGGACCTGATCGGCGTCGGCGTGACGCTGCTCGTAGGCGCGCCGAAGGTAGGCAAGAGCTGGCTCGTCCTCCGGCTCGCGGAGTGCGTGAGCAGGGGCGAGCCGCTCTGGGGGTTCGCAACCTGCGGGGGCGCCGTCCTCGACCTCGCGCTGGAGGACAACCTCCCCAGGATCCAGCAGCGCCTGTTCAGACTGGCCGACGAGTGCAGCGAGACGTTCCACCTCTGCGTCAGCGCCCCGTCGCTCGCGGACGGGCTCCTCGACGAGATCGCAGCGTTCGTGGTGGCGCACCCAGGCACCAGGCTCGTGATCGTCGACACCCTCCAGACGGTCAGGCAGTCGTCAAAGAAGAGCGCGTACGCGTCCGACTACCATGACGTGCGCGCCTTCAAGGGACTCGCGGACCACTTCGGGATAGCCGTCGTGCTCGTGCACCACCAGCGCAAGATGGATGATCCGGACCCCTT
>Ga0256406_1002279_pt1 | contig 27692 bp, 16 predicted proteins | sample RumenRJG_03DNA_FD_185986 | JGI IMG/M metagenome (GOLD analysis project Ga0256406, IMG submission 185986) | Bovine rumen microbial communities from Lethbridge, Alberta, Canada - RJG_03 | ecosystem: Host-associated > Mammals > Digestive system > Stomach > Rumen | place: Canada: Alberta | collected...
GACCTGGCAAAGATGCTCGGATGCAGCGCGCATGAGTTGTCTCAAGTGTTTTCTCAATATATGCAGCGCAGCTATTACGATTTCGTGGCCGAGTACCGCATCAATGAATTCAAACGGTTGGCCGTACAACCTCAGTACGCAAAGTACACCATCACCGCCCTCTCCGAACAATGTGGCTTCAAGAGTCGCACCCCGTTCCTGACATCTTTTAAGAAGTTCACCGGTATGACGCCAAGCGAATTCATGGATAAGTGCAAATAACCCTGACCCATACGCATCCACAATCCCTTAATGAAGTCGTCGTCTTTATGGCCCAATGCACTTTACAATTATAAAGTGCAAAGTACTTGATACTGCAACACACTATTCATCAGAACGTTACAAAGAAATAAGTCTTTTCAAATTGTAACAACAATAAAAGAGCATAAAACCATTGTCTGTTCGACATTTTCATATTACCTTTGCCAGCAGATTTCACTGAAAAACTAAAAGCAACACCGAGCATGATGCACCATCCGGCTGCGCTTCACTCACAGAACCGAACTTAAAACTCACATTTATATGAAGAGGATTCTTCTACCCCTATTTCTCATGATCAGCCTCATCCAGACGGCTTTGGCACAGACTAACGATCTCTACTTGAGCTATGACTTCTCACAAGTCAACGGTAGTACGATTACTGATAATACCGGCCGAGGCATTCAAGCAAGACTAATGAATGAAGCCAAAATAGAAAAGATGGGTACGTTCCACGTGCTACACCTCGGCAACGGCACGGGATACTTGGATTTGACGGAAGAGGCCGGTAAGCTACTTGCCGCCACCGACACGTTCACTATCTCTATGTATTATTTCGTCGAACCCGCGGCATCACTCGACGGCAACGGCTATTTCCTCTGGTCATTCTCGACCAACAGCGCATGCACGGCCTCGGCGGGCAAGTACAACGCTTACCGTCTTAATGCACAGCGCATCGCCATCAGCACCGGCGGCTATGGCCATGAAACCGGTTATTCCAACGGTGTCTCCGCAAAAGGACAGTGGATCCACGTAGCCTTCGCACAAGGTGGCAACCGCGGTAAACTGTTTATCAATGGCAAACTTGTCAACACACAGACAAGCTATCCCATCAACTCTGTCAACTTCAAAGGAGAGAATCTCAAATATTGCTGGTTGGGCCGTGCGCCCTTCACAGGCGACAGCTATCTGAAGAACACGAGGATTGCCGACGTAAAGATCTTCAAGCACTCACTGAACATTCTTGAGGCCCGTGTGCTTGCAGCCGAAACCGACAGTCTGACCAAGGAGATGGAGACTGGATCGGTCGGTGACGCCACCAACCTGAAAGCTGTCATCGACAGCATTAGCGCCCTGCCTACCGCAGGTTTGTTGCCGGCCGCCGTCGAGGACCTGAACGACTACATTAGTTACGCACAGACCATTGCCAATGGCGACTACAGCCAATACGTCATGGACGAAGCCTTGAATCAGTTGCGGACAGCCGCACACAGCACTGCAGCCACAGCAGGACTGATATTCTCCACCGACAACCTTGCAACAGCCTACGACACAGAGCGCGGCTTCAAACACCCGGGCGGTCTCTACACCCAAGCCGACTTCGAACGCATAAGGCAACAGATCAAGACCAATGACAAGGTGAAACAAGCCTGGCAAACTCTGAAAGCCTCACCGTGGGCCTCACAGACCGCCACTACCTATCCGGTAGAGACCATCATCAGAGGCGGATCGGGACAGAACTACATGAACGCCTGTCGTGGAGCAGCTATCGCCTTCCAGAACGCATTACGATGGAAGATAGAGGACAACGAGCGTTGCGCCGCCAACGGCGTGAAGTGCCTTATGGCTTGGGCTCGCACCTGCAAGCTCGTCAGCGGAAACAGCAACTGGGCACTGGCTGCCGGCCTCTATGGCTATGAGTTCGCACAAGCTGCCGAACTGCTGCGCGACTATCCCGGATGGTCGGAAGAAGACTTCAACACATTTAAGAAATGGATGCTCACCGTGTGGTATCCTGGCAACATCAACTTCCTGCGCGGACGCAACGGCACCTGGGAGAACAGTGCCAACAAGCCCGCAGCGGGATGGGGCGAGGCCGGCAACAGACCAGGTCACTATTGGAGCAACTGGCCTCTCTGCAATGCCCTGTCGTGCATAAGCATCGGCATCCTCACCGACGACGTGTTTATCTACAACCAAGGCATGAGCTTCCTGAAATATGACCAAGTGGGAACATTCCAAGACCCACGCACTGCCAACCCCATCCTCAACGACGGATGTACAGAGTTCTGGGGTAACCTCATTGTCACCCACCAACCGAGCAGCCTGGAAACGGGCGCCTATGGTGAACTGGGGCAGATGCAGGAAAGCGGACGAGACGGCGGACATGCTGCCATGGCACTCGGACTGGCCGTTGACATCGCTCACGTGGCATGGAACCAGGGTGACGACCTGTTCTCATACATGAACAACCGACTGGCTGCCGGCATTGAGTTCACAGCCGCCACTACACAAAACGCCACAGGCCTGCCCTGGACCAACTATAAGTACTGCGACTGCCGTACCGCCTGGCACGGAGGCTGGCTGCAGACTGGCTACAATGGCGCAGCCGAGATAAGGCCATACTGGGGCGAGATTATCGGCCACTATGAGGGCGTGAAAGGCGTAAAGATGCCTTATGCCGAGAAAGCCTACGAACAGATGGGCATTGATGGCGGCGGCATTGGCACTACCAGTGGCGGCTTCGATCATCTGGGCTTCTCGGTGCTCCTCAACACACGCGACGTACAGCTGGCACCAGCCGACAGCGTACCGACCCTGCTCACGCCACTGATGATCTACGACAACGACAGCATTACCCACAACGAACTGGGCGGACTGAAGAACACTTACGTCTGGGACAAGGACAAAGCACTGCCTCAGGGGAAGACCATCCGACTCATTCCACAACTGCCAGAAGGCAGTGCCGACACTGGCAACTGGCAATGGAACACAGGCGCCACAACGCGTGAGATCACAGTGTCTACCGACAAGAGCTACGTCTACCGCGCCACCTACACCAACGAGCATGGCGTGAAGAGTGAGCAGGCCTTCACCATCGCCTCCCAAGGTGACTGCAACGCCGTACAAGGCAGCGGCACCATCAGCTACAACGGCAAGAGCTATAGCAACGACTCCACCATCAAAGTCAATTACGGAGAGACCGCTACGCTCGTCATCAACGGCAACGACAGCTGGGGCTACTACGAATGGGACAACGGCACTTCCACCAACACCCGCACTACGGCTCCCGTGGTTCGCGACAGGGACTACTACGGCATCTATGTCAACGAAGGCGGAGCACGCACGCTCTATACCTTCCATGTCAAGGTCGCCAACACCACACCTACTGCCATCACCTCACCCACTGTCTCAACGGCCAAGAGAGCAGACGACAGGAAGATATATGACCTCAGCGGGCGTCCCGTCAGCCACATGACCCACGGCGTCTACATCGTCAACGGGGAGAAAGTTGTCAAACGTTAATAAGTTTGCCACATACTCGCAAAGTGGTTGCCTCGCACTACAAATGCAAAAAGAAACAAGCTTTTACATTATTTAACGTCGTATACTTGCTTTAAATCAATTTTCAATTTACTTTTGCAAAAGCATAGGGGCAACCCAACACTTATTAGGGATTCTGGGTGTGAATGCCTTCCCTAGTAGCCCAAAGAATATAATATTGTTATCCGCGTGGATGGCATATACGATACTGACGCATATTTAATTTAATTACTAAAAACTATGACAAAAGTTTACTTTAAACGGGCACTTGTTGTTGCTTTGTTGTGCATAGGGGGGGGGAGCTTAATTCCTGCTCTTGCTGCTGATGATGTGACGAGCAAGTTGACTGATGCCGGTTTGACGGATGAAAAGACGAACTGGGCATTAACATCCAATGATGGTAACCACAATTATGATAGCAGCAATGGTTACCACGAGTCATGGCATAACACTTTTAGCCTTTCGCAGACTATTAGTGGCCTGGACGCTGGATATTACCAAGTATCTATTCAGGCTGTAAGTAGTGGTGAAACGTCCACTTTCCAATTAACCGCTACATCCGGCGATAACGCTGCCACACCTGCATTGATTAAAAACAGAACACATTCTAGTTTTAGTGACATGGCAGCATGGTGGAAAGCCGATGCAAGTCAAGACCTCAACCGAATCTACGCAACCGTAAAAGTTGAAGAAGGGAAGGATCTTGTTGTTGGTGTTTCACAGACTAATAATAAGCAGTGGGTGGTTTATGGACAATTCAAATTAAGCAAACTCACTGATGATGAAGGTAAATATGCAGTAGAGCTCGAGAAGGTTACGAATCCTCTGACCACTTGGACGGTAACCGGTAATACAGGAATGTATAAAGATAGATATGAGCGGTATAACGAAAAGATGTATACTGGTGATGTTATCGCTTATACCATCAATGGGTTACCTAATGGTAAATACGAAGTTGAGTTCAATGGCGCTGCATCTTATACTTCCGGCAGAGGCTTTGAAGGAAAGACTGGTGACAACTTGACTTGTGCCTTTGCCAATTCTGGTGAGAAAGTGAGTGTACCTGTCGTAAAACGTACAGGAGTTGGTAATAGTGAATTTAATACAACCACTGTAACCGGTGATGTTACGGATGGAACCCTAAAGACTGGACTTACAAACGTAGCAGAAGGTGGAAACTGGTTCGTCTTGTCATTGAATAAGATTACATACCTTGGACCTATCACTGATCTCACAGAATATCAGAAGACTCTTGCAAAAGCCGTTGCAAATGCACAGGCCGTAAAGGAAGGCACTATTCCTACCGCTGCTTATACTGCTCTGACAAATACCATTAGTCAATATAATAAGGAGTATACCACAACAGCCGATTATGAGACTGCCATTAAAGCCATAAAAGATGCTACCGCTGCTGCCACCGCATTGCAGAGTGACTATGCTGCTTACAAGGCAATGAAAACTAACGTGCAGACATTGGAGGCTACTGAGGGCTATACCGACAACAACGGGGCAAAGACAACTCTTGACGCCGCAATCACGACTCAAGACGAAGCTGTAGAGGCTGCCACTACATCAGAACCCATCACAACTGCAACAACAGCTCTGCGTTCCGCCGCTTTGACTTTTGTAGGCAACGTGACTCCGTCTACATCCAATCCATTCAATATTACATTCCTGATTACTAACCCAGGATTCGACACAGATGCTTCCGGTTGGACATACACTGTTGCGCCAGGCTTGTCTTATTCTGATTGTGAATATTATGAGAAGGATTTTGATATCAACCAGACATTGACGGGTCTGCCTGCAGGAAACTACGAGTTGAAGGTTCAGGCTTTCCAACGTACTGGCACAAATGCTGATGCTTATAGTCAGTACACCAATGGCACAAATAATGTAAATGCTGTCATTTACATCAACAACGGTTCACAAAAGATTAAGCATTGGGCTTCAGAGCCATCAACTTCAGCTCTTTCAAATGAGGGCACTGGTGATTGGATGAATGATTATAAAGCCGCTGAAGGTGTATACCTGCCCAACAGTATGGCCGGTGCAAGAGTTCACTTCGATACTGGCGCTTATGAAAACTCAGTGTTAGTAAATGTAAGCGACGGTACGCTGAAGTTCGGCTTCAAAGGAAACCAGACGGGCAAGAGTTATTGGTGGACCATCTTCGACAACTTCCGCCTCTATTATTATGGCAATGCTGTCGCTGTTACGCTGAGCGAGAACAAAGACTTCTCTGCAGTGAGCGATATTGAGAATGCTACAGTCACGTTGACCCGCACCTTCAATGCCAATGCTTGGAACACCCTCGTATTGCCGTTTGACCTGAGCGCCGACGAAGTTAGCAGTGTGCTCGGTAGTAACGCAAAGGTCGCTACATACACAGGAACCACCCAGAATAGCGATGGGACATACTCGCTTAACTTTGAGAATGCCACAGCAATCACAGCCAACGTGCCTGTATTCGTCTATGGTGCCAATGATGTGACTGCAAAGGAAATCAGCGGCAAGACAATCAAGGCTGGCACCCCTTCGTCAACACCTGATGGCGCAGCCTTCACATTCCAGGGCTCTTACAGCAGTTCTACTCCTGTTTCTGATGGTTCATTCTTCATCAGCTCCGACAATAATTTCTATAAGGCCAATGGTTCAGAGAAGATGAAGGGACTGCGTGCAGTCTTCGTTCCCACCACGGAAGAAAGCGCATCGGCTAAGGGCCTCAAGATGAATATCAGTGGAACTGTAACCGGAATCAATGGCGTGGCTGTTGAAAAGGCATTTGACGAACCTATCTATAACATTGCCGGTCAGAAGGTGACAAAGAACTATAAGGGACTCGTCATCAAGAACGGTAAGAAGTATGTGAATAAATAAATCTAATAATAACGTTTCCTCAGCTTTTCTATGGAGGGCTGAGGAAACTCTAATATCAATCGACATGAAAAAATATATTGTACCAGCAACAAAGGTGAAAAGACTGAATGCTGAAAATCTTTTGGCAGGGTCATTAAACAGTACTCCCACTTCGGGCCTTGATAATGCACCGGGGAATGGAGGAACAAATGATGGATCACATTCAGTAGGCGCTAAGGTTTTCAAAATTTGGGACAATAACACAGAGGAATAATCTCCTGCGATAGAGATCAATACAAGGGGAAAGCAGACCATGTGTCATGTTTTCCCCTTTTTATTATTATCTGATCATCACCAGAAAGAACGGTACAAGCGTTACCGCCTCCAGCACGTTTAAGACCGCTTTCATGAACGGTATTTTTTGGACGATCTAATGGATTAATGTTCCCGTCAGGCTAATGCGCGAATCGATTTCCCGGTATCCACGAAGCAGGCAGGTTATGTTCGCTCAGATGTCACGAAACTCGGTGCCGTCAATACTACTGACAACAACGGCTACTACGTGCAGTTTGCCGAGATAGAGATTCACGGCAACGGCAAGAAAATACACTGCTTTGCCGCACCTTCAAAGGCTCCACAGCCACACCGGCCTCAGGGACGGGGACAATACCAATTCATCACTGTAAGTCGACCACGAAGATTGTCGACGTTCTGAAACGGATACAGACCAAGCGCATTGTAAAGGCTTTTAGCGGGGGAAGTGAAAAAATGACACACAAAACGTTCGCCCGTTCACAAACTATTTCATAACTTTGCAGGTAAGTAAAAACCCTACAAACAGTTATGCACAAATCGTTTTCTATCTTCTTTGCCGCTGCGGGCTTGTTGTCCGCAACGACACTACAAGCACAAACCACTTATACCGTTGGCTTCAATCCCGACCAACGCTATCAGACCATCATGGACTTTGGTGCCTCCGACTGCTGGACCGCCGAATACGTGGGCCGTTACTTCTCAACTGCCCAGAAAGAGCGTGCCGCACGGCTGCTATTCTCCCAAGAGTTGTACGACAACGGCAGCCCTAAGGGTATTGGCCTCTCGGTATGGCGGGTCAACCTCGGAGCCGGCAGCGCAGCCCAGGGTGACGACTCCAATATTGCTGACATCACACGACGGACTGACTGCTATCTCCAAGCCGACAGCACTTACGACTGGACCCGCTGTCCGGGGCAACAATGGTTTATGCAACAGGCCAAGGCCTACGGCGTAGACCACCTGTTGTTGTTCAGCAACTCGGCACCCGTTTACTTTACTGCCAATGGACTGGCCAACAACAAGTACAAAGCCACCGGTGCCAACCTTAAGTCCGACTGCTACGACGACTTTGCCACATACATAGCCACCGTGGCCCGTCATTTCAAGGACGAAGGCTATCCGGTGACCTATGTCGATCCCGTCAACGAACCTGCCTTCAACTGGTACGACGGTCAGGAGGGCTCGCCTTGGCAGAACAGCGAGATCAGCCGCATCGTACGCGAGCTCGACAAGGCCCTCACCGCTCAGCATCTCGACAGCACAACCATCATCATGCCAGAGGCCAGCGCATGGGACCGCACCTATCAGCTATGCACCGATTACAGCGGGCGCGCTTCCAACCAGATAGAAGCCTTTTGGAATCCCGCCTATACCAAGACATACATCGGCGATCTCACCCACGTGGAGAGAGCTGTTGCCGGTCACGACTACTGGACATTCGGCAACAACGCCACACTGGTCAATACTCGGACAAAGTTGAAGGCCAAGGCCGACAAATATGGATTGAAGGTGATGCAAACGGAATGGAGCATGCTCGACGCTGCGCCTGACACGGACACAGGCTTCCCAGCTTCTTATGACGCTGCGAGCGACATGGACATTGCCTTGTTCATGGGCAAGCTCATCTACATCGGCCTCACCAGCGCCAATATGTCGTCGTGGTCTTACTGGACAGCCATGTCGCAGTCCATGTACAGTCAGAAGAACCGTTTTGAGCTGCTACGGCTCAATGCCACCGGCGACACCGGCTACGAGAGCTACGGCAACCTGACAAAAGGCGGTTCCGTGACCGTGACACCCAACCTTTGGGTGCTGGGCAACTACAGCCGCTTCGTGCGGCCCGGCTACACCCGCATTGCCTTCAGCGACGGCAGCAACCTCGACGACATCAACAAACTGATGGCCACGGCCTTTGTCTCGCCCGATGCCAAGCGCATGGTAGCGGTCTTTGTCAACAACAGCACATCGGCACAATACGTGAAGTTCAACACGCAGGCCGCTGTTGTCCGCAAGTATGTTACCGACCGCACCCACACGCTCTCCCGTGACAGCAAACTGTCGGAGACACCCGACTCCACCACAAGCATCACCATTCCAGCCCGGTCTGTCGTGACGTTTACCTTCGACGGCAACTTCACATCTGACATCCGCAATGTCAAGGCAGACCATTCGACAAGCAATGCCATCTATTCCCTCAATGGTCAGCTCATAGAAGACAATGACAAACAACTGTCAGCACTACCCCAAGGCATTTATATTGTCAATGGGAAAAAGACCCTCAAGCGATAAGCCAACAGCAAAGTATTGCAACACTATAAATACCTCATTTCCAATAGAAGGAGTATCATAATTGGAGAAGTCCGGGAGTACGGAAGTACGGAAGTTCAATCAAATGCATAAGTATCTAACAATAAGGTACCATTATAGTAATGACTGAACTTCTGTACTTCCGTACTCCCGGACTTCTCCGATAATGCCCCTTTACTTATTCTATCAAACGCTCATCAATAGATGAAAGCCTTGAACTTTGCAATACTGCCCGGTGCACCTTGCTCGGCACGCGGCAGATATTCGAGGGCCGACACCGTCTGGACAGAGCCGAGGTCGATGACCAGCAGATGCGGCATATCCGTGCCGGTCACTGTCTGCCAGTAGGTCGACTCCTGCAAGTCAAAGGCCTTGTCGCCCGTATGATTGCCAGTAGCCTCTTCCGAATCAGCATACTTTGTTGTCCAGGCCTCACGGCTGATGCGCTTGCCCTGTGCATCTTGCAGATACAGCTCGGCAATGGCCGACTGGTCCTTGCCACTCTGGTTGCTCTCTACAAGGATGGCGAGATAACGGCCTTGCTGGGGCTGACTGAAGCGAATGGTCTGCCAACCATTGCCCGGCTTCATCGTTCCGCTATAAGCCGGTGTCCGACTGTTGAGATCAGGCTTGTCACCGATATTGTTGTGCAGGTTGCTCTTCTCCAGCTGTAGTTTGTCAAGTTCCGGACGATCCTGTCCCCAAAGTGTGGGATTTGCAGTACCAATCACGTCGAGCACCATGATCTCGTTCTTGCCTTTCTTCAGCCAGCAGCCCGGGCAGTAAAGCGTCTGCTGCGGACCGATACGCCAGAAGCGGCCGAGGGCATGGCCATTGACAAACACTTGTCCCTTGCCGAAGTTCTCCATGTCGATAAAGGTGTCACCCACCTTATTGACCGTGAAAGTACCGACAAACACACCCGGTTGTTTTTCGCCATCGCGCACGTCGAGATGAGTGCGGAGGTCTACATACGGCTTGCTTGCTTGCAGCGCCAGTGTGTCGGCATTGTCGGGGATGAGGCTTATCTTCCAGTTCTTGAGGTTGTAGGTCAAGTCATGCTGACCGTCGGTCGTCGTGATAGTGACATCGCCCGTGATACCCTTGTAGTCCTTGATGGCCCGACCGAAGTTGATACGTCCCATGGCTTCCACCAGGATGTCGAGCTTAGCACCCTTGGCTACCGGCGGCAGCGTCACGCTCTTCTCATTCTTTACACGGTCTATCTTACCCACGAACTTACCATTGACAAACACCTGTGCATAGTCGTGGGCATCGCTGATGGTCAGCAGACTGGACTGGCTGATGGCCGGCAGCGTCGTAGAGTAGAACGCCGAGCCCCACCCCATGTCCATATCTTCGAAGGTCTTCGTGTCGTGGCTGGTCACCGTGCGAGTGATGAACTGTCGCAAAGGAATACGTGCATTGAGTGTGACTTTCGGGAAACTCACCAGCGGCGCGGCAGCCTTAGGCACGTCGGGCAGTTTCTTGCCGCCGTTGTATTTCTCCATCGTCTTGCGCAGTTCGTAGAACTTTGGAGTGGCTTGTCCATACTCGTTGATAGGTGCATCGTAGTCGTAGGAGGTCACATCGGGCGCGAAGCCGGGGCTGTTGGCTCCAGCCCAGTGTCCGAAGCTGGTGCCTCCATGAGTCATATAGAGCGAGAAGGAGATGCCCTTCGACAGCATCTCGTCAATGCCTGCCACCATGTCCTTCGCCGGACGAGTCTCATGACGGGCACCCCATTTGTCAAACCATCCGCTCCAGAACTCCGAGCACATCTTCGGTGCGTCCGGACGCAGTTCGCCCAGGCGCTTGAACTGCTGGTCGATGTTGGCGCCGGTTCCGAAGTTCATGGTCCATACGAGATCGTCAAGACCGTTCTTGGTGAAATTGCTTGACCAGTCACACTGGAACAGCACCGGTCCGACTTCCTTGCCGTTTTTCTCCTTGGTATACCAGTTGGCTTTCAGCATATCACGAATGGCACGTATGTAAGGCTTGTCCTCACCATAACTGCCATACTCGTTCTCCACCTGCACCATGATGATCGGTCCGCCACGCTGGATGGTCAGCGGAGCCAGTTGCTCGGCTACTTTCTGCTCAAACAGCTTGACCCGTTCCATGAAGTACAGATCCTGCTCACGAAGCCGGATGTCCTTCTTTTTCAGCAGCCACCAGGGCAGTCCACCCATTTCCCATTCAGCGCAGACATAAGGTCCGGGGCGCACGATGACGTACATGCCGTTCTTCTGTGCCAGACGACAGAAGGCTGCCACGTCGTTGTTGCCTGAAAAGCTGAATTGACCGGCCACGGGTTCATGTATATTCCAGAATACATAGAGGCACAGCGTGTTCATACCCAAGGCTTTGCACATCTTGATGCGTTGCTCCCAGTAAGGACGTGGAATACGCGGGTAGTGCACTTCGGCTGCCTTGACGATGAAAGGCTTGCCATTGAGTAGGAAAGTACCCTTGCCGACGGTAAAATTACCGACCTGCTTGGCCTCGCCAACCGACGTAAAGGCAAGCAGAAGGGTTAGAAAAGCGATTAGACGAAATGATTTCATTATATGTATTAACAGCGTTATTAATTGGTTTCTTATTTATTTGTCTAAGAAGTCACCGAGCGAGTAACGGTCTTGGCGGTTGATGACGGGAGTGTTGGCCGCATCAAAGTCAATAGGCAACCAGAAGTAGCCTGAGTGAGCCAGGTCGTTAGGGTTCCAGATATCTGCCATGAAGAGGAACTTACCGGCCGCCGGCTGGAACACGAAGGTGCCCTGTCCGCCAAATGTCTTCTTGGCATCAGTGCCGACGAAGGGTGACGGATGCTGCGTCCACGGGCCCCAGATGGAAGGCGCCGAGAACATACGGGCCTCATTGGGAGCCCACCCCGTGCAGCCGGAGGTGATCATCCAGTAAGTGCCATTATGCTTAAAGACAGTCGGTGCCTCATTGTGTCCGGCCGGCGCCACGCGGATGTAGCGGCCTGTGTGTCGCGTATAATCGTCACTCAGTTCCGCTATATGCAGCGTAAGGTTGTCCTCCGAAGAATAGACATGATAAGCCTTTCCGTCATCGTCGACGAAGACGGTCATGTCGCGAGACATCTGTCCGCCCGTGCGGTCCCTGAACATGAAATATCCTTTTTTGATGGCATCAAACCATTGTGGCGTCCACCACTCCTTCAGGCTATCTTCGCAGAAGGTGGTCTGTTGTTCCTTCTTTGTCATATCCATCGGATAGTATCCTGCGTTCACCCTTCCGGCCCACAGCAGTTGGTAAGGTCCCGTGACGTTCTTGCTCACCGCCACCGCACATTGTGCAGCCGCATAGCCTTTTCCCTTGAGTTCGAGATGAAACCAGAGCACGTACTGACCGGTCTTGGAACAATACACCACCTTTGGCCGTTCGATGGTGCACCCGGCGTCGAGCGGTGCCTTGGAGTGGTCGTCAACACGCAGTGCCAGCCCTTCGTAGCGCCAGTTGCACAGGTCGGTGGAAGAATAGCAGGTGACACCCTGCTGATACTTCTCCCCTTTGACCGGCCGTTCCTCACCGAACCAGTAATAGCGGTTACCCGCACGCAGCACACATCCTCCGTGGGCATTGACGTGACGACCCTCACTATCGGGCCACTCTCCACCCAACTGAAGAACCTGCGCAGTGGACGACAGCGGCAGGAGCGCTGTAAGCAAGGAAAAGAACAAAATATGAACCAGGCGGGTCAAGCGCTGTTGACGCGCTGGCTTACAGACTCTATAAGCAATTGTATACATTAATTATATAGATAATTAATATTAGAATTTATCAGCATGATCGGGCAAGTAATAGCCAAGATGGGGAGGCTGGTTATAGCCTACGTTCTGCCATGCCACGCCCATGCGGTAGAGATGATCGTGCATCAGCGTAGGCACCCGGTAACGGGTAGGCATGGCGGTCGTGAAGATATTGACAACCGACGGATTGGTCTCATCGAAGAAGATCAGCTCTTCCCGCCAGTCACCCATGATGTCAGCTTGCAGACATGGCGTGGCTTTCGACCAGTTGCACGTGGCCGAGTGTCCGGCCTCATAAAGCATGCGGCCATCGGCCAATGGCAGCGGCACGCATTTCTGTCCATTCCACTTCATCAGCACCGGTGGGAAAGAGAACCGTCCGTGCGTATTGCCAAGCAGTTCGTCCTGCAAGTCACCATCCCAATAGATACGGAAGTTGATGGGCAGGCGCTGATGACTGAAGGTCTTTCCATGGCAATCTCTCACATCATCCTTGTCAGAGTTCCACATCTCCTGTCCGCGGTGCTGTGGGTCGATGTCGGCAGCCAGTCCGCGCCCGGTGTCTTCCCTACCCGTCTCCTGCCAGAGAATCTCGCCGGTGCGGGCATCGCGAAGGTCGGCCCCATAAGGATATACCTCATGTACCATATAGTATTCCAGCCCAGGCCTGTCCGGGTCGAGGTCGGCCAGGTGCTGAGCATCTCCGTGGCCCAACCCAGTGGAATATAGCAGTTTGCCATCGTTGTCGACCGCTGCTGAGCCATAGGTAATCTCGTCGCATCCGTCGCCGTCCACATCACCCACGGCAAGGCTGTGAGCACCTTGTGCGTAAGCTGTAGCTTTCAAACCGGTGGCATGACTCAGCTCATGTCCCAGGCTGTCGGTCACGACCCATTCTGAAGGTGACAGTGAGGCATGCAGCCAACGGGTGTGCAGCCGATGATTCTCATAGTCGACCGCCCACAGATACGACCGAGTGTAGTAACCACGGCAGAAGACGGCACTGGCATTCTTGTCGGCACCTCCCAAATAAGCCACGCCAGCCAGATAGCGCTCGCCACGGTTGCCGATGATGGACCTGTCGCCCCATCCCGCGTAGGCAGCGTCGCCACCCACGGTATAGCCGCGGTTGGGATTGTACCAGACGGTATGCACGGCCTGTCCCGTACGACCGTCAAAGACCGTCAGCAGCTCAGGCCCCGTGAGGACGCGTCCCTTCGGGTTGCGGTCGTCACGTGTGTTGTCTATCGCACGAATATCTCCGTCGGTAGCCGCCTCAGTGACAAAGTGGCCTTTGCCATCCAGGCTACCGGCCGAGGTCTTGCACATCATCTCCGCACGACCGTCTCCGTCGAAGTCATAGACAAGGAACTGCGTGTAATGCGCTCCCGCACGGATATTCCGTCCGAGATCGATGCGCCAGAGTTGCTGCCCCGTAAACTTATAGCAGTCAATAATCACATTACCCGTATAGCCATCGTGAGAGTTGTCGTGCGAATTGGTGGGGTCCCACTTCACGATAAGTTCGTATTGTCCGTCACCATCTACGTCACCCACGCTACAGTCGTTGGGCTGGTATTCAAAGGTGCGTCCATTGGGTGTGGTACCGCCTTGTGGCCGGTTGAGCTGCATCGGTTGGTAAACGTCATTCCAAGGCATTGCCACGGATGACGTGTCGGCATGCCCCTGCTGGTGGGTCACCACCTGATATCGGTCTGACACACTGCCCTCGCGGTCCTCATAACACGTTAGTTGTTGCGCCCGAACCACGGCATGGCCATTGCGCAAGAGATCGAATGTGACATCATGCGCATCATAGCCTAACATGCGCCAACTGACAAACACACCTTTGCCCTGCGCAGGAAGTGCCACCACACCACGGTCGAGCTTCTCCATGGGCCAAGCGACTCGCTGAGCGGAAGAGGTCTGCGCCTTACCGGTCTGACTGACAACGGCAAGCGACAGTGCCACGTAGAGAAAGGCGCTCTTAGGTATAGAGGTACAAACCGCAGACACCAGCGGGTACTGATGTCTGCGTATATATTGTCGGCAACGGCTTAAGAGTTCATAGATCATATGGTTCATTGTTTCTATATAGGACAGGAGTATACGTTGCGCTTCACAGAGCGTCCGTGCATCCACACTACTCCACGGTGACGCTCTTTGCCAGATTGCGTGGCTGGTCGACGTTGAGTCCCTTCTCCACGGCAATATGATAGGCGAGCAACTGCAGTGGGATGACCGAGAGCAGCGGAGCCAGCGGGGCCAGTGTCTTTGGGATGCTGATACACTCGTCGGCAATCTTCACCACATCCTTGTCATCCTCGCTTACGATGGCGATGATGCGACCACCACGGGCCTTCACCTCCTGCATGTTGGAGATGATCTTCTCGTAGCCCTTATGATGGGTAGCCACGAAGAGCACGGGCATGTGGTTGTCGACCAACGCAATAGGACCATGCTTCATCTCCGCGGCCGGATAGCCTTCGGCGTGAATATATGATATCTCCTTCAGCTTCAGCGCACCCTCGAGTGCCACCGGATAGTTCCAGCCGCGACCGAGATAGAGGAAGTTGGTGGCATAGGTATAGGTACGTGCCAACTGCTTGATCTCATCATTCTTCTTGAGCACCTGCTCTATCTTTGAGGGGATGAGGTACAATTCGTTGATGAGCGCATTATACTCGTCGATTTCAATCGTCCCCAAGGCATGGCCAAGTGCCAGGGTGAGTAGAATGAGACAGGTAAGCTGACCGGTGAACGCCTTGGTCGAGGCCACGCCAATCTCCGGTCCCACATGGATGAAGATGCCCGTATCGGTCTCGCGGGCAATGCTCGAACCCACGGCGTTGACGATGCCGAAGATGCAGGCTCCACGCTCTTTGGCCAGCTTGATGGCGGCAAGCGTGTCGGCCGTCTCACCGCTCTGTGAGATGGCGATCACCACGTCAGAAGGATAGATGACAGGATCACGATAACGGAACTCGGAGGCATAGTCCACCTCCACCGGTATCTTGCAGTATTGCTCGATGAGTTGTTTGCCTATGAGTCCGGCATGCCAGCTGGTGCCACATGCCACGATGATGAAACGCTTGGCACGCAGCAGTCGGTCGCGGTTGTTGCGCACAGCTGACAGGATCACGTCGTTGTAGACACCTGCGTCACCAACCTCATCTTTTTTCTGCAAATGCTGATCGGGGAAGAGACGGCCGCGCATACAGTCGCGCAGACACTGAGGCTGGTCGAAGATCTCCTTGAGCATGAAATGGGGGAAGCCTCCCTTGTCGAGCATGTCCAGATCCATGTCTATCTGCTTGACATCCACGTCAACGGGCTTGTTCTTTAAGTCGATAATCTCCAACGGCTTGCCTGCATGGCAGACGGCAATCTGCTCGTCGTCGATGTAGACCACCTCCTTGGTATATTCGGCAATAGGAGTGGCGTCGGATGCAATGAAAAACTCACTGTTGTCCTTCCCGATACCAATGACCATCGGCGAGCCCTTGCGTGCAGCAACGATGGTGTTGGGGTCGCGACGGTCGATGACAGCAATGGCATAAGCGCCAACGCAACGGGTGAGCGCAATGCGCACGGCCTGCGCCAGCGAACACTTGTGCTTCTGCTGGGCATATTCAATGAGTTGAATGAGCACCTCCGTATCGGTGTCACTCTTGAAGGTAAAGCCCTTCTCAGTGAGCTGATTGCGCAGGAAGGCGAAGTTCTCGATGATGCCGTTGTGCACAATGACCAGGTTGCCCGACTGTGAGCAGTGGGGATGCGCGTTTCTCACCGACGGTTCACCGTGAGTGGCCCAACGCGTATGTGCGATGCCCACACATCCGGAGCAGTCGCTGCCACGGGTGGCTGTCTCCAAATCGTTGACCTTACCTTTGGCCTTGTAAATATTAAGCGTGCCCGAGTCGCTGATCAGTGCCACACCGGCCGAATCATAACCTCGATACTCTAACCGGTGAAGTCCTTTCATCAAGATGTCGAAAGCCTCCCTCTTACCTATATATCCAACTATTCCACACATAATAATGTTTTAAGTCATAAATACTGTTTCATCATGACAATAACGTCACTTTAGGAGACAAAATTACTAATTATTATTGAAAACATGAAAGCCAACGCGAAAAAAACGCACAAATTGTCACTACAGCTAATGTCTGTGAAGGTTTACGATGCCGTAGCAGTGTAGTGACTGGACCAGTGCCGGCCACCTGCTCTTGGTATTGCATGGTCCCTATGTCAATATTTTTATTGTTAAAAGTCCTCTGAGAATCGACACATTTCAAAAAACAAAGGCTTGGGCGCAAAATGCGCCAATTATGAGACATTTTAGATAAATTGTTATCTATCAACGCTTTATGCAGAATTAAGTTTCCCAATCAACAGATTGGCAGTACAATCTGGCCAAATTGTCAGCATCATAACGCCGAAAGAGCGAGATCATATCAGCGAAAAGGCACTGACGTTTCGCCGATATCAAGACGGCATATCGGCGAAGAGGCACTGACTTTTCGCCGAAACGACAAACAAACAGCGTCAAAAGACGCTTTTCATCTCGATTTAGGTCCATTTCCGTCTCAAAACAGTGTAGAAATCATGACAACGTTTTGTTAATATTTTTCCGAGTAAAAAACAGGCTGATCATGAAGTTGCGTTGTTGTGCTTGCAACCGCAGATAAAAGTCTCCACAATAAATAATCAATAAAAATATTTATTGGAAATAATAATACCACGACTTGATCGTTATCAATTAGACAGAAATTTTATAATTATAAAAAACCAATTTAATTAATTATTATCATGTCTAAAATTGTAACCTTAGGCGAGATTATGCTCCGCTTGTCACCGGACGGTAACGACCGTTTTATTCAGACCGACCACTTTCGCATCATTCCTGGTGGTGGTGAAGCCAACGTAGCTGTCAGCCTTGCAAACTACGGCCATGAAGCGTATTTTGTCACCAAACTACCCTCCCACGAAATTGGACAGATTGCCGTCAATGCCCTGCGTCGCTATGGTGTTGACACACGTTATATCGTGCGTGGCGGCGACCGCGTAGGATTGTACTATGCCGAGACCGGCGCCTCCATGCGTCCCAGCAAGGTCATCTACGACCGTGCCCACTCTGCCATCGCCGAGGCCGACGCCAGCGAGTTCGACTTCGATGCCATCATGGAAGGAGCCCAGTGGTTCCACTGGAGCGGCATCACGCCCGCCATCAGCGACAAGGCCGCTGAAATCACCAAGAAAGCCTGTGAGGCTGCCAAGCGTCACGGCGTTACGGTTTCTGTGGACCTCAACTTCCGCAAGAAGCTGTGGACTTCAGAGAAGGCCATCTCCATCATGCGTCCTCTGATGCAATATGTCGACGTCTGTATCGGCAACGAGGAAGACGCACTGCTCTGCCTCGGCTTCAAGCCCGACGCTGACGTTGAAGGCGGCAAGACTGACGCCGCCGGCTACCACAAGATCTTCGAGCAGATGGCCGCCACCTTCGGCTTCAAGTATGTGGTGTCTACGCTCCGCGAGTCGTACAGCGCTACCCACAATGGTTGGAAGGCTCTGATCTACAATGGCAAGGAGTTCTACGAGAGCCGTCACTACGACATCGATCCTATCATTGACCGTGTAGGCGGAGGTGACTCATTCGCCGGTGGCCTCATTCATGGTCTGCTCACGAAGTCAACCCAAGGCGAGGCTCTGGAGTTTGCTGTGGCCGCTTCAGCTCTGAAGCATACCATCAACGGCGACTTCAACCTGGTATCGGAGAAAGAGGTAGAGAGCCTGGCAGCAGGTAACGCCAATGGCAGAGTGCAGCGCTAATACATCAAAGGCTGCTCCATAAACATACTAAACAGATAAACACATTAAAACAAGCTATTATTATGGCAAAGTTTGATAAGATTGCTGTACTGCAGAAGATTGGGGCCACAGGTATGGTTCCCGTATATTATAATGGTGATTTAGAGACTGCCAAGCAAGTCGTCAAGGCTTGCTACGACGGTGGCGTGCGCGCCTTTGAGTTCACCAACCGTGGTGACTTCGCCCACGAGGTGTTTGGTGAGCTCGTGAAATGGGCCGACAAGGCTTGTCCTGAGCTGGCTCTGGGTGCCGGCACGGTCGTTGACCCCGCTACAGCCACTCTTTACATCCAGTTGGGCGCCAACTTCATCGTTGGCCCGCTGTTCAACCCCGACGTAGCTCCCGTCTGCAACCGTCGTCTCGTGCCCTACTGCCCTGGTTGTGGCACGGTGAGCGAGGTAGGCAAGGCCCAAGAGCTGGGTTCCGACCTGACCAAGGTGTTCCCCGGCGACGTCTACGGACCGAAGTTCGTAAAGGACATGATGGCTCCCTGCCCCTGGTCAAAGATCATGGTAACAGGCGGCGTAGCTCCCACCCGCGAGAACCTCGAGGGGTGGTTCAAGGCCGGCGCTTACTGCGTAGGAATGGGCTCGAAGCTCTTCCCCAAGGACGTCGTGGCTGCTAAGAACTGGAGCTATATCACCGACAAGTGTCGTGAGTGCCTCGACATCATCAAAGAAGTAAGGGCATAACAATGGCCGAGAACGACAACTTTCAGGTTGTCAGACATCCTTTCTCCATGCGCGAGGCCATCGACGAGGCCAAGCGCTGCCTGCAATGCAAGGTACCACAGTGTGAGAAAGGATGTCCTATTGGCAACCACATCAAGGAATTCAATCACCAGTTGTCAAAAGGCAATCTCGGAGCGGCCATGGAGGCCATCAACGAGGTGTCTAACCTGCCTGCCATCTGCGGTCGCGTCTGTCCACACGAGAAACAGTGCCAAGGTCATTGCGTACTCAACCGCAAGGGCAATCCCATACAAATTGGTCAGATAGAGTCGTTTATCGCAGACTTCGACACGAAGATGCGGCTCACACGTGAGCCCGTACCTCAGAAGACACGGGGCAATATTGCCGTCATCGGCTCAGGCCCCGCAGGACTGACCGTGGCCGGCGACCTGGCGCGCAAAGGCTTCGCCGTGACCATCTACGAGGGACAGCCCGAGCCCGGCGGCGTGCTGATGTGGGGCATTCCCGAATATCGACTGCCAAAGGACGTGGTGAGATCTGAGATTAAGAAGATTGCCGAATTGGGTGTCAACTTCGTCAACAACACGCTGGTCGGAGAAAACGGCATCAACGTCGACTGGATGTTCGACCAAGGCTTCGACGCCATCTTTATGGGCACCGGCACCGCCATCCCTCAGAACATGGACGGGGTGCCGGGCGCTAAGTTGCGTGGCGTGAGTCAGTCCACCTATCTTCTCCATCAGGTCAACGCCTTCAACGAGGGTGCCATCGGGCGTGACATGATACCCGCCCATAAGGGCGAGCGCGTGGGTGTGATCGGTGGCGGCAATGTCGCCATGGATGCCGCACGCACTGCCATCCGTCTCGGTTGTGACGTAACGGTCATCTATCGGCGCACGCAGGAAGAGATGCCTGCCATCCAAGCCGAATACGAGGACGCCGTCAAGGAAGGTGTGAAATTCTGGTGGAAGTCATCGGTCACCGCCTTCAACGACAACGGTCACGGACGACTGGGCAGCGTGCAGGTACAGGACGAGAATGGTGAGCGCACTGAGGTGTTCGACCGCATCTTCCTGGCTATCGGCTCACGACCCGCCAACCGCATCGTGTCGACAACCAAAGGCATCGAGGTGGACGAGAAAGGCTACGTCAAGGTGATGGACCGCCCTTACGGCATGACCACCCGCCGCGGAGTCTTCGCAGGTGGCGATGTGGTGCACCGCCCACAGACCGTCGTGCTGGCCATGAAAGCGGCCAAGGACGTGGCACTCGGCATTGAGCAGTATGTGGATGCCGTGAAACTGTTGCAGCACATCGACCAGATCGACAGCAGTGACGACACTGGCAACCAACAATAAACTATTCGCAACCCTACAGATGCCCAGTCAGCACTGTAAGGGCGCACTGATACCATCAGGGGCAAAGCACAAGTCTTGATTCGAAGACTCGGCTTTGCCCCTCGTTCATTATAACATCGTTCCATCTTAGGAAAAGGCACTTCTGTTTGGAAACCTAGGATAATGAATGAATTGAAATCCGATCTGTTGCTCTGTTTGCTGATAGCCATCTTGCTGCCGATGCCGCTGTCAGCTGCCAATGATGACCGCCCGAAGCTTGACCTCAGCGGTCAGTGGCAGGCCGCGCTCGACCCCAACAGACTGTTGACAGCCACCAGCCCCCGGCCGCTCACCGTTGCCGCTCTGTGCCATGCCTTGCTTGGAACGCACAGTAGGCCACAACTAAAAAACTGGACAATATCTCGCAATATTAGTCCATGTGGCCCCTTAAAACAATACACACGTACAATTGAACATTCAATTCCTCCGAAATCGCATCAGAAAAGATAAAGAACACTTTCCAAAGGATTTATCTATGCTATTTCTGCTGATAGCGCCAAAAAGCTCCATAAAGTGAAATATTCTTCCGAATGTAATGCGTATCTTGCCTTTTATTTGTATCTTTGCCACGTCGTGTTATCAAATTGCTGATATAGTTAGCACTAATCCAAGTTAAATATGAAATACGTAAACGATACTGTCCGTCGCAGAGACAGACTGATGGATGAGACAAGAGCCCTGGAGCTCCTTCGCACGGGAGAGTATGGAATTCTGTCGATGGTAGACACTGACAACTCCGGCTACGGCGTACCACTCAACTTCGTCTGGGACGGCGACCACTCCCTTTATATCCACTGCGCACCGGAAGGACACAAACTGCGGGCGCTGGAGCAGAACCCAAAAGTGTCGTTCTGCATCATCGGCCACGTCCATCTGCTTCCTTCGAAGTTCACTACAGAGTATGAGAGTGTCATTCTGAAAGGCACCGCCTATATCCATCTTGACGAAAAGGAAAGAATGGAAGCACTGCACCTGCTTGTGAACAAACTGTCAGCCGACTTCAAAGACATCGGCTATAAATATTGCGAGAAGTCATTCCACCGTGTGAATATCATACGTGTTGATATCGACGAATACAGCGGCAAACGCAAGAACGTGCATGTCGCTGACTAAACCATTACAAAAGATGAAATGGACAATCAAACTAAAAAGGGCCTATGACCCTGCTGAAAGCGAAGACGGACTTCGCATCCTCGTGGACCGCATGTGGCCTCGCGGAATAAAGAAAACCGATCTGAAATGCGACATCTGGGCCAAGGATGTCACGCCGTCAACAGAAGCACGCCACTTCTTCCACGAAGACCCGGAAGGTCATTGGGAGACGTTCGCTGAGAGGTATCGCAAAGAACTGAAAGGAGCGGCATATCCCGCACTGCAACAACTGGCTGCACAGATTCGTGACAGCGGACAGACCACGATCACCTTGGTCTACGGTTTCCGCAATCCTATCAAGAACCATGCATTGGTCCTGAAGGAAGAGTTGGAAAGTGCGCTGGCTTAACGATACGCCTTGCGGTCGACCTTACCATTGAAGGTGTAATGCAATGAGGCAACATGCTCATAGCACATCGGTACCTTGTAGCGTTCGAGTTGTGCGGCCAGCTGACGTGCCATGACACGATGGTCAAGCGGTTGACCGCTGTCGGAGGTATAGATGAGCTTGAGCACCGTACCCAACGGCAACTGAGCGGCCACGAGTACGCAGTCGGCAATGCCCGGTACCCCACGAGCTGCCTGTTCCACCTCGATGGGTGACACCTTATAGCCACCGACATTGATGATCTCACCTTGCCGGCCCTTGAAATGCAGACGGCCGTCGGCATCCTTCTCACCCAAATCGTCGGTCACAAGCCAACCATCAGAGAAGCGCTCACGAGTGAGCGCTGGCTGGCCGAGATAGCCAGTCATAACCATATCGCCACGACAAGCTATGCGGCCGTCATCGGTGATGCGCACGTGAGCGTGCTTCATAGGGCGGCCAAGACAGCGAGGATCACGCAGACCATGATTGAAGTCATGGGTGCACACGATGCCCGTCTCGGTGGATGCATAGGTATTGAAAAGACGGGAGGACGGCAACGTGGTGCAGAGTGCCTGCAGGGTTGGCTCGCTGATGGCCGCAGCCCCTGTCTCAATGAAGTCAATGCGGTTGGCAAGAGCAGCCAACCTTGATTGGCCAAAACGCAATACCATATCGATGGCTGTAGGCACGAGAAACGTAGCCAGCAGGCCTGTGGGCCATGCCATTGCCTTGAAAAATGCATCAAGGTCGCGCATGCCATCGAGCAGGATGAGCGTGCCACCAAGCAACAGCACGGGCCACGTTTTTGACAAACTGCCAATATGACTGAGCGGACCGGTGATGACAAACACGGTATCGGCTGTAAAGCCTTGGGCATCGATGAGGTTTTCAGCGTCGGAGAGCAACGCTGTATGTGAGACCATCACACCTTTCTGCTGTCCCATGGTGCCTGTGGTGAACAGCACATCGGCAATGTCCTCATCTAAAGCAGCGTCGTGGCAACACTGATGAAGGGCGTCAAACTGCTGTTGAGGCAGGTCACTACCAACAGGTGCTACGACAGCGCCTAAACGATGGACAGCAAGACACGTGACCAAGAACGACACATGTTGATTGCCCCTCACTAATACGAGTTGGCCTTTTGACACTCCTTCCTGGCGCAAGCGCTGTGCCTCATCCTCCACCATTTGCCACAGTTGGGAATAAGTGATGCGGGCATCACCATCGACAATGGCGAGACGTGAGGGCGTACTGCCGGCATGACGCGCCACGGCGTCAACAAGAGTCAGTTGATGGGTCATAAAGCGTCAATCTTGAGAGGCAGCCTTTTTCTCATCGAGCTTGCGATTGACAAGCGCCACAAGGCTGTCGAGATTCTTAAAGTTCTTGGGCGTGACATCCTCCGACTCCAGGTCTATGCCATATTGTTTGGACAAGGTCATGAGGATGGCCGTGATACCGAGCGAGTCAAGCTCGGCAAAGAGAAAGTCGGAGTCGAAGTCGACAAGAGGCAGCAGTTGCTCCAAGAGACTGCGTATTTCTTCTTTCATCATTGATTAGATTTAAACAGTTTGGGCAGGAAGTCGACAAGGTAACGGCGCCAGTTGCACCATTCGTGACCTCCGTTGCTCTCGTGATATGTAAATTTGTAATGTGCGCCATTGAGCAAGGTTCGATAGTCATCGTTCTGTGAGAGCAAAGGATCGTTGATGCCGATGGCAATATAGTAAAGCGCCGGCGGTGTGGCGAACTGTCGCTGCAGCTTCACGTCAAGACTGTCGTACACCGCGAGCTTTCCTTTGTTGGCATATTGACTGATTTCCGTAACCGACCGGCCAGGCTTGCTGGTAGGCACCGATGGGATGTAGCGGCCAATAGAACGGATTCGGTTGACGGCCTTGTTGATCTTACTGATATGAACAGGTTTACTGAACTCATTGTTGATCAATGCCGAGAAAAGTCCCACGTAGCCAAAGGTCTGAGGATTATTGGCCGTGATAAACAAGGTGTGCATGCCTCCAAGCGACACGCCGGCAATGGCTCTGTGGCCTTTATCCGCCAAGGTGGCGTAATGACTGTCGACGTAACCAACAATATCCTTGACAAACGCCGACTCGGTGATGCCAAACATAGAGGGCGTGGCCGACGACGAGGCAAGTGAGGTATTGTAAGGATCAAAGCCGGGGGCTGCTGCCCTGTCGGCATTCTCATTAGTCATGACAACAATCATCGGCTGACACCGATGGTCACTGATGAGATTGTCAAGAATCTGAGCTGCCCTGCCGAGCATCAGCCAGGACGTTTCGTCGCCGCCGGTGCCGTGAAGCAAATATAGCACAGGATAACGGTGCGTACCATCGTAGCGGGGCGGTGTGTAAACCATCATGCGACGGCGGGACATGCCTTCGATCGACGACGGATACCATACAGCTTCCACCTTGCCATGGGCCACATTGGCTTGCGGCAGGTAGTTGTCGCCATCACCACCAGGGATGACAAACCAGTTGTACCACGTGTCACCATCACGAACAGAGTCGGGCACCACGAAGCCAAGACCAGCCGTGTCTGTCCTCGCCTTCGCCCGCAGGGCCGCAAGCTGTTCAGCTGTTGGCTTCACGGCATAGGGCATGAGCGTGTCTATGTCGTCCACCTCAAAGCAATACGTGTAGAGGTCCGACGGCAACGACTTGGTGGTATAGGTATAATGACCATTATCACCGTCGATTGACACCTTCGCCTGTTTACGAAACACTTGATTGATGACATTGTTACGTTTGATTTCAGTGGCCAACGAACCTTTGAGAACCACGTCGTCGACATCCTTGCTTACATTGAGTGACAACGTCACGGTGTGGTCGGCATTCACTCTGACCGACGGTTGCTGTGCCTTGAGCATCAATGGCGTCGTCAGCAACACAACATAGAGAAAAAGAAAAGCGGAGTGTTTCATTCTATCTGAATATTATGGGCAATGCGACACGCCATGCGCCGACACACGTCGCGGTCGTCATCGTCAGTTGTTCGAGCTATAATCGTTTTGTCAGGATGCGCAAGAGCTTCCATCAGTGCCTCGGCACCATAACTACCACCCTCTACGACAATACAGCCATCGAAAGCATCAGCGGCCTGATGATTGGCAGTGGCACGTCGCACGGTGGACACGATGTCGGAACCACAATAGTAGTACACATCACGCACGTAAGCCACATAACTCGTCACCGGCTGTCCTGTTGCGCACTGTTGCGGATAACGGTGAGGCATGAGCAATGACCGCAACGTGAGCGGGCGCTGCCGCAACGTGCCATGTCGTGACACCAGCCAATGAAACAGGAACGGAGGCAACAGCCAGGCCATGACCACGACAGAACTCATGCCGACAATCGTCACCTCGGCCAACGAATGGAGTGCGGGATGTCGGGCTATAATGAGCGTGCCCATGCCGATAAACATGATCAATGCGGACAGGAGAATGCTTCGCTTGTAGGAAGCAAGGAGCCGACGGCCATAAGCATACTCGTACTGACATCCCTCTGTCATAAAGATGGTGTAGTCATCGCCCTGACCGAAAATAAACGTGGCAAGAATCACGTTAACGATGTTGAAGTCGATGTGCAACAACCCCATGATGCCAAGAATCCAGACCCAGCTCACCGCCATTGGCAGGAACGACAAAGCCGCTAACTCAATGTTGCCCATGGCAAACCACAAGAAGAAAAACACAATGAAACCGCAGGCCCACCCTATATAATTGAAGGCATTGTTGAGATTGACTGCCATGACACTGTTGAGTTGACCTATCTCGAAGCTGTAATGCTTAAGGTCGTCGAGGTGGCGCAATTGCTGCTGCAGATCCCTCACACGGTTTTCCGGAACCTTGAACTGTGCGATGAGATGGCATCGTCCCTTGCTGTCAGTCACCACGTCATTGCCCAACACGCTGCGCGGTCCTTTCCATAATGGTGCAAAATAATGGCTGCCGTGAGGTGAGAAAGAAGCATGGAGCAAATGTGTGAAGTCAGCAAAGGCTTGTTCGTCAAATCCCTGCGTCTTTTCCTCTTTGGCAAGGATATCAGTCAGTTGTTTCCCGTAACGATCGACAAACGCTTGCCAACGTCTCAGACGCTTCGTCTGTTCCTCAGTAGTCGTGAGGAAAGGATCCGTGGAAACATAGTCACGGCAAATGGACGACTCCGCTATGGACTGCAACTGATGGCTCACCTGCTGCTGAGCCTTGCAAGCCTCATCGAGGTTACTACCCGACGAGAGGAAATAAATGGTCTTGTAACGGTCAGCTTGCCGGTCACCACTCATCATGGCCAACGTGCCCATAGCCGATTGTTGTTCAGGAGACATATAATTGATGTGGGTGAGGTCGGTGTCGAACCGACAGCGCGTGCTCAACACAGCCAAAGGAATGGTGAGCAGCGCCACTGCTCCCACCATGATACCTTTGTTCACGCGGAAGGGCCTCCATCGCCTGTTACTGCCGGTCGGGGACATGACGACAACGTGCGGAGCCGTGGACTTGACAAGGTGTGGCAAGAAGACAAGCACAAAGAAGATAGTGCCCAACAGCAGGAAAGCAGCAAACAAGCCAAGGTCGCGTAGCGCCACTGACTCAAGTGGCACCAAGGTGAGAAAAGCGCCAATGGTGGTGATGTTGCCGATGAGCAGAGGCATGAGGATCTCACGAAGCGCACGACGAAGGTCGGGCGTATGGGCCAGATGTGCAATAAGATGAAGCGGATAATTGATGGCGATGCCGATGATGACCGACGAGATGCCAATGACAATGATGGAGACAGTGGCGTGGACCAGTGATAAAGCAGCAATGGCAGACATCCAGCCCCACGCTATGCTTACCACGATCAACAGAATGTTACGCGGGCTACGTAGAGTGAGAAACAACAATACCATGATGAGCACCACTGCGATGGTGACGGACACTGCACTGTCTACTTTTATCTGACGGGCATTGCCCTGTGCGATGACAGGCCCGCCGGTGATGAGCACATTCAATTGAGGGTGATGGGCCACAACATTTTGTCGGGCCTGCTCAATACGGGTGATGAGTTGACGATTGTGTGCCGTCTCGCTTGAGCCATAGGGCGATGTGATAACCGTTACGGAATGGCGCAGGTCGGGAGTCATGATATAACCATCGTATACCTCATAATGGGCATCGGCCGATTGTTTCGTAAGCCGCTCCACGACAGGAGAAAAGAGTTGGAAAGGATCCTTTCCAATGTTCTCCGTTACGAGACCGCCCGTTGGCAACAGCAGCAGTTGTTTGTCTTTACTTAGTTGAGTACTTGCAAAGCCTGGGACGCTGAGAGCCTTCTCCATGCGCACATAGTCAGCCTCTGTAAGGAAATAAGGTATA
>Ga0256406_1002280_pt1 | contig 27690 bp, 20 predicted proteins | sample RumenRJG_03DNA_FD_185986 | JGI IMG/M metagenome (GOLD analysis project Ga0256406, IMG submission 185986) | Bovine rumen microbial communities from Lethbridge, Alberta, Canada - RJG_03 | ecosystem: Host-associated > Mammals > Digestive system > Stomach > Rumen | place: Canada: Alberta | collected...
CTCCTGTATGGGGCGGTTGACGGTGTTGTTGACGAAGTAATGGTTGGCGACGATATACTTCACCGACTTCCCTTCATTGTTTCCTTTGGTTGTGGCGCATGAGGTCAGTAGCATGATAAAGGCGGCGCCAGTGACTAATAATCAATAAAGCAGATAGGAGAAACGAGGAGAAGATTTCACTGCAAACGGTTGAAAATGAGTAGGTTTTCTGCGTTCTGCTCTTTTGCTGAAATGCAACTTACGGAGGAATATTGAAGTAGTTCAGTTACCAAACCGTTAGCCCTCCTGTTACCGATGTGGCATCGGGTAACAGCGACGAAAACCGGCGCATCTGAGACTTCGGAGAATTATGTCGCATTGTGCTGCATTTTGCTTCACAGAGAATGCTTATAAAGGTTGTAATTTTGCACCAAAAATTTATAGGCATTATGAAGATTGAAAAATTCAAGGTTTTGCTCTACCTCAAAAAGAGCGGATTGGACAAGAAGGGCAAGGCACCGATTATGGGCCGCATCACGGTCAACAACTCGATGGCCCAGTTCAGCACGAAGCTGTCGTGTACGCCCGAGTTATGGAACCCTCGTGAGAGCCGTCTGAACGGTAAGGGCAAGGAGGCCGTCGAGACCAACGGCAAGATAGAAAAGGTCTTGCTGGCGGTCAATGCAGCTTTTGACTCCCTTGTAGAGAAGAAGATTTACTTCAAGGCCGTGGATGTGAAGAATGCCATGCAGGGCAGCATGGAAACGCAGATGACCTTCATGAAGATGGTGGACAGGGAATGTCAGGAGCTTACTGAAAGGATTGGCGTGGACAGAGCCGAGGGTACATACCCAGCCTACAAATATACACGCAGGACTCTTGCCGAGTTCATCGAGAAGAAGTATCACACGAAGGACTTGGCTTTCGGGCAGATGACGGAGCAGTTCATCTATGATTACCAGAACTACGTCCTTGACGAGAAAGGACTCTCAACAGAAACAGTTCGCCACTATCTCGCCATCGTGAAGAAGGTATGCAGGAAGGCTTACAAGGAAGGTTACTCCGAGCGTTTCCTGTTCCAGCACTTCACCCTCCCGCGCCAAAAGGAGAATACCCCAAGAGCCTTGAGCCGCGAGTCGTTTGAGAAGATACGTGACCTGGACATCCCAGAGAGCAAGCCTTCCTATATCCTTGCCCGCGACCTATTCCTCTTTGCCTGCTATGCCGGAACGGCATACGCTGATACGGTGTCCATCACACGAGAGAACCTGTACACCGATGACGAGGGCGCACTGTGGCTGAAGTACCGGCGAAAGAAGAACGAGTACACGGCCAGTGTGAAGCTGTTGCCCGAAGCCATCTCGCTTATCGAGAAATACCACGACGACAGCCGCGAGACCCTGTTCCCGATGATGTACCACCCCAACCTCCGCCAACGCATGAAGGGACTGGCCCTGATGGCAGGCATCAAAGAGAACCTGGTCTATCATATGGCAAGACACTCATTTGCTTCGCTTATCACGTTGGAGCAGGGCGTACCCATCGAGAGCATCAGCCGCATGTTGGGCCACACCAACCTTGAGACCACCCAGGTATATGCCCGTGTCACTCCTCAGAAGCTCTTTGACGATATGGACAAATTCATCGAGGCGACCAAGGACTGGAAACTCGTATTGTAATCATACAAACAACAACAGATAAGTATAACCATAAAAAAAAAGGAAATTATGCGCAGCACATTTGCACTTCTATTCTACATCAACCGCAGCAAGATTAAGGCTGACGGAACGACTGCCGTCATGTGCAGAATCACCATCGACGGCAAGAGTACAGCACTCGCCACAGGCATCTATTGCAACCCCGACGACTGGAACGCAAAGAAGCAGGAGATAGCCGTAACGAGGGACAACAACCGGCTGGCGAACTATAGCCACCGTATGGAGAACCTATACTACACCACGCTCAAGGAGCAGGGAGTGGTGAGTGCCGAACTGTTGAAGAACCAGATAACCCGTCAGGTCATCGTTCCCACCACCCTGCTGCAGATGGGCGAGCAGGAGCGTGAAAGGCTGAGAGTGCGCTCAGAGGTCATCAAGTCGAATTCGACCTACAGGAGTTCGGGCTACTACCAGAACTACCTCCGTCAGTTCCTTGCTACAATGGGCAAGGAGGACATCGCCTTTACGGACATCACCGAAGAGTTCGGCAGGAACTACAAGGCATTCCTCATCAAGAACAAAAGCTTCGGCCCATCACAGACAAATCTCTGCATGTGCTGGCTCAACCGCCTTGTCTATCTTGCCGTTGACAACGAGATACTGAGGGCCAACCCGCTGGAGGAAATCGAGTATGAGCGTAAGCCGGAACCCAAGCGGCTGCACATCACGCAGGCAGAGTTTCAGAAGATTCTCTCCAACCCGATGCCTGATGCACATTCTGAGCTCACTCGCAGGGCTTTCATCTTCTCCACACTGACAGGGCTTGCATACGCAGACATACAGGCTTTGCATCCCCATCACATAGGAATGACAGCCGACGGCAGACGTTATATCCGTATCAACCGAAAGAAGACGAAAGTCGAGGCGTTCATCCCGCTCCATCCGATTGCCGAACAGATACTCGACCTCTACAACACTACCGATGACAACAAGCCGGTATTCCCCCTTCCCAACCGTGATGCCATCTGGTTTGACATCCATGAAATCGGGTTTGGCATTGGCCGTGAAGAGAACCTGAGCTATCATCAGGCAAGGCACTCATTCGGAACCTTTTTAATCAATGCGGGCATCTGTACGGAGAGCATCGCCAAGATGATGGGTCATGCCAGCATCCGCAGCACACGCACCTATGCCCGTCTCTCAGACAAGAAGATCGGTGCAGACATGGATGCACTCGTTAAGCGTCGCGAAGAGGAAGGACTGTCAAAGAATGAAATCGCCAAGCAGCCAGTCGGATTCTGCCGCACCTTCAAGAGACGGCGCAAGACCAAGGCTGTTGATGATGTGAAAGTCATTTTGGATGACTCAGATGGTGTCTTATAATTGCCGTCCGTAACTCAACCCCTCTACTGATGCAAATTTAGCACGGGCTTCTGATGAAACGGACGATACTTGCGCAGAAAATCTTCCTCCCTGATGGCAGTGAGCGTATTTTCAGTACAAGTCCCGTCCGTTTCGAGGCCCATGCTCTTAGGACGCATCAGCAGAGGGGATGAGCGACGGACGGAATAACACTGAACAGGATAAAGGCGGAAGCACTGAATCTATATCAGCACTTCTGCCTTTTCTGTGTACTCTCACAATGGAGAGGGGAATCACTCTGGCTGGAATATCAACCAATCGCCACATCAATCGTCAAACTAATCGCCTGGCATTTTGTAGGCAGGATGATAGCACCGCTGCAACAGTTCCTCGATGTCACTCTCACGATAGAGAATCTTGCCGCCGAGTGGGATGTATGGCAGGATGCCCTCGTTGCGGTACTCCTGTAGCGTCCGCCGACTGATTTTCAATGCAGTCGAAAGCTCCTTGTCCGTCATGTAGTGCTCACCGTCAAGCATGGGGCGCGAGTTGTCGGCTTTCTCCTTGTAAAGCTTGAGCAATTCCTTCATGCTATCCAGCACTCTTTTCACCCCGGCGTTGTGACTCATTATCAGCTCATTCATCGGCATCAGGATTTAGGTTCTTACTTGGGTCGTCAGCCTTGCTGGCCTGTCTGTGCCTGCGCAATGCCGCCTCCCGTTTTCTCGACTCCACCACATGCAGGATGCTGTTCACATCCTCCGGTTTGTAGTAAATCTTGCGGTCGATGTGTGTGTAGCCCAACACCCCGGTGTCGCGGAGTGTCTGCAATGTTCTCGGACTGATGTCCAGCATGAGGCACACGTCCTGGCTGTCGAGCCATTCGCCCAACCGCTTGTCCTTGCCCTTGCCGGCCATCGCTTTCATTTCACTGACAAACTTGTTGAAGCTCGTCTGCAGCTCATCGTAGGTGCTGCGTTCAATAGATACAATTTCCATTTATGTTTAATTTTTGTGTTATATATTTCTAATTTGCCTGCAAAAGTACTGCAATAATCCCAGACTGGCTGTCCCAGAAAACTTTTTCTCGTGAATTAACCATTCACGACTTTCCAGGTGCCTTTTTATGGGCATTTTCTTTTCTTGCGCACCCGATTTTGCCATTTTACCCATACATCGAATCCCTTCTTCTCGGTGGCAAAGGTGCTGCGATATTCCCGAACGGAAGGCCTCTCGAAATTCTCCATCAGGAGTTAACCTTTCGCTATCGACCAAGCCCTCGCGCGTACTATTCTTATATATTAACATGCTCATCTCAATTATGATCTGAATTGTCTTAAATCGACGGCAAAGGTACTCCTAAAGAATCAGAGTGGATGCCTTCCGACTTTTTATATCGTATATTAACAGTTTGATGAATGCAGAATCATCAAGAGACCACATTTTGGCCTGTCAAAACTAAAGATGAACATACTACGGACAATGCCAGTTAAGGTTACTATCTCGGGTAGCCATTTTGTTGTTTTTATCCGCTATATGGACTTTTGGTTTCATCATTGTGTTAAAATACGGAATAAAAAGTCTGGGAGCGGCCCGTGTGGGACGTTTGTCGTACCTTCGCGCCATGAAACAACAAAACGATATGATGTTTAATAACATGAACAATGAGGGCCGTGCGCCGATGATGGTAGCCTACACTGTCACCAACAAAAGGAAGGTGATGATGGATACACCCTGCAAGAGTCACACAAAAGTCATTCTTCTGATGTGGAAATTTTGCCCAAACGAGGGCAAAATGTGCCGTTCACGACCCTGTCCAAGTCGTGAATGGTTAATTCACAAGAAAAAGTTTTCTGGGATGACTGATGTCAGACGAATGGCGTACCTTTGCACTGTGGATGTCGATGACGAAGTGACTGGCAATAGAGGCCAAGGCATGAGGAGTTGTAGTAGCGAAGGGTTAATTCCCTATGTACAATTTTCAAAGGCTGTCAGTGTCAGACTCAAGCCGTACCTTTGCATACGATTCCAGACGGCGACAGCCAGAACATGGAGGGATTAAAGTCCGAGCCGCAAATAGAGGATATAGGATAATTATTTTTACACAACGTTTAAACAAAAACTAAACAGTATGGTTGAAATTAAAATGAGAAACGCGGACACCCAGCTGGAAGAGCAGGTGAACGCATTCCAGAAGCGAATGGAGATTCTGGAGGAAGCCCTTGGTAAAGCCAGGGAAGTAGTAATGTCAGAGGAAGCAGCAGCCTGTATTGAAGGCTGTAGTAACACCCTCAACGAAATGGCACATGACAATGCCATTATCTCTAATGGTCCCGATGTCAGGATAACTGGCCTCGGGAAAGTTAAGCTTCATCTGCGGAGCCGTCGCATCAACACGACATCACGGTCTGTAACTGACATGGTGATACCACAGTACATGCCGCAGTCGAATGTTGCCAAACAAGTTCCTGCCAGCGGTGGAGATGTTTCTGAAACAGCTGGGGATATTAACCTTAACAAGTACGGTCATGAAGAAGATTAGCTATCCCGTCAGTCTTTTCCTGACACCGGAGCAGGTGGACTTCCTCATGACACGCAAGTACAGCATCGACCGCATGAAGGCACTGATGACACTCGTAGGTCTGGCATACACAGAGGACGCAGAGTACAAGATGAAGGGTTTCGAGACCGATGTGCGCATTGGTCAGGCAGTCATTTCGGAAGTGGAACTTTCCAAGCAGTGGGAATGTGACCGCAAGACCGTTTCAAGGCTGCTCGACCAGATGCATGACCTCGGAATTGTCTCATCCGAACAGACCAACCGCACGAGTATCCACACCCTCTATTGCATCGAGGGATGGCATGCCGATGGCCTGCACATCGACAACCCGTTTTTCAAGCGGCAGAAGGAACGCTTCGGCATCAAGGAATTAGCGATTGTCAATCCAAATGCAAACAGTACTGACAACAAGACCCATGCCACACTGTCTGCTGATGACACATCGATACTGACAGTCCAAAAGTCGGATGAGGAAATTCCCAACAGACACGATGCTGTTCAGCCCTCAATATATAATAAGGTAGAGGACACTGACCAAGGTGTAACTCCTGATAGCCGAAAAGACTTAGGCGATACCAATTCAGAAGTGCAACAACAGGAAAAAGAAAGCTCCCAAAGCCCAAGTGAGATTGTATCGTCAGCTGCACATTCTTGTCACGGCAATAGCCCTGATTCCACCATCAACGGCAGTACTGATGTCCCACCTGATTTTGTAGAGGGCAAGACACAGCCAAGTGCAGGCATTCCACAGCCCTCTGGAGCCGACCAGCCACGCCAGGGCACCCTCTATCCCCTTCAAAGGAACAACAGACCCAGTTCATTCGCCCATGGCCATCCGATAGGCGGTTTCAAGCGGAACAACCATTATCAGAAGGGGAAATAACAAACCGGGGCTAGTGATGCGTCCAGCGAGCCGAATGTGGGGTTCAGCCGGAATGTGTGTGACGTTTTTTTGTACCGTTATTGCAAGAAGTGCCAATGTCGTACAGTACCGCGATGCGGTCTGTAGCTTCCAATGGCGGTTCCACATGCTCGCAAGCTCGCATCGGGCTGGCCGTATTTTAATCGTTTAATTTTCAGGATATTTAATTATGAGAAAAAGTGCCATTAAGCTCAAGGCCGCTCCGCGCGGCCACAAGATTGACTACCGTGTCAATGATGAAGAGTATGCCGTAACCCAGGCCAATGCAGCAGCCTGCGGCCTGACGGTGAGTGACTACTGCCGCAAGGTGAACCTCGGCTACAAGCCGAAGTGCCACCTGACGGAGCGTGAGATTGAGGCGTACAAAAGCCTGACGGATGCCCGTGGCGACATCATCAAGCTGATGAACGCCCTCAAGGGTCTGTCGAGCGAGCAACGCCTGGAGGTGTTCCGTGGTGACGTGGAGTTCATGAGGAAGTGGGTAGATGCGGTGACGGTCGTGCTCACCCAGTGGGATATCATAGTTGAGGACATGAGAAACTAATGCGCAGCTGACTATGGTAGCCACAGGAGCTGTAATCACACACGGAAGCAACGCAGTGCGCTATTCCGTGGACAAGGAGCTTGGCGACCTTGTCAAGACCAACTTCCTGCCGGAGGACATCACCCCCTCGTCCATGTGGGCGAGGATGGTGATGCACCAGCAGCAGTTCCGAGAGAAACTGAACCGCCACCGGCACCTCGACAACACCTCTATACGCATAGAAATTTCCCCAGACAAACCAGAGACGGAGAACTGGACGCTGGATGACTGGAAACAGCTGGCCGAGGATTTTGTCAGGGAGTTCGATGCGCAGGAGATTCACAGACCCGACGGACGCAGGGAGGACTGCCACACGCACCTTGCCAACACACAGTATGTCGTGTCGCTCCACCGCGACAGCAAGGGGCAGATACTCCACCTGCATATCAATGCCAATCGTGTCGATATGGAGGGCAATGTGAACAACGCATACAAGATAGGCAAGCGGGCCTCGCTTGCTGCGAATAAAATCAACGAGCAACGGGGGTGGATTCAGTCGATGCAGCGGCGGGAAGAGAACATCGAGGCCATCCGTGAAACCTGCATTGATGCCCTCAAAAGCATGGATGTTTTCAACTGGACTGTATATGTCGCCAAGATAAGGGCCAGGGGCTATGACGTGAAGCTGGTCAGAAGCAAGGAGGACAAGGTGGTGGGCTCTCCATCAGGAAGGGCAACTCCACATACAAATCGTCAGTGCTGGGCAATGGTCGTGACCTCATGCCGTCGAAGATAGAGAAGACATGGGCAAAGCTGCATCAGGAGAGTGCAGTCGGTGCCGACGTGTTCAGCCTGTTTGGAGGCGGCGAGGCTGACTATTCTTACGCACCCACCAAGTCAAAGACGGCGCAGCAGAACCAGAGGGTGAATGTGCAGCGTAAGAAAGAGGAACCCACTAAGCGCATTGAGCGTCAGCAAGTCAAGAACGAACAGATGAAACAACAGGAGCCGATAGCCAGACCGCAGCCTGTCATGGTGCATCACGACATCAACGTAAAGGGTACGAACTACTCCGTTGATATTCCCGAGGTAGTCAACGACATCATCATGAAAGAGTCGGAACTGCCGGAGGAAGTGCTGTGGACAAAGATAGAGGATGTACAGCACACCGCCATGCTCTTGTTCCTTAACTACATTGATGCCGCAACCACCCTTGCCGATGACTGCGGAGGTGGCAGCAACACTCCCGACAGCGGCTGGGGAAGAAAGGACGATGAGGATGACAGGGAATGGGCACGTCGCTGTGCCCATCAGGCTGGCATCATGCACGTCTATCAACGCCGCAGGGGAATCGGCAGGTAAACAGAATGTTGAATCAACAATTAGATTTTAAGATGAAGAGAAGATACAAAGCCTCCGGCCTTGCAGAGTTCAAGGAGGAAAGAGAGAAGAAGAAAGCAATTGAAGAAGTGAAGAATGAAACACCAAATGAATTGGCGAAGAGTACGGAAACCATTGAAGAAAGACCGCCTCAAACTCCCCCACCAGATTACAGATGGCAGATAAAAGAGCTTGCCAAACTCCTGACGGGTATGGAGAATGTTGAGCAGCAGATGATGCTCAAAACGCAGCGATACATGGATGCGAACATGGTCTGCGGCAAAACCGTGGACGAATATAAGAGTGTCATCACCCAGGCAAAGGAATTGTACGATGAAGTGAAACTGTATCAGTTTACTGCCACCATTTCAGATGCCTCACAGAGAGCGATGGCGAAGATATTTGCCTCACACTATGAAAAATTAGAGGCATACCGAAAGGAGTTGACCTACGAGCAACGCAACATCATCGACGACTATATCCAGTGCGACAAGGACAGCCACAAAGCGTTCCTGAAGGAGCAGGACGCACGCATCGAACAGCTGGGTAAAAAGATGGCCAAAATGTTCAACTGCGCACCTGGCATCTGGTGCAGCCAAAGAACCTTCTACTGGCTGTTCGGAACGTGGATGGCATTTGCGATTTACACCGTTATGACGATTATTCTCTTTTGCACGGGAAACTTGTTCCTCCGGACCATGTAGTTGCTCCTCTTTATTCATTCCCGGCCCCTGCCCGTTGTAATGACGTGCAGGGGCTGGCTTTTGTATTCATCATGATTTTGCAACGACCCGTTGCAAAATTACAGAAAGAATATCAATCTTCAATTCAGAAACTATCGCCGGACGATTACGCTTCCGCTTGCCTGATGAGTGGTGAGGATAAGCACCTCGGCTATCTGAACGTGTTCAGGTGCATTGGTAGTATATACCGCCACGTCTGCAATGTCATTGCCCGTCAGCGGCTTAATGCCCTGATAGACAGTAGTAGCACGTTCGTTGTCACCATGAAAGCGAATGTTACTGAAGTTGTTTTTTTACAAGTCCCGGTTTCAGGTTGGTGACACGGATGGCAGTGTTGGCTACATCTATGAGCAGACCATCGGAAAGGGCATTCACGGCAGCTTTTGTAGTGCGGTACACATCCTTATATAAAAACGAAGTCCCACCGTGGTACGCATTGCTAAGAGGCGTGGTGGGAATTGTTGCATAAAGGTACGACTTTTTTCTGAATTGGCAAAATTTTCGGGCAGAAATCTTCATTTAGGACATTTAGGACATAACAAACAGGATTTCCTGTGCCAATTCCATCAGGAACAGCATAGGAAAATTGCCACTAAGTTTGATATATGGTAATATACTGCAGTCACAGTATTGAGAAAACCAAACGTAGATAGATGAATATAAAGAGAAGTGATAAATAAATGTTAATTGTATTGTCAAGAATCAGAGAATTCGCTAATATTTTATACCTTTGCTGCTAAGATGAGAAATAGGCTGAATACCATACTATGTCTGACGGTAGGCATTTTAATGTCTGCTGTCCGTCTTTATGCGCTGGATGTGAAGGACTTTACTTATTCGCATCTTGGAAAGACGGAAGGAGTCAGTAGTCATCGTATTTTCTCTATATGCCAGTCACCAACAAAAGCACTGTGGTGGTCGTCGATGACAGGAGTGGGTAGGTACAACGGCTTTATGGTGATGAACTACGCCTTAGACGACCATGTGCCGTTTGCCAATCTTGGAGGCAGGGTGATACGCCTTCAGGTAGACTCCGCTGCCATCTATGCTTACGACAACTGGGGTAAAATCTTCCGGTTCAATCCTTACAGGAATGGCTTTGAAAATGTGACAAATGTCTCGGACATGTTGGGGCACGACGTTGCGCTTAACGACCTTTTGGCGGATGGCGAGACGTTGTATCTTGCCATGCACGACGGAGCCTATATGCTGAAAGGCGGACGGTTGACGCAATTGATGCGGGGGCCGTACGTCAATCGTTTCGTGACGGTACGTGGCCGGATATTGTGCTGTACGCGTGACGGTGTGACCGACATGCACGGGCGGCGGCTATTGCCTTACAACACAGAATGTGGATATTACGACGAGATGTCGGAACGGCTGTGGCTTGGCGGATATGAAAACGGGCTTCACCTGATAGCGATGGACGACAGCGACCGCGTGGCCGACGACCGGTTCGTTCCCTTCTCTTCTGATGCGCCTGTCCAGTCGCCCATCCGTAGCATTTGTCCTTACGACGACCATACCATGCTGATAGGTATTGACGGTGCTGGTGTGTATCAGACGCGACGCGATGGTCACGGACCATGCAGTGTGCTGTTTGACGACAGCGAGCAGACAGGCTGTGTGCTGCATGGCAACGGAGTCTACGCCGTTGTCGTTGACTCGTGGGGGAATATTGTCGTGGGCACCTATTCGGGCGGTATTGACATTGCCCGCCCCATAGGCAGCACAGTGGCTGTATATAAGCATAAGGCCGGAAACCGGCAGAGCCTGGGGGGCGGCCATGTCAATATGGTGATGCCGCTGTCACCGGGCCGCCTGATGTTTGGCACTGATGACGGCATCAGCCTCCTCGACACAGAGAGCGGCCATTGGCAGCACCATTGTCAGGGCACAGTTGTGCTGAGTGCCGAAACGCAGACCGACGGCAACATATTAGTTGCCACATACGGCAAGGGCCTGTTAGCCATTGATAGCAAGGGCAATATAAACAAGGTGTACACAAAAGCCAACAGTCCACTGACTGACGATCATGTCTTTGCTACGCTGATTGACAAAGACGGCGGACTATGGGTTGGCACCCTGAACGGCGACTTGCTCTATAAGAATCCTCTTGCGGATAAATATCAATACTATCCTGTACATGATGTGCAAACCATCACCCAATTGACTTCGGGACAGATAGCCGTTGGCACCGCCTTTGGCCTTAAACTGATTACCCCGGGAAGTAAGAATGTCAAGGAGTTGAACTATGCTCCATCGGGCATGACGGATGTCAATCCCTTTGTAACCCATTTGCTGGCCTCTGGCATGGAACTGTGGATAGGAACCGATGGAGGCGGCGTATATATCTACCATCTTGCCAAGCATTTGAGCCGGCAGATTACAACTGCCGACGGACTACCCTCAAACTATGTGCGCAGCCTTTCACGAAGCCGCGACGGGCGGATATGGATTGCCACGAACGAAGGACTGGCCTTTATGTCGTCTGACAACCCCGACAAGGCCGTCAATGTTAACTACTGCTACGAACTTAACCAGGACTTCTCACGAGGTGCTGTCAGCAATCTCTCTAATGGCGACATGATATTCGGCACAGCAGAGGGGGCGGTGGTGATGCACCCCGAAAATGTACAACCACTCAACTATACTGCCAGTCTGGCACTGCTTGGCGTGAATTGCGACACTGGCCAGGAGTCGCTGCAGACCCGAGAGGTCTTTGAGCGCCTGCAGCAAGGAAAGCTACACCTGACATATGCCCAGCGCACGTTTACGCTGCTATATGAAAGCATCAACATGCGCAACCATTTCGACATTGCCTATCGCTACCGCATGGACAACGGAGAATGGAGTCAGCCCACTATCAATCAGTATATCCGTTTTGTCAGCATGGAGCCCGGCAGACACCAACTGATGCTGCAATGCGTCAGCCGCACCAGCGGAACTGTCATCGATACAAAGGAACTCACCATCTCCATAGGTCAACCCTGGTGGAACTCGTGGTGGATGTGGTGTGTTTACGTTACCCTTATCATCCTGGCATTCTACGCCGCCTGGCGGGTGTACAAGTTGCAGGAGAAATACATGCGGCTGACCATCGACTACCTGCAACTGTTTAATGAGAAACCAACGTGGGCAGTCTCTCATCAGCATGCCCAGGAAAATACCAGTACCGAGCCAGAGGAGACTGCGGCATCGCCTGTGGCAATTCCGCAGGGAGATGGAACAGACAGCGCCAAGGAGTTTGTCGACAAGGCCACTGCCATCATTCTTGAGCACCTCTCAGACTCAGAATTCGGCATTGACCGGCTTTGCCGCGAGATGGCCATGAGCCGTACCCTTTTCTATGTCAAGCTGAAGTCATATACAGGCAACTCGCCACAGGACTTTATCCGCGTCATCCGTCTGGAGCGTGCCGCCACCATGTTGCGAGGCGGGCGCAGCGTGACCGATGCCGCTGCGCTGGCAGGATTCGAAAATCCGAAATATTTCAGTACCGTATTCAAGAAATATTTCGGGGTGTCGCCCTCCAAGTACAATCAGTAGAAGGTCTGAAAACACGCAGAAAAGGTTTCAATGCTATCAGAAATCAGCGTTGAAACCCTTTTATGTATGCGTTATAACCAATGCAAAGCAGGAAAGTTTCTACCTTTGCGGAGAAAATCAATCAAAACAAAAACAGAATGAACACAATGAAACTACGAATTACAGCCACATTGGCCCTTGCCGTGATAGCAACAAACATGGCATCGGCATGCAACAAAGAGATGACGGTAACGGACACTCAGGAAGGAATGGCACAACAAGTTCCGACAGCCAAAGAGTGGAACCAGGGTGTCGTAGGATGGAATCTCGGCAACCAGTTTGAATGCTCGGCTCCCGGTCAGGACGGCGAGTCGATGCTGATTGGAATGCCCGAAGGCAGCATCAAGGCTGAGACGGCCTGGGGCAACCCTGTGGTGACCAAGAAGACCATCAAGGCCGTGCGCGATGCGGGCTTCAACGCCGTGCGCATTCCCATCCGCTGGCAGTGCCACATCACTAATGCCGCTGCCATGAGCATTGACAAGGCGTGGATGACACGCATCAAGGAAGTGGTGGGCTGGTGTCTCGCAAACGACCTGAAAGTCATTATCAATGTCCACCACGACAAATGGCTCGAGGGCCGCCCCACCTATCAATATAAAGAGGAGAACAACCAGAAGCTGGCCCTGCTCTGGATGAATATCGCCAGCGAGTTTGCCCAGTACGACTATCGCGTGGCTTTTGCCGGTACTAATGAGGTGCACATCCGCGACAACTGGGGCAAGCCCGAAGCGGAGAATCTGGCAGTCCAAAACTCCTATAACCAGACCTTCATCGACGTGGTTCGGGCAACCGGTGGAAACAACCTGAAGCGCCACCTTATTGTCCAGACCTACGTATGCAATCCTGACTTCGGCCTTTACAACGGCGATTTCATCATCCCCACCGATACCGAAGGTAACGGCAACAACTACATGAGCGTGGAATTCCATTACTACACCCCGTGGGACTATGCCGGTGAATGCAAGTTCAACTATTGGGGACAGCCCTATAAAGACAAGGGCGAAGCCTCGCCCAGTGATGAACAGACCATGACCGACTTCTTCAATCGCGTGGTCAGCACTTGGAGCGACAAAGGTTTGGGAATCGTGATGGGCGAATGGGGTGTCACCGACCGCCAGAAAGGCGGGCAGACCGACCTCATCCGCGAGAACATGACCTACTACTGCCGCTTCCTTGTCAGCGAAGCAAAGAAGCGCGGATTCTCCACATTCGTCTGGGACAACAACAATTTTGGCAGCGGTGCCGAGCATTTTGGCATCTTCGACCGCGACAAGGGGATGAAGGTAAAAAACACCTGGGTGCTGAATGGTATTATGGAAGGAAAACAGATGTAAAGATATGAAACTGATTTGTAAACTGATGGCACTGACTGCCATATCGGTGCAGCTGCTGACGGCCTGCACCACAAAGAGTGAGAATACCGAAGTGAATAATTTCCGTATAGAACGCGGAACAAACATAAGCCACTGGCTGTCGCAGAGCGAGGAACGGGGCGAGGCCCGTGCCCGCCATATCCAGGAGGACGACTTTGCACGCCTCGACTCTTTAGGCTTCGACTTTGTGCGCCTGCCCATCGACGAGGTGCAGTTCTGGGACGAGGAGGGCAGCAAACTGCCCGAAGCCTGGCAACTGATGCACAACGCCATCCGCTGGGCAGAGAAGCACCATCTGCGCACCATTGTCGACCTGCACATCATCCGCTCGCACTATTTCAATGCGTCGCTCGAAGGAAATGCCGATGCCAACACGCTGTTCTCGTCGGAAAAAGCCCAACAGGACCTCATCAATATGTGGTACCAGTTGTCCGACGCGCTAAAGGACTACAGCTGCGATTCCGTGGCTTACGAGTTCATGAACGAGCCTGTGGCTGATGACCACGAGCAGTGGAACCAATTGATAGTGAAGGTTCACAAGGCACTACGCGAGCGGGAACCTCAGCGCACATTGGTCATCGGCAGCAACCTGTGGCAGGGCTACGAGACAATGAAGTACCTGAAAGTACCTGAGAATGACAAGAACATCATTCTCTCCTTCCACTATTACAACCCGATGATTCTGACGCACTACGGTGCATGGTGGACACCTATCGGCAAATATACAGGCCGGGTAAACTATCCCGGTGTGCTGGTGTCGCAGGAGGACTATGAGGCCGCTCCCGACACAGTGAAGCACCTGCTTGACGAGAATCACTACACCACGCAGGTGTGGGACATCGACAAGATACGCGCCGACTTTCAGGATGCTATTGCCGCTGCAAAGAAATACGACCTGCAGTTGTTCTGTGGCGAGTGGGGTGTATATGAGAAAGTTGACCGCGAACTGGCCTATCGATGGACTAAGGACATGCTGACCGTGTTCAAAGAGAACCATATTGCCTGGACGACCTGGTGCTATGATGCCGACTTCGGCTTCTGGGACCAACAGAAACACACTTTCAAGGACAAAGGACTTATTGACCTGCTGGCTGGAAGTGAAAAGTGAATAAGTTACTACTGCTATAATTCATAAAGACTATGGAATTCGGCTATTTTGACGACAAAAATCGTGAGTATGTAATCACCAATCCGCAGACACCCTTCCCGTGGATAAACTATCTGGGCAATGAAGATTTCTTTGGCCTCATCAGCAACACCGCAGGCGGCTACAGCTTCTACAAAGACGCCAAGTTCCGCCGCATCACACGCTACCGCTACAATGGCGTGCCAATGGATGCCGGTGGCCGCTACTTCTACATCAACGATGGTGGCACGGTGTGGAGTCCCGGATGGAAGCCCTGCAAGACACCACTCGACACATACGAATGCCGCCACGGCATGAACTATACCCGCATCACAGGCTCGAAGAGTGGTATCGAAGCCTCTGTCCTCTTCTTCGTACCTCTCCACACTTGGGCCGAGGTGCAGAAGTTGACGTTGAAGAATACCACCCATGAGGTGAGGCGCCTGAAGCTGTTTTCCTTCACCGAGTGGTGTCTGTGGAACGCCGCCACCGACATGGAGAATTTCCAGCGCAACTGGTCGACGGGTGAGGTGGAGATAGAAAACAGTGTGCTTGACGGTTCCACCATCAAGACCACCACCATCTATCATAAGACTGAGTACAAGGAGCGCCGCAACCACTATGCCTACTATGCGCTGACCAATGCCGAGGCCCAGGGCTACGACACCGACCGTGAGGCGTTCATCGGAATGTATAACGGCTTTGAGGCTCCGCAATGTGTCGTCAGCGGTACGCCATCGATGAGCGTTGCCCACGGCTGGAGTCCCATCGCCTCGCACTATGTTGAGGTGGAGCTACAACCCGGCGAGCAGAAGAACTACATATTCCTGCTGGGATATGCCGAGAACGAGCAAGAAAAGAAATACAGCGGAGCTACAGCCGGTATTATAAGTTCCCTTGCCGAATTAGACCATACAATTATAAATAAGGAGAAAGCGCACGCTGTCCTCCGTCGCTTCTCGAACGTCGAGGCCGTGGATGAAGCCTTTGATGAACTGCGCCGGATGTGGGATGGGCTGCTGTCGAAGTTCACTATCCAAAGCGGCGACGAACGCCTCAACCGTATGGTGAACATCTGGAACCAGTACCAGTGCATGATTACGTTCTGCTTCTCGCGCTCAGCCTCGTTCTTTGAGAGCGGCGTGGGCCGGGGCATGGGGTTCCGCGACAGCAATCAAGACCTCGTAGGCTTCGTCCATCAGGTGCCGAGCCGCGCCCGTCAGCGCATTCTCGACATAGCCTCAACCCAGTTCCCTGACGGCGGCTGCTACCATCAGTACCAGCCACTGACCAAGCGCGGCAACAACGACATTGGCGGCGGCTTCAACGACGACCCCTGCTGGCTCATTTTCGGCACCGTAGCCTACATCAAGGAGACCGGCGACTTCTCCATCCTCGACGAGACCGTACCCTTCGACAATAAGCCTGGCACCGAGGTGCCGCTCATGGAGCACCTGCGCATCTCCTTCGACCATGTGGTGAACAACCTCGGTCCTCACATGCTACCGCTCATCGGACGCGCCGATTGGAACGACTGCCTCAACCTGAACTGCTTCTCATGGGACCCCAACGAGAGTTTCCAGACCACAGAGAACAAGAGCGAAGGCTCAAAGGCCGAAAGCCTCATGATAGCCGGTCTCTTTGTCCTTACAGGCAAGCAATATGTGGAACTTTGCAAGAAAGCTGGGAAACAAGACGAGGCCCGCCGTGCCCATACTGCCGTCAATGCTATGATTGAGGCTGTGAAGAGGCACGGCTGGGACGGCGAGTGGTATCTGCGAGCCTACGACTTCTATGGCAACAAGATTGGCTCCAATGAGAATGAGGAAGGCAAAATCTTCATCGAGAGCCAGGGTTTCTGCACGATGGCCGGCATCGGGCTGGAAGATGGCATGGTAGACCGGGCACTCGACAGCTGCAAGCGCTATCTCGACTGCGAATATGGCATGGTGCTTAACCATCCCGCCTTCACCCGCTACTACGTCGAGATGGGCGAAATATCGACATACCCTGCCGGATACAAGGAGAATGCCGGCATCTTCTGTCACAACAATCCGTGGGTCATCATCGGTGAGACCGTGGCCCGACGGGGCAACGATGCCTGGAAACACTACACCAAGATTGCCCCGGCGTGGATTCGTGACCAGCAGCTGCATAAGGTGGAGCCATACGTCTACTGTCAGATGGTGGCCGGCAAGGACGCAGCGCGCCCGGGCGAGGGCAAGAACTCGTGGTTGACGGGCACGGCGGCGTGGAACTGGATAACCATCACGCAATACATCCTGGGAATCCGTCCCACCTACGACGGACTGCAGATAGACCCCTGCATCCCCGCGTCGCTGAAAGAGTACCATGTCCACCGTGTGCTGCGCGATGCTGAGTTCGATATCACTGTCCTAAACCCCGATGGCCGCGAGAGCGGCGTGAGGAGGATAACACTCGACGGCGAAACCATCGAGGACAATATTGTCAAGGCTACGCCCGGCAAACACATCGTCAAGGTCTTCATGTAATGCACAGGCGCCACGATAGCGACACAGAGTGGTTTGGAAACTGACATCTGATAGTTTTAAGACCTCATAAAGTACGCATTCTGACCTGCCGACGCAGATATGTGAATAACTTTGCAGCGCAAAAAGAAACAATTATAAATTTAAACCTACAAAAATTATGAAAAAGTATTTATTCCTGATGATGCTGGGCATCTTGACAGTAACCAAGGCGAATGCTGCAGAGCAAGTGCTGTGGGAGGGTGATTACAATGTGTCGTGGGAGCTGTCCGACGGCGATGAGCACCGGGAGTGGAAAGGTCTTGGCAAAGATGACTTTGCCGCTATGGAGGTTGGCCAGAAAATCTATTTCTATTTCAGCGTTACAGGCGATTCCTATCACAAGTACAACTTCGACAACTGGAATTGGCAGGCGCTGCCGGGCCATGAGGCAGAACACGCAGAGAATTTCGGATTCAGCGAGGACACCAAGGTGGAGTTCGAACTCACCCAGGCCATCAAGGACGAGATAGCCGCCAACGGCTTTGCCATCCACGGCCATGGCTTCCATGTAACGAAGGTGAGCAAGGAGGTGGCAGGCAACGACAACCCTGCTGACAGCGAGGAAGTGCTGTGGACCGGCGACTTCAACGTGTCGTGGGATTTACCAGAAGGCAGTCCTAACCGCGAGTGGGGTGGCGGCGAAGGACAGGACATTACGGCCCATGTTGTTGCGGGTGCCAAGATTTTCATCTACCTGACAGTCGTTCCTGAAGCAAAATACCACAAGTACCAGTTTGACAATTGGGACTGGGAGTCCCTGCCAGGCCTGGAGCCTGTAGAGTTCAGCGAGGACATGAAAGTCACCATTGAGGTGACTGCTGACATAGCTGCCGCAGTGCAGGAGAAAGGCTTCCGTCTGCACGGTCACGGCTTCCATGTGGTGAAGGTGAGTGTGGCCAAACCCAATACGACCGGCATAAAGAATATATATATGGCTAATCGGAAAGACAAACGCTGCTACAACCTCAATGGCCAACTTGTTGGATCTCCTGCCAAAGGACTGTTTGTCATAGACGGCAGAAAAATCATTGTAAGATGACGAATCACTTTCCCATTTATGGCTATGGCAAAGTTAAAAGAAAAAATCGGTTATGCCCTGGGTGATGCCGCTGCCGGCGGCATTACATGGAAGGTGATGTCCATCGCCTTTCCGCTGTTCTTCACCAACGTGTTCGGACTAACCATTGCCGATACGGCCACACTGATGCTCATTGCCCGTATGTTCGACGTCGTGACCGATCCGCTCATGGGCACGCTGGCCGACCGCACGCAGTCGCGCTGGGGCACCTACCGCCCCTGGCTCATCTTCGGGGCAGTGCCTTTAGGTCTTGTATTCGCACTGCTGCTCTATACGCCCGACTTCGGCCCCACGGGCAAGCGCATCTGGGCCTACACGCTCTATCTGTTGATGATGGTTGTCTATACGGCAGTCAACGTGCCATACGGTTCACTGCTTGGTGTAATGACAGAGGATGACAATGAGAAGAACCAGTTTTCCTCATTTCGCATGGTGGGAGCCTACGCCATGGGATTTGTCACCCTGCTGAGCTTCCCCTACCTGCAGAAACTGGTGGGCGGAACGCCGCAGCACCAATATGCCGTTCTTGGCGCCCTCTTCGGTTTGATTGCCGCAGCGGGGACACTGGCCTGCGGGCTGCTCACCCGTGAGCGCCACAAGCCAGTGCGCGCCGACAAATTCTCACTGAAGCCCTTTGCCGACCTGTTCCGCAACCGTCCGTGGGTGATATTAACGTTCATAGGCATCTCAATGAACTTTTTCAATGGCTTCCGCTATGCCGTGGCCGGCTATCTGTTCGAGTATTGTCTGCATGGCGACGTGACGGTCAGCGGCCTCATAATCAACTATACGGTGTTCATGACCTTTGGCGAACTCACCTGTATGGTGTTCGGCGGTGTGTCACCGGCGTTTACCCGGTGGGTAGGCTCCAAGCGCATGGCGTTTATCTGGGCTGCCGCCATCTGCGTAGTTGTGTCGGTGCTCTTCTTCTTCATACCTATGAATCCCAAATACATCTGGATGATGGTGGCTGCGGTCGTGCTGACTTCTGTTGGCATCGGACTATATTCGCCACTGCTGTGGTCTATGTATGCCGACGTGGCCGACTATGCCACCGAGAAGAACGGTTCCTCGTCGACAGGACTCATCTTTTCCAGCGGCACCATGTCGCAGAAGTTCGGCACCGCCATCAGCGGTTCGCTGGTAGCGCTGTTCTTGGGACTTGCCGGTCTAGTGTCAGGCACCGATGCAGCTGGTCAGACCATCGTCACCATTACCGACACCGATGCCGTTTGCCGCATGATATGGCTGCTGTTCTCCATCTTCCCGGCCGCCATCGCCGCCATCATGATTGGCCTGCTTTACATCTATCCTATCAAGAAATAAAAGTAGTTTGTTTTAGTTTAAATTAGTTTGTAGTTAGTAGTTTTTATGATGCCGGACTCGCCTCTTTGGGCAGTCCGGCTTTTCTATTAGGAGAATTTGAAACTTCTGGAGCGCATCGTCTGGTGTACAGAGTGATTCTCAATCCAACAGCTAATTAACCTAAACGGTCAGAAAACCGACAAAAGAGGGTTTGATGGCTGACATTTTCAGCCCTCAAACCTTTTTTTGTATGGCAGCGAACCGTGTTTCCCCTTATACGGAGTACCTTTGCTGCAGCACAATTTTTTTCAAAATCAGTAATAACAATGAAAAGACTAACAGTGTTTCTTTGCCTGCTCTGTGCAGGCATGATGTGGATGCCGGTGGTGGCCTCGGCTGAGAACCATCGGGCATTGGCTACCGCAGCAGGTCCAGATGACGGAGTGATTTCCGGTGTCGTGGAGGATGCTGCCGGACCCATGATAGGTGCCACGGTCAAGGTGGCAGGAACGAACATCGGAGCAGTGACCGACCTGGATGGTCGCTTCACGCTGAAGTGCAAGACGGGCGATGAGTTGGAGGTGAGCTATGTGGGCTACGCCACCGTTAAGGTAAAAGCCAGACCGGGCATGAAAATTGTGATGGCGGAGGACAAGACCCAGTTGAGCGAGGTGGTGGTGACTGCCCTTGGTGTGAAACGTGAGCGCAAGGCCCTGGGCTATGCCCTCTCCGAGGTGAAAGGTGAGGAGCTGACAAAGGCCAAAGAGACCAACGTCATCAACTCGCTGTCGGGCAAAGTGGCCGGTCTGGTGGTGCAGAACACGGCAGGAGGTGCCAGCGGCAGTACACGCGTGTTGCTGCGCGGTAATACGGAAATCAGCGGCAACAACCAGCCGCTGTATGTCATCGATGGTGTACCTCTCGACAACACCAACTTCGGCAGCGCCGGTACGGAAGGCGGATTTGACCTGGGCGATGGTATCTCGGCCATCAACCCCGACGACATCGAGAACATGACTGTGCTGAAAGGCCCTGCTGCCTCGGCACTTTATGGCAGCCGAGCTTCACATGGCGTCATCCTCATCACCACGAAGAAAGCCGAGAAAGACAAAATCAGCGTCGAGTACAACGGTTCGATAACCTTCGATGTGCAAAACTCTGCTTGGGATGACATACAGCAGACATACGGCATGGGCTACAGCGGAGCCTACAGCCGCGAGGCCACCAGTGGCACCAACTCGAGCTGGGGCACCAAGGCCGACGACTTCCCCGTGGAATACTTCGACGGACAGCAGCATCCGTTTCTGATGTATCCCAACAACACGAGTGAGTTTTTCCGCACAGGTCTCACCGCACAGAACACCGCCATATTGTCGGTAAATTCTGGCAAGACGGGAGTGCGTTTCTCGGTGACAGACATGCGCAACAAGGACATCCTGCCCAACACGCACATGAGCCGCGACAACTTCAACCTGCGCGTCACCACGGCGGCAGGCCCCGTAGACCTCGACTTCACGGCTAACTACACTCGTGAGGACGTGAAGAACCGCCCCGCACTGGGCGACTCGCAGAGCAACGTGGGCAAGAACCTGATGACGCTGGCCGGCACCTACAACCAGGCATGGCTGAAGAACTACCAGACCTCCGATGGCGACTATGCTAACTGGAACGGCAATGACCAGTATAACAAGAACCCCTACTGGGACCTCTACAAGAACGAGAACACCTCGGCCAAGGATGTGTTCCGACTGACCGCCAAGGCCATCTGGAACATCAGCGACCACCTGAAGCTGCAAGGCACCATCGGTACGGACATGACGTTTATGAACTTCGAGGACTTTATCGCCCGCACCACACCCGGAAAATTGGCAGGTCAGCTGCAAAACCAGAATTTCAACAACCGCACGCTCAATGCCGAGCTGCTGGCACTCTACAACAACTCGTTCGGCGACTTCGACGTGAACGCCACCCTCGGCGGCAACATCTTCAAGGTGAGCAACAAGACCGACATCTTCACCGGCATGGACCAGCAGATGAAGGACATAGTGGCCATCATGAACTATGCCGACCAGAGTGTGCAGCAGAACTTCTACAAGAAGCAAATCAACTCCATCTTCGGCTCGGCCAGCGTGGGCTATCAGCACACCTACTACTTAGAGGCTACACTGCGTGGCGACAAGTCGTCGACGCTGCCTATAGATAATAATGTATATGTCTACCCATCGTTCTCGGGCAGCATCGTATTCTCGGAGTTCATCAAGAACAAGCAGCTCATCAACTACGGCAAGCTGCGTGCCTCGTGGGCACAGGTGGGTAGCGACACTGACCCCTACCAGCTGGCCCTGAACTATGCCACGGCCAAATACTCATACGGCGGTTTCGTCATAGGCATGATTAACAACACCACGCAGCCCAACAAAGACCTGAAACCCACCCGCACCAACTCGTTCGAGCTGGGTCTGGAGATGAAATTCCTGCAAGGCCGGCTGGGACTGGACCTGACCTACTATGACCAGCTGTCGAAAGACCAGATTATCGGACTGGCTTCGTCGTCAACTTCCGGCTACAGTTACCGGCTGGTCAATGCCGGCGAGATACAGAACCGGGGTATAGAGATAGCCCTCAACGGTCGCGTGCTCGACCACAAGGGCTTTGCCTGGGATGCCGGACTGAACTTCTCGAAGAACCAGAACAAGGTGCGCTCGCTCGTTGAGGGCATGGACTACTTCGAGCTGGAGAAGGCCACCTGGTGCGGTGTCAGCGTAGGTGCCGAGGTGGGCAAGAACTACGGCTCCATCATTGGCAAGGATTTCAAGCGCACCGCCGATGGGCAGGTTCTCATCAACGGTACAACAGGTCTGCCGGTAGTGGACGACAAGACACACACGCTCGGCAATGCCTCATGGGACTGGACGGGCGGATTCTACTCCACATTCACCTATAAAAACTTCCGCCTCTCGGCAGGCTTCGACGTGAAAGTCGGCGCCGACCTCTTCTCGATGTCCATGCGCTCAGCATACGCCACGGGACGTGCCAGTGGCACTCTGGAGGGACGTGAGGAGTGGTATTCCTCGGAGGAAGCGCGTAAGGCTGCCAATATGTCGCTCGATGAGTGGCGCGCAGCCGGCAACTGCAAGGGTCTCGTCGTTCCCGGTGTCATCGACAACGGCGACGGCACCTACCGCCCGAACGATATCGCCGTGAACCCCGAGTCCTACTGGAAGACGGCCACGGAGAACTGTCCCTCGCTGTTCATCTATGACAACAGCTACGTGAAATGCCGTGAGATAACCTTCGGCTACACTCTGCCCGAGAAATGGTTGGGCAAAACGGTGAAGGGCGTAAGCCTGTCGTTCGTGGCCCGCAACCCGTTCATCGTGTGGAAGAACATCCCGAACATCGACCCTGACTCGGGCTACAACACCTCCGGTCTGGGCCTGGAGTATGGTTCGCTGCCCTCGCGCCGCAGCTATGGTTTTAACATCAACGTGAAGTTTTAAGCAAAGAATTGATAACCAGAGAAAAAATTATGATTACAGGATATATTAAGAAAACACTTGTCGCCTGGTCTATGTGTTGCTGTGTTACGGCAGCCCTCACCTCATGCAGCGACAGTTATATGGAGGAATTGAACACCGACGAGACAAAAGCCTCCTCGATAGCCCCCAGCGCACAACTTACCACGGCTTTGCTGCAAACCTACGGTGACTTCGGACTGATGGATACCTACCGCAGCTATATTACTGGTTTCACCCAGCATTTCGCTGGAGGCTGGAACGTCACCAACTACGCCGGCAGCGTACACGCACAGGACGACCAGATGCGCCTCGTATGGGACCAATTATATAATGTGGCCATCAAGAACACCGTCGATGCCATTGCCAACTCAGAGAACCTGCCCAACACCAATGCCGCACTGCGCATCCACCGCGTATTCCTCATGGCAGTGATGACCGACATCTATGGCGACCTGCCCTGCATGGATGCTGGCAAGGGCTATACCGAGGGCATCGCCAACCCGAAGTACGACACGCAGGAGGACATCTACAACTTCTTCTTCGAAGAGCTGGCGGCCTGCGTGGCACAACTGGGTACTGGCACCGACCGCATCGGTGGCGACGTGACCAGCCTTGGAGGCGATCCTGCTGCGTGGAAGCGCTATGCCAATACGCTGCGCCTGCGCTACGCCATGCGCATCAGTGATGTCAACCCTGCCAAGGCCAAGGAGGAGTTTGAGAAGGCGCTTGCAGCAGATGGTGGCTACATCACCACGGCAGCCGACGATGCCTACATCATCTACACCGACGGCCCCTTCACGCTCTATGACGGCTCGCGCGACCTCGATTTCCGCGTCAATGCCCTCGGCGAGATTCTCTATGGTCAGGACCCCACATCGCCCACCATGATCAGCTCTACTTTCTTCAACATCATGAATAGTCTGGGCGATCCGCGTCTCTACCGCATTTGCCGCCACTACCTGAACACCAAGCGCACCGACGTGAAGCCCGACCGCGAGTGGAACATCGACCTAACGGATGCCGTCGTGACTTATATGAACGCTGTCGAGGGCGGCGAGAAGCCCTGTAACCCCGGTGCAGCATGGTACAGCGATTGGGTGAACGCCCCCGCCGCCGGAGCCATTCCCGCACTGGACGAGTGGGTCAGCCGCTATCCCGATGCCGGCTTCAACAAGAACAACTTCGATACCCGCCTGCTGCGCCCCATGCTCAACATCGACTTCGAGATGCCCGACCGTCCCGGTACACTCATCAATGCGGCCGAGGTGGAACTGCTGCTGGCCGAGGCCAAGCAGAAAGGCTGGAACGTGACAGGTACGGTGGAAGACCACTTCAAGGCCGGTGTAAAGGCAGCCATCAAGTGGCTGAACGACCACTATCTGGAAAGCAACAAAATCTCGGATGCCGAGACGGATGCCTACATCAATGCTATCATTGCCTCCGGCGCGCTGACCACCAACGCCAAGGAAGCCATTAATACGCAGGCCTGGATACTGCACATGATGAACCCTTCGGAGGCTTGGGCCAACCTGCGCCGCTCTGACTATCCCGTCATCCTCGACCGCACGAAGCTGAAGACCTACGGAGACTTTACCTATGACGACGACAATCTGCAGACTCCCACCCGCCTGCGCTATCCTATCCTGGAGAACCAGTACAACAGCCAGAACTACCAAGAAGCTCTCGACCGCATGGGCGGCACCGATGACTGGCACCGTCGTCTGTGGTGGGACAAGGCAGATATCAATGTAAAATAACAAATAGTATACCATTATGAAAAAGAATATCATCAAATATCTCACCGTCTGCTTCGCATGCTGCAGCATTTCCGCAGCCTTCACTGCCTGCTCGTCGGACGATGACCCGTATTTCACAGCCGGCGAGAACGATGCTCCACGCATCCTTAACACTGACATTCCCGAGGGTGAGGGCGGACAACCCGGCATCATCGCCACTATTGAACGCACCACCAATTTTACCTTCGATGTCATTGTCACACCCGTCCATTACACAACCGTGAAATGGTATATTGACGAAGCCGAGGTCTATGAGGGAACATCCATCGACGTTCCCGTGCTGGCTGGTGAGCACCTTGTAAGAATCGTGGCCACAACAACCAAGGGACTCTCAACCTCGCGCACCTGCAGGCTGGTGGTGCTGCCCGCTGCTACTGACCCGGCACTGGCAGCAGACGGCCGTTCGCGATGGCTCACCATAGGAACTACCAAGACCATCGACTGCACCAACGTCACCAGTGTCAGCAAGGTTTTCATCGGCACACAGCAGGCCACTAACGCCTCTTACGCCGACGGAAGGCTCACATTCGACGTGCCCGACATGGCTGAAGGTGAATACACGCTCTACATAGAAGATGCCGACGGCATGCGCTATGGCTGCGGAATGTTTACCGTAAGCCGTGAAGCCTACATAGACCCGGGCATCAAGGAAACGACCCTTTGGGAGGGTAGCACCGACATCAACTGGGGAGAGAGCAACGTGACCGTCTCTGCTGACGATATGGCTGCTGTGCCTGTAGGAGCCACCATCCATCTCTACTACGACACCATCGACATGCCAGATGGATACCACGCCATGCGCATCACAACCCCGTGGTGGGGCGACAATGCCGAGGACCAGGTGGTGGCACAGTTTGACCTGACTGCCGACACGCCTAACCCTTACGAATTCACTTACACTGAGGCCAGCAAGGCCATAGTCGACGAGCGGGGCGGTATGCTCATCGTAGGCTACGGTTACAAGTTGACGAAAGTTTCATTTGAGAAATAGCATATTATAAACAGCAGTATTTGTTATCATATCAAATCTATTTGTATTAAGAAGATACGACTCGCGCAACATTTTTTTGCGCGAGTCGTCCATTTTGTTAAGAATACCCCGACATTCGTATTGGGTAAGACAAGTTGCAACTTGACGAGGCTTGTCACATTTGCGGAACTTGGTAAACCCGTAGGCCTCCTGTCCTCTGAAAGAGGAGGGAAAAGTTACAATGGACAAATGATCTGCGGGCAAAAGATGGCTAAGGAAGCGAATGCAGTGCTGTAATGGCATGGATAGGGGTTGAAACATCATCCCACGCGAAATCGGGCTGATTTCCGAAAGGTAACTCTCTGTGAAAATGCGGGTAAAAACCCGAAGTATGAGGAAGGACTATGGAACAGGATAAAACCTGTGAGCATCCTCAGCCGGCAGCGGCGAATGAGCCACAGACCAGAATAGAAGGTTCTCAAAAGAGCCGAATCAGTTTGAATATAACAAAGCTCTGAGCTACACGAGCCGTGGCGGTGAAAGTCGCAAGTACGGTTCTTGAAAGGGAAGGCGGGGGCAACCTCGCTGCATTACTTGGTGAAAGGTCATAGAAACCGCTGGTGACTCTGAATCGGAGTTCTTTGACGAGCCAAGCGACTTCGTCAATTGTTTCGACAGACGAAACGTACAAAGCACGATTACTTTGTAAGCAATCCAAATCAATACTCGAATGTAGAATGGTTTCCAAATCGGACTCGGCTTTGCCGCTTGCCAGAAGCAAGACCCCGCCACATTTACCATTCCCTCGAACTTTCTTTATTGTCAAAAAGGAGTGCTTTTCCTTCCACAATTACGAAATAATAACCAGAATTGTTGTTTAACCATCATTCACCAATAAATATAAAGCATGATTTGCAAAAAAACAAGAAAAAAAGAGCAAAAACACAGGAAAATTTGGTATCCCGAATAAATTGTTGTACCTTTGCACACGAAGAAAAGCGTTCTTTGGAAGCTAAGCAAAATGAGAAAGAATGAGGAACTTAGCTCGTTTCTAAATCGTTACCTGTTACCAAATCCAAAAAGGTAACTTCTTGATTTATAGTTACAAAGAAAAACTCAAATGTTTTCGACGAGGCTCAGCAATGCGAGATTCTTGATACTTTTCATTTGATGTTATTTTATGGAATTACTGATAGAGAAATGCCAAAAGACGGAAAACCTTGCACGGGCATCGCATCTTTTTTGTACTTTTGC